>JACLAA010006291.1_pt1 | contig 41910 bp, 27 predicted proteins | sample 8027891 | NCBI WGS metagenome assembly JACLAA01 (sample SAMN15724900, study PRJNA655200) | protist metagenome | isolation source: fluorescence activated cell sorting (FACS) single amplified genomes of... | place: Spain: Blaines Bay Microbial Observatory, Mediterranean Sea | collected 2016-01-19 | reverse complement strand
TTTGCTGACCAGAGGCGCGAAAGTCTCGATGACGTCGGAGAGTTCGGTCGCGACGACTTTGACGACGACGACGACGAAAGACGACGCAAAAGGAGGACCTCTCGACGGCGAAGAAAGATGGGCAAAGTTTGACGATTCCATGGACGGGAACAACAAGTTGACGCAAATCGTCACGCTGTACAGAGAAGAGAACGGGTCGTTTGAACCAAAAGCGTACAACGTGAAGCTTCAGTCGGTTGGAAATAGCACCACGCTCGCGAGAGGGATACTGGATGCGAGTCAGTTTTGCTCGGAAGATATCATGCAAGCGCTGAGCGAAGGTGGATACGAAACAAAACACGAGATGCGAATGGAAAATGGGGTTTGTCTTCGGTGCAAAGTACGGATGACGTGGTTGAAGAACGCGACGTCGAAAGGTGGGTCTCGAAGAGGATCGGAAATGGACATGACAGAGCTGTCGTTTATAAGTAGCACGAACTTATCGGGATCATTCGTTGCACACGAGAATAATAATAATAACAATAATAATAACAACAATAATAACAATAACAATACGAATCCGTTTATGAAGCCGATGAACGATGGTGTTTTGAATGATAGTAATGAAATAGCAGCAAATAACGATGAGCAAGATTTGTCCGGCTTCGACGAACAGCTTGAAGTAGACACAACGACCACGGCTACGATGACACCAGTCTCGTCGACCGCATCGCCGTTACGAAAATTTAACACGTCCGAAATGAAGCGTTCGTTATCAACTACGTCTTATCTATCGCCAATTGGCGAGTGTTCGACGCCAGAGTTAGCGAATGACCGCGCGGATTCGATCATCGCAAACGGCGTAACGAATGAAGAAGTCATTGCGAGAGAAAAAGCGTTGGCGGAACAACAACGCCAAACGACCATCGTCTTGGAGTCGTTACGAAAAGAAGCGAAAGATTTGAGAAGGAAAAACGACGAGTTGACGAGAGACCGCGTCGAACGCGAAACACAACACGAAGAGGAAACGGAAATGTTGAAGCGCAAAATTGATGACGTGCGAGACGAATTACAATTAAAAGAACAAGAGCAAAAAGAGAGTGAGAAAGAATCTAGTCGCTCGAAGAGCGAGTTAGAAACGCAAACGCGTAAATTGGAACGGTTAGAGGCTGATTTCGCGCAGGCGAAGGTGGAATCGCTCGGTTTGAAAGAGCAAACGCAAAGCTTGGAAGCGGCGTTGATCGCCTTACGAAACAAACAAGAGAAGATGGCGGATTACGAAAATATAGCGATCGAACCGAACAAAAGCAATGACAGCAATATCATCGTGACGATGACAGAGAAATACGAGCAAGAAATAGCCTCCTTCAAATCTACACTCGAGACGAAAGAGGCGCAAATTACGCAGTTGGAACACGCCGTGAAAACTGGCGTCGAAGAAATCACGCGCGAACGTGAAAAAACAGACTCCATGATTCATACCATGGAAACCGAACGCGAATCGGAACGAAACGCCTACGAAACTGAAATCTCTAAATGTGAATCCGAAATCGAGAGTTTAAAATCCCAACTCGTCTCTGTCGTTCAAGAAACGACCACGTTGGCCACCGATTTACGCAAAGACTTGCAAAAACGCGCGGATAAAGAAATCCGAGACGCCAACGAAGACGCCATGAAAGCTCGAGACGAACTCGACGCGTGCCAAAAAGAGCTCGAAGAAACGAACGTCGTCCTCCAATCTCACGTCGCCGCGTTAGTCGCCGCGAAAACTGAATCCGCGGTCGCCCAAGGGGAAGTCCTGGAACTCAGACTCTCGCTGCGAAAAACGAAAGAGAAATTTTTAGAAAGTTTAGCCCGATTGACTCGGTACGAAACCAAAGACGTCATCCGAAGAGCGTCGGCGACCGGGTCGTCCCCGGGGAGGTCTTAGCAGCAGCTTTTTTTTGCGTCGTGCCCCACGCGACGACGCGCTCGAGACTTTGTTCTCGTATGTATCATCCATGTTGTACTACTACCATACCTTTTGTACTCCTCCTCCCGCTCTTGAGTTATAATATACGTAGTAGTATTTTTCTTTGTTGTTGTTGTTTCTTTATCATCATCGATCGTGTAATTTCCCAAACACAACACGTGTGAAATTAAACATTTTTTTTTGTTTTTTGGGGGGGAAAAGAAAAAAAAAGAAAGAAGAAAACGCGAGACGATTTTTGACCCCCCGATTCAAAAAATCATCGTCGTCTTAAAAAAAAACGCGACGAGAGCAAAGTGCCAACAACAACAACAACAACAGGTGTTGTGCGTGTTGTTGCTCTCGAAACCCGAACTCGCAACCCTTTCCTTCGAACGGTCGGTTCGTCTCCTCTTTCTTCTTCGAGCAGCAGGAGGACACCGCCGCGATGGAGCAGATAGCGGACGCAATCATGCAAATCCCGCCGAACGCGATGGATCGGCAACGCGCGTTAACGTTGTTAGCGCATTGCGATAAGCTCGCGCGAAATGGCAGACCGAGAGTCGCTTCGAAGTACGCGATGAATTGCGGCGCGATGTTGTTTAAACTTGGACCACCGGTCGCGCCATTGACCGAAGCGGTGTTTCAGAGAGCCGTGTATTTGGCGAAGCAGTACGACGACGATGTTCCAGATTACATGCGAATAATGTTGGAAGGGAACAATCCAGAGTTGGGAGACGCGTTCACGTGGGTCGCGGCGATCGAAGCAAAACTGGGAAAGCTCGATCAAGCGGAGAACCATTACAAAGGCGCGGCAAAAGCGATCGAGGAATACGGGAACATCGTCGAATTGAGTGAGAAAATTTTACACCAGTGCTTGTTTAATCGACACAGAAAACGATTCGAGCAATGGGAGAGAGTCATGGAGTATTGGAAACAGAGGATTTTAATCGCCGAGGAGAATGGAGAGTCGGATGTTCAACTCTTAAACGCGACGGCGACGTATTGTGGAGAACGAGCGAACGGATATGAAGCCAGGGATTGGTGGAAAAAGTCAGCTTTGTATCGAGCGAAAAAGTCTGTCGAAACGTGCGCGAGATTAGAAGCGCACGGGACGAGGAGAGACGCCAATCCAGCGCAGTTGAGTCAGGCGATCGATAGCGCGGCACAGGCGTGCGTCAAAGCCAAGGATAAAATGAACGCGACGAAGTTGTTAAAAAGGGCGGTTGCGGCCACGGCTGGGGCGGTGGAGTTGCCTGGGTTTCATACTTTAGGGGAGATTAAAAGGATTAAGTTTGACGACGACGGCGTGCGTTGGCACTGGGCGTTGTTAGAAAACGATGACGAAGATAGTAAAAACGTGAAGAAGAATAAAGAAGCCGTGAGCAAAGATATGATTGATTTCATAGAAAATGGAGAAGAGGGTAATAGCGACAAAGGGGACAAAAATGGGTTAGTAGGCGCGCCGCGAGATCCGTTTGTTGGCGACGAAATTGAAGTCGCGACATACGAAGCGGTGGTGAAAATCGGCGACAAGTGGGAAACTAAGAAAGGCGTGGAAGGCGACGAAGAAGTAGACGGGTGCGAAGCCGTCGGTTCTATTTTATTAGCGTTGGGACAGGTGTTTTTCGGGTTTGATCAATACAAAGACGCTTCGAGACCTTTACGAACGGCATCGAGATTTCTCGCACACGATCCGAGCACGCAAGGCTTAGCTTTGCACATGCTCGCGTGCTCGAATTTTTATCAAGTTGGGAAGAATGGGAAATCGGACGATGCTAAAAAGCTCGACCGAGAGTTGCGAACACAAGCCGCTCTGGCGTTTTCTGCTGCGGCGGAGTGTCGATTGAACTCCACCGATCCCGAAGGTATGAGCGACGGCGTGAGTTCATTATTGTTTTTAGGACGGGTAATGTTTGAACTCGGAGAAAACTCAGACGCGATGAACGTGACGCAAAGGGCTTTAGAAGTGGCTAAGAAAGGGTTAGGGGAGGATTCCAAACAGGCGAAAGAAGCGATGAACGCCATGCGGCATTTACAAATGGAAGTGCAAAGGGGTTAGTATAATATTACCTTAAATGTCGAACGACGAAAATCATACGACGTTATTACATTTCCTACATCATTACACGCCGATCACTCTCTTCTTCCGACTGCTATTTTTCGTATTTGTGGCATCTTCGTCATCATCTTTGACATTCTCTTTCGGAATATTCAACGCCATGTACGTTTCTTGACCTCTTTTTAAGCACCAAAAGGCTAAAAATTGAATGCCGAATTGTAAACCAAATTGAGCGCCGATTTGCTTTCCAACTTTGACGTTCTCGAACGAATACAACTCTAATATTTCTCTCCCGTTTTCCAAGCACCGAACTTCGCCTTGGAAACAGGTAAATTTCACATCGCCTCCAAATTCATTAGCCGCCAACGCAGAAAATGCGTAATAGATGAAATCTTTGTATTTTATCCATCTGGCACCTTTAGGGATAGAATCGACGTTCAAATAAATGCCGCCAAACAAGGTGAAAATAGTAATCGAAGCCGGTCCTAACGCTAACGCCGCGCCTACAGGTAACGCCGCCGCCATGAAAATACCCAATGCCTGCGCTGCCAACGCTTCGCAGATTATGATAGAAACGAACGTCCAAAAGTATTCCGCACCTTCGCGAAACCCGACGACGTTATACACCAAGGCGCAAAAGAACAACCTCGGCAACAGTTTCGGCAGTTCCGCGATGTACTTTGAAATGTAATACGCCGAACACGAATACGCACCGGAAGAGCGTTCTCTTCCAATGACTGACTTTTCTCCCGCGAACAAGTTAATTGCGGGAAGAGCGGACGTATACGCAACGTTCAAACATATAAAAAACAAACACCCGATTCTATCTTGCACGCCTTGTTGGTCTTTGCCTAAATCTCTATACAATGCCGAGAGAATCAAAGCATAAATGACGTCGATGACAATGGGAACGATAATACCAATCACGTTCCTTTTCTGTTCGCGCATCGAGCGGTCCATTAGTAACGCGAATTGCTGAAACCAATTCGCGCCTCGTCCCTGGTACTCACTCATCAACTCGTCGTCGTCTTTTCGATTTTTCGTTCTATCTTTGCTGTCTTTACTCGCGTTCGCGCCGCCGAACAAGGATGAATTCATTGAGTCCGCCAATTTCACCGCATTTTCTCCCAACTCTCTTTCCTCGCACTTACTCGCGAACAAGTGCAAACGGTCTCTGCTATTCCTCTCCGCCACTTCTGACCTTCGGTCCACGCTCGTAATATCCATGAAAAAATCTGCCGGATTCGTCAAATCTGGACACTTGAACGATAACTTTGCGAAATACTCCACGGCCTTCTCAGAATCGCCGATGTATAACATCTTTCCTTCGCTGATTAACAACAATTGGTCGAATAACTTAAAGATAGAACTTCGAGGTTGATGAATGGTACACACGACCGTTCTTCCGTGAGCGGCCAAATCTTGCAAAGCTCTCACAACGTTCTGTGCTTGAAACGAATCCAACCCGCTCGTCGGCTCGTCCAAAAACAAAGCCTCTGGATTCGCCACCATTTCTATGCCAATATTCGCCCGCTTTCTTTCCCCTCCCGATAAACCTCTTGGAAACCCTCCAGGTCTCCCAATCTTTGAATCCTTCACCGCTTTCAACCCCAACTCTGAAATTAAACTCTTCACCAACCTCGTCTTCTCTTCGATGTCCATGCTTTGCGGCAATCTCAATTTCGCGTGTAACATGAACGTTTCCATCACCGTTAAGTGAGGAAACAACAACTCCTCTTGCATGACGTACGCCACTTGCCTGCTCCGATAAATTTTCTCGTTTCTTTCCTTCCCGTCGACTAAAATCTCTCCCGTCAACGTGCCGTCCTTCTTCGGTATTCGTCCAGATAAACAGTTGAGCAAAGACGTCTTCCCACTCCCAGTCGGTCCCATCAGCGCGATAAAATGTCTCGGCATCGCCGCTCCCGTCATCCCATCCAGAACTTTCTTGGTCGTTCGTTTCTTCTTCTTCCCAACCGCGACGGTATAGCTCACGTTCCGCCACGCGATCGATATTCCTTTGTGCGTCGTTTTCGACGTCTCGTCACCGTTGTTCGTACTCCAGTTGCCTTCTTTTCCATGTGTGTTTCGCGACGACGACGACAACGTCAACGACGATTTTCTCGTCAAAAAAGTCTGGCTCTCGTATTCTCTCCGCCACGTGCTCGCGCACTCCTCCGCCGTCGGAGGCAGACGAGTGGTGGTTGTCGTCGTCGTCGTCGTCGTCGTCGTCCCCACCATCGCGCAACACAGGGAAGGCCCCCGCTTCACGTATGGAGAGTCCGGCGGCTGCTTACAAATCACCCCTCAAATGCTACCCTAAATATTTTTCTGTCTTTGGGATTCCGTTTGAAAAGAGGGTAAAAGTTGTGTCTTCTTCTTTCGTGACTTATACGAGAGAGGAAGAACACACACAAAAAAAGGAAGAAAGCGGCGACACCTATATAACGCGGTGGTGTTGTTGTTGCTGTTGTCGTTGTTGTTGTCGTTGCTTGGGGAACGACGCGAGAAAAAAAACATCGTCGTCATCATCTTTTGTGAGGAGCATCAACAACATTTTTGAGTCGCGATGTTTCTTTCTCGAGCAGCGCTGTCGACGACGATGCAGACGATGCAGACGACGAAGCAGACGAGGCGACGACGAAGAAACAACAGAGGCTTTGGCATCGGCCTCCGACGAGAGGAGAGATCGTGGGGTGTTCTCGTGCGAGGACGTCGCGATGATGATGATGATGATGATAATGATTGTGCTTTTTTCGACCCGTTGGATATCAAAACGTTCTGCGTCGGAGAGGACGAGAAGTGCCCGCGCCGACGCGACGCGAGTGATGAAGAGGAAAGACAGGGGAGGAGAAGAGCGGTCATGGCGGCGACGATGAGCGCGACGGGGTACGAATGCATCACCGCCAGAGGAAATGATTTCGAAGCGTTCGCGTCTGATTCTATCGACCCGTTCGCGAACTTTTCGCCCGTCTGTCCGGCGTCGGACGACGTTTTTCGAGTCGGACAAAAAGTCGCGCTCACTTTAGCTGGAGATAGCAACATCGAGAATTACCGACCGTTAATCAACGACGTGTTGATTCGCGTGAGAACAGAATTGTGCGTGTTGGAATCGTTCGTTAGAGAAACGGCTATACCATTCGTCCAAACGAAAGGGTTGGGATGGGTGTTGCCGAAACACGAGACTTCGGAGACCTATTTAGCCGGAGTGGTGTTTGTCGTTGGCGCGAACTTCATTTTGTTGGGAAGCACGAAAGTGGTGGCAATTTTAGCCATCTATCACGATTTGAGTTTAGGATTGTTGGCGAGAGGTATGGGCGGATTGCTCGGATTTATGAGCCCCGGGGACGTGATGAAAGCGAAGGAGGAAGAATTTGAGAAGTTGATGACGAAACAGATGGAAGAAACGAAAGAAGTGATGTTGGATTCAAACATAAGCGCATCGGAGAGAGAAGAGAAAACGAGCGAAATTAGCACCCGGTACGCGACGGAAATGGAGAAGATTAAAGCGACGCAAGAAGACAAGGAGAGATTGGACGAAACGAGCGGCGTCGCGAAAATTAGAAAAGCCGCCATCGTGTTGTCAATTCCTTTGAAAGTGTACGGGACGGTGAGTAGGAAGACGAGAGAAGTTCTGGAGGTGTTTGATACATTTTGTTCGCGATATTTCGTCGCTTTTACGGTGACGTATATCATCGTAAAGACTATGCATTTCGTCGTGTTTCCAGACGTGCTCGGTTAAGACGATAAAAATTTTACGCGCGCAAGTCTTTTTTGTGTAATTATATAAAAAGAGGTTTTAATAAAGCTCGCGAAGCTGCGCTACATTTACAACAAGAGCATGACTAATTCTTCTCCCACTATTCTTCTACCTATCTTTCTACGTCTCCTTTGTTTCGTTTTGCTACGATACTGCCGATTGACGTCAAGTCGTCGGTCGTCTCACGAACCGTCGAATCCGTTTCGCTCTGGCGTCCTCGCTCTTCTCCAAGCATTTCTCCACCTCCTCGCTCAACTTTTTCAGCGCGTCGTACGAGCATTCGAAAACGTCCACTCTCCTTTCCGCCACGTAATTTTCGTTTAAACGTCTCAACGTCACTTTGACGACGTATCGCAGTCGGTCGCCGACGATATCGTCTCCTTCTCCTCCTCCTCCTCCCCTATTCTGTCGCATTCTCGAGCTCGTCTCCACATCCATTCGCCACTCGACTTTTTCTATTCGTTCCATCGTTTTCTCGTCTTCCATTTCCGCTAAATTTCGACACGCTCTGGTTAATCGGGTTTTGTTTTTCACGTACGCATCTCTCAGCGCGCGTTTCGTTTCGGTTGGTATCGATCTCACGATGTCGTCGTTTACGTTTTCGTCGTCTCCTCCACAGACGACATCCAATCTCTCGTCGAAGCCTCTCGGGGTGAGGTCGACCGACGCGCACTGGTAGAAAAACTGCGCGAGCGTTTCGATCTTCGCCAGTTCTTCTTCATCTTCCTCCTCCTCGTCCGAATCGTCGTCCGAATCGTCGTCGTCGTCAGCAACAACGCGCGTCGTCGGCAACGCGCAGAATGCGACGGCGTCGACCGCCGATTGGATGCGCTTTTCGAGCAAAGCAGATTTTCTTCCCGTCTGGTTCGACACCCACAAGGCCCGCTGCACGTCCCGCTTCAAAGACGCCGTCGTCGGGAGCGGGTCCATCGTCGTCGTCTTCGTCTTCGTCTTCTTCGTCTTCTTCTCCTCCTCTTTCTCCTCCGTCAGCGCGCGCGCGCGCGGGTCTCAAAGCGCCTTTGAGTTTGGACTTCGCCTTTTGAAGGCAAAATTTTCGTTTCGAATTTTTTCCCCTAAATTTTTTTGTTTAGGGTTTTAATTTTCCAGTTTTTTGTCTTCTAAAAAAAACACAGTCTAAAATTGGAAAGGAAAAAAAAAGTCAACGCATGTGAAATGCATGTATACTTTCGGGGCGGGCCTTTGTTCCGACACGAGCACATCACCGCGCGGCAAACGAAAACGACGACGACGAAGAAGAAGAAGAAGAAGAAGAGAGAACGAGACAACGCCGCGAGATGAGAACAACAAAAACAACAACAGCGAGACCAAAAGAAGACGGAGGACACCGTGTCTTTCCGGGGCGACCCCGCATCATCGCCGAATTAGAACGAGAGCAAAAAATGGAACTGTACGTCTGGGTCGATGCGTTGCGGTTAACCGCGAAACCGAAGAAACACTTCGCGCGGGACTTTTCAGACGGCGTCTTAGTGGCGGAGATCGTGCACCAGTCGCGCGTCGCTCGAGACAACGGTGTTGTCGTTTCCATGCACAATTACCCGGTCAAAAACAGTTTCAAAGGGAAGATGGAAAACTGGGAAACGTTAAACGCGAAAGTGCTGAGAAGTGCGGCGCTGAGATGCGAGTTGACGAGAGAGGAAATGAGCGCCGTGGCGAGATGCGAGAAGGACGCCGCGGAAAAAGTTTTGCTAAAGATTAAAACCGCCCTGGAGGATGACTGCGTATCGATCGAAAAAGAAGAAGACGAAGATGAAGACCAGAAAGACCGGAGCGACCAAGAAGCATCGAGCGAGCGAGCGAGTACCGATGAAGCACACCACCGCCAAACTCTGCGCACGCTCGCTCCAGAACGTCGCGACGACGAGCTAGACTGCAAACAACAACAACAACAACAACAACAACTGCAACCCGAAAGAGCGCGCGACGACCGCGCCGCCTCGGGAGAAACGAACCAAAAAAACCGAGACCGAGACCGAGAAGACCAAGGAATCGACGATGATTTTTGGTCCCGCGATGAGAAAGAAAAAGATGTCGTCATCTCTCGGTTGACTGCCAAAGTCGACGCCTTGACCGCCAAGTGCGGTAAACTCGAGCAGTTGTTGGAGGTCAAAGAAAAAAGGCTCGAGTCTTTGGTCGTTCGATGTCACGGCGCGAAGCCTCCTTCGTAAAAAACTCTTTTTAAAAAAAGTAAACCCTAAACCCTAGACGCAGAAGAAGGAACAAAAAAAAAAGCAAAAGTTTGGATCCGGTGCCCGCGGCACAAAATCGTGCGCGGCATAAAATAAAAGCGCGTCGTCGTCGTCGTCGCGAAAAGTCGTCGAGACTCAAGAGAGAGAACCACCACCACCACCATGAAAGCGTCGTCCACGAGCATGATATGGTCCATCCTCTTTTATGGCGCGGGCTATCTCTCCTCCGCGGCTGGGATCATCATGTTGAACAAATACATTTTGAGCGTCACGCCGTTCCATTTTCCAATCGTCTTGTCCTCCTTGGGCGTCGCGTTCGGATGGATCATGACGGCACTTTTATACAAATTTGGCGTCATCGAGTTAGGAAAAGATAAATTTGAGATGAGTTTTAAGGAGTACGTGATGGTGGTGTCGCCGATCGGGTTTTTCCAAGCGACGACCTTAGCGGCTGGGAATACGGCGTACTTTTATCTCTCGTTGAGTTTTTTGCAGATGTGTAAAGCGGTGGGACCGGTGGTATTGTTTGCGCTGTTAACGAGCATGGGATTGGATAGATTTAACACGAAAGTGTTTCTATCGATTTTGGTCATCGTGTTCGGGACGTTAATGGCTGCCTGGGGAGACGTCTCGTTCACCGCGATTGGGTTTGCGTGCATTCTCGTCGCCGAGTTGAGCGAAGCCGCGAAGAGCGCGTGGATGCAATTTTTGTTAGCCAATAAGTCTTTTTCCATGTGGGAGGGTTTGTATTTTATTTCCCCAGCCTCCTTGTTCTTCTTATTCGTGGCTAGCGCGTGTTTGGAGTTTCAAGATATGGTCGATAAAGACGCGTGGGGGATGGTGAAAGGTCAACCGCATCTCTTCGCTTTAGCCGGCTGTCTCGGCTTTTTCACCAATTTGTGTTCGTTGGGGGTCATCAAAGCCGCCGGATCGTTGACGTTGAAAGTTTTATCCATTTCTCGATCGGTTTTGTTAATTTTATACGGCATGGCGGTATATCACGACGTCGTTACGGTCGTCGAAGCAATCGGGTACGGCATCGTCTTAGTCGGCTTCTTTTGGTACAACTTTGCGAAGATAGCGCAAAAAGAGCAAGAAGCGAAAGAGAAGGAAGCGTTGGAGAAGGAACCGCTGTTAGCCTCCAACGAAAAAAAGTCTGCCGCGTGAGTGAAAAAGAGAGAGAAAGAGTCTCTTTGTAATTCGTATGCGTACGTGACGCGTCGTCTCCTCCTTTCTCTTAATACTAATCAGTGTACAGTTTGTTGTGTGCTTTCGATTTTTTTTGTGTCTTTTTTCTTCGTTCAAAGACTAAAAAAAAGAGGTATTCAAAATCTCAAATCTCCATTGTCGCTCTTACCTTTGCGTTCTTTCTGCGGCGCAAAACACCCCGAAGAAAAGAAAAGGGCCGTCGTCGTCGTCGAGACGAAAGAACGCGGTGGTACAATTGGAGGAGGAGGCACTCGAAGGAAGCACTTACTCTCTCGTCGTCGTCATCGTCGCATCATCATCATCATCATCATCATGTCGCACACGTCTTTTGGAAAAAAAGCCACGGAACTCGTGAAAGAAATCTCGGTATCGATCGAAATGAGCGCGAGTCCATCCTCTATTCCACCGTACAACGACGAACTGGTGCGATCTATCCTGGAAGAAGTCAAGGCGCACCATCGAGAAATGCTCTCTTTACTGAGAAAGTTAGAGAACGCAGAAGAAAAGACAGAAAAACGAAGCATATCAGCCGCGATGGAAACCCACCATTTTTCGATTTTGCGAAACAAGAAAGCGTTGATGATTTATCTCAACGAACGCGCGAAAAGAATCCAAAGTTTACGATGGACGTTAGGCGTCGGTTTACCAGATTCTATTTCAGAAAACCTATCGCATTCCGAACGAGATTATTTTACGAGGTATTCAAAGATATTGAACAAATACATGGGGAAGAAAGACGGAATTAACATGAACTTGACTTTAGACCGGGATCCGCCGAAGGAGCACAAAGTGCAAGTCAGGTGTCTGAAAGATAACGGGGAGACGTATTTTAAAGATGGAGTCGTTGATTTGAGAAAAGACACCGTGCATTTATTGTGGAGAGAAGAAGCGCAGGAGTTGATTAGAGAGGGGGTGTTGGAGAAGTTGGACGACGCGTAGTCGATGGAACATTGTGATACAGTAGTAGCAGACGCTCGCGTTTTCTTTAACTAATTTTTTTTTTGGAACACGCACGCAAAGAAAATCCACATTTACATTTTCATCTTCACTTTTGACGCGCAGCAGGTATATAGCACATGTCTTCTAAACCCCCCGACGACGATACTCGTACTAACAATAGTGACGATGACGACGATAACTTCTTTTGCCTCGGCGACGCCGCTTTATACATGCAAACGACGACATTCAACACGACAGGACAGAAACGTTGGGACGCAGCCGTCGCAATGAAAGAGTTTCTGTTTGACAAAGCGGAAGAGATGTTTGGTAACGCTACGGAGAAGAAGAAAATATGCGAGCTAGGCTCTGGAAACGGATGGTTGGCGATGACGATGGTGAAAAAGTTTAGTTGCTCTATCGACGCTTTTTACGCCACAGAGATGGACGCCGGAGGTGCTTTAGAATGGTTAAATTTGATTCTAGATATGAACAGAGAGAAAGGAAAGTTGACGCCAATCCAACGAGAGAAGATTTACGCGAGATCGTTGGATTGGAACGATGTTTTATTGAATAAAGAAGATAAGGACGATGAGAGAATGAGTGATATTGATTTCCTCTTAGGATCAGACCTCGTGTATGAAGAATCGGGCGTGAAAATGTTGCCTAAAGTCATCGCGAAACTGTTAAGTACGAGATGCAAAGAACCAGACGCTTTCATGCTCTATGCGCACACGAAACATCGATACGATGGTATGGACGTGGATTTTTTTGAGAATTTAGAGAAAGAAGGGTTAGATTATGAAGAGGTAAGAAAAAATGGCACGAAGACGCCGCCGCCAAGTCCTCCGCCGTTTGAGAGTTTGTTTCCCGAATTGAGAGTCGCGGTGTTTCGGATTTGTTTGCGCGCGGAGTAGTAGTGGAGATAAATAGTAGGTACATGCCTAGTAGTACGGTAGGTCATATTGAACAGTATAATTATAGTTTACAACAACAATATTAAAACAAAATGAAAGTATCGCATATTTACTAGTGACGACCAAAATGACACGATCATTCATTTTTTTCTACGTATTAAGAAACAACGCACGAACATCCAGGTTGATCGACGACTTCAAAATGTGCCAAGTTAATATCGACGACGATAACTGTAATATCGTCTGGCGGGTAACTTCGATACAATCTTCTCTGCTTCGCCAATTTCGCGAGTTTCTTCGCCGCTTGGGCGGCAGGTATACCCGGTGCAGACTCTTGAAACGAGGAGTTTTGCCCAAATCGAACGCTTAAATCCGCGTAAATCCCCCCCCCATCTTTCCTGGAACTCACGTCACTCGCACTGTGATTGCTTTCGCCTCGAACCGAGGCGTCCACGGTTGCCGTGTTATGGAAAGCTCCTCCTTTGGTAGAATAATCGCTTGTTCGCGTGTAATCGGCGTCTCGCAAAGATTCAACGTGTAAGGTCGCTTCGTCGCTCGTAAACACGTCCCAACACCCGTCCGAGGCTAAAACTATCCGAGCCGGTTCGCCGCAAGCGATGGTGAAATCTCTAAACTCTGGCGTACATATGACACAACGAGAGACGCCAGAATCACCGACAGACCGCGTAAACGCACACGATACGCCAGTTCGGGCAACAATCCTCGGCGCGGACAAACCGCCAGTTTCTTCGTGTTCTATCCTCGCCAAGAAAGATGTTCTTCTTGAGTGCATAGAGGAAACTAAACCGGATTTATCGATGTGCACGCGAGGTATGTCTTCAATTTTGAACGGAAACAAAGTCGAGTAGATGTCGTTGTCGACATCGTCGCTCCCTTGGCCACCAAAATTCTGCGTCTTGGGCGGTTCTCGACGCCAATCTTCCAACTCTTCGCTCGAGGAGGAGTACGGAAAAGACGAACTCTTCGTCCCGGCGCTACTCCCAGTGGTGCTCGAATAATCACTGCCAGTGTGAGTCTTATCCATAGAAGAGGGCTCGTCTTGACTAGCTTTAGCCGCGAGCGATCGTATAGCTTTCTTGATTCCTTTTTCTTCGTGCTTTGCTTGCACCCTTTTCAATTCTTTTCTTGCGTCTTCTTTCGGTATTTTCAAAGACAAATCTGCAAGTTTCGCAGCGGCGTTCGCAGCGCCTTGGGCTTGCGTTAAATCGCTCTCCAAAGTCAAATTTTCTACTCTGTTTACCTCTAAATTCCTTAGCTCTACGTTGCTATTGCTTTTAAGAACTTTTATCATACCTTTGCTGCTCCCCGCAGAAGTCAACGTCGTCGTCGTCGTCATCGTCGGTGGCGGTGACTGCGTTTTTGTTCTCTCGTATTCTTTCTCTTTCACCTTTTCTGAGGTTTGCGTAAAGCTATCTTGGCGAGATTTGAGCACCTCCGAAGCTCTTCTTCCACCAGCAAATCGCGTGAGCATTTCTGATCCACCTCTGATCGATTCCTCTTTCTCCGCTTGCGTCTTTTCTTGCCACTCTTTAAAGGCTAAACCGCCTTCGATCGACGGATTACTCGAGTCTGTACCGAAATCTTCTACGCTGGTATTTCGTTTTCGTCTGTTCAACGGTGATTTCAACTCGTCCGCCTTTTGCTGCAAAACGCGACTTTTTTTCGCTCGAGATCTGTAATATTGTCCCATCCTCGAGCGTTCGTTTAAATTCATCACCGTGTGATCTTCGCTCAAATTGAATGTTCTATTTTTATATCGAATCACCGCTCGCGTATCCCCCACCCACGCTGTTTTCACGTACGCGATATTTGTATGTAAATCCCTTTTAATCATAACAATCAACGCGGTCGTTCCATCTCTTCCGTGTACTCGCATGTCGTGATTAATCTTTGCTGCCGCGTCTCTCGTCGCCTGTTCTAACGATTTTGGCCATATCTGTTTGGCGTTTTCTCTATCGTCCAATAAAATATCGTGATTTCCAAGTTGCGCGTTGTCCTCGCCGTTTCCTTTTTGTTGATTCGTATTCTTTCGCCTGGTATTACTGCTCTCTTTATTACCGTTATCATTATTATTAACACTCGCGTTCAGTTTCTCGTTCTCTGGTAACCCGTCGCAGATTCGCTGCATAAACTCCTCTGCGCACCTCTGCGCGCTCAACTTCCCGGCGTGGCCGTCAAATATGCAAAACACCGCGTCCGCAAACCGCCCTGGAACCGCATTGTCCACGAACACGCAGTACGTGTCTTCGTCTTTCGTTGATTTTTCTTGGAATATACCTTCGTACGTAATACAGAGAGAAAAAAGCATTTCAAGCGTCAGTACGAGAGCAATACGAGCCCGTATTCTATTTACCCAAAAAACGAGAGAGAGAGAGAGAGAGAGAGAACCGAGAGTCGTTTTCGCTTTCCTCTCTCTTTCTCTTCCGTCTTTGTGCGCGCTCTTTCTTCTCTCTCGACCCAGAAAAAAAACATCCATCCTCGCGGACGAGAGCGTCGAGGGAAGATTCGCACCACCGCGCGACAAACTCTCTCTCTCTCTCTCTCTCTCCGTTTTCTCTCTCCATCATCATCATCATCAAAGCGAATTGTGCGGAATCGATTTGTACGGAATTTACGCGACGAACGAACCGAAACGCGCGCTTGGGGGAAGAAGAAGAAGAAGAAGAAGAAGAAGAAGACGGAGAAATACAAAAGCTCCAAAACAACAAAACGCACCGTATTCGCACCCGGAGTGTAAAAACGCGTTCACCGCTCCTCCAACCGCCGCGAGCTGTTGTTTGTTGTTCAGACTCGACGCGCTTTGGTCTCGTCGCAGCATTTCTTTTTTCTCTCTCTCTCTTCTCTCAACGCGATGATGATGAAAAAAGCGACTCTCTCTCTCTCTGGACGACGACCCGACGATGGAGACGCGCGCGCGCTCTTCTGCGTTACTTTATTCCCTTTCTTCTCGGAGGAGGAGGAGGAGGAGAGACCTTTCCATCGTCCAACCACAACCTTTTTCGAAGCGCACTCCTTCTAACGGTAGAGTGTGTGCAGAGTATATAAAATGGTGTAAAAAGCGATTCCAAACCGCAAAAAAATCAAAAGTCCCGAAGAAGAGGGGACCAAAAAAAAACGCCATTCAACCCTAAACCCTATTATATGTTGAATTTAGGGTTTTGTTTCCAAAGAGTTTTTTTTGGAACTCGCCAGAAAAGATCATTGCGCGCTCTGGGTGGCAAAACTTTGGTGCTTGGGACTTTGACACCAACGTGTAACACGACCTCAAAGAGAGTCGCGCGCGCTCGACGTCGTCATCATCATCCTTCTCGACTCTCTCTCTCTCTCTCTTCTTTCTTTTTCCAAAACGCTGCACACGCGCTCCGCACGAAAGAGAGAGAGATCGCGTAAGAGAGAGGGTCTTCTTTTTTAAGGAAGGGGAGTGATTATTCGTACGCAGATCTGATCGTTTGAATCGTCCGTCGTCTCAAAATCTTTGTGGAAAATCCAACACACAATCTCGAATCGACGAAGAGAGAGAACACCAACAACAAAAGCATCGTCGTCATGAGTGGAGGTCACCACGCGCGAGCGCTGTTAGCGGACGCCGGAAAAGGCGTCAAGGTGGAAACCGGAGAAATTCTGTTCATCTGTTTCGGGGCTATTTTAGCCGTCGGGATGATGATCGGCGTGGGATGCTGCGTCGCGTACGGGGCGCAACACAGACGACGGAAATTGACGTTCCCGGGGGCGGAAGATTACGTCTCGCACGGACGAATGAACGCGAGAAAATGGATCAAGACGATTGGTGCGCCAGATATGATTGCAGAACAGTACGATATTGCCTACGCGGGAGGGGAATTGCCGAAAGATCGGTACCAACGATTAGCGTTGCCGATGTATGCGGATTCTGGGAAGAAGTTTGACCCGTGCGAGATGCCGAAGAAGTGGCTCAAGCCGCTCGGGCCGCCATTGCGTAAACTTTACTTGTGCTTCTTTTGGAACGATATATGTAAGGTCATGTATAAGGATATGTATTGGGGAGCAAAACGGTTGCGAGACTGGAATCAAGAAACGGAAGCGGACGAGGAGACGCCGGCGAGATGGTTGGGCGAATGCAAACCGTGTTGCTACGCCGCCGATTCGTTCAACTCGTGCACGAACTGGATGTGCTGCGAGTGCTGCGGAATGAACGAGTGTAAAACGTTGCAAGAATCGACAACGAACTGCGTCAAGTCGGTTGGGGATCCGAACTGTTGCGTAGTTGAGGATGGGAAGTTGACGGGTGTGCCGAAAATGCCGTCGATTCCATCGTGTAAGGTGAATAACTGCGGCGGTTGCGAAGCGTGCACCGTGACGTGCACGAAACAACCGGCGGATCAAATGGTGGCACCGGGAGAGGATGCTTCACCGGAAGCACACGCAGCGTATGAGGCGTACACGGAGAGAATTGCGAAAGAGACTGCGGAGACGAAAGCGGAAATCGCTAAGGAGAGAGCGAAGAAGGCTATCGAAGCCGCTGCGGTGAAAGCGCAACAAGAGGAGAGATACACAAACCCCGACGCTTAACGCACAGGAACAACACTAAACATGTAATTTTATCACACATTAAATAAAAAGAGAGTACGAAACGTACGTACGATTATTAATTTGCTAAAAACTTTATTAAATCTCTCTCATGAAGCCTTGCGCGTTTGTGATGAGCTGCAACACGCCAAACACCAACAAACCGCCCGGAAATACCTTTGGTCCCGGCCAATCTAACGGATCGTCTTTGGTTTCGTTAAATCTATCGAATTCAATTTTAATCGTATATGCGCACGCCAACGCACCAACGCCTAACCCAACCGGCGTGGCAATTTGGTTATCGGAGTTTATCAACACGAACGCCGCGACGCACCCGCCCAACGCCGGCGCCAACGCCGGTAAATTCGGTCTGCCAACAAAATCAGGCGCCATGCGTTGCGAATTCAAAACGCCTTCCGCGCCTAAAACTAAAGCCAAGGAGAGGTTCTGTTGCGCGACGGCGAGCGCGACCGCCGGGTCGATCGCTCGCGTTTGCATTCGAGACCCTCTTCTCGTCCCATTCCTCCTTCTCCTCTCCGACGACGACGACGATGATGCTGATGATGATGATGATTTCGATGATGATGATAATAATGACGACGACGATGCCATCGTCGTTCTTCTCGGTCTCGCCGTCCTCCTCGTCGACGCAAAAGACCCTCTTCTCGTCCAGCAAAAAAACTGCCTCGCGGTCGTCGTCGTCGAAATCGTCGTCATGTTTCTCTCTCTCTCTCTCTCTCTTCGTCTCTCTCTCTCTCTCTCAGATAATGATGATGATGATGTAAAGCTTAGTCGTAGTAGACAATAAAGATATACTCTTTGGTAGTACTCTTCAAGAAGAAGAAGAAGAAGAAGAATGGGGTGTTCGTACTACTCCTGCCACACAAAAGAATGAGAGGAAACATAAAGAGAGAGAGAGATTTTTTTTGTTCGAAACCCTAAACCCTACATTGACACACGCCTTTTTCTTATGCGTGCGTGATGGAGACCATAGAAACGACTTGTAACGAAAAGCTTTATTAGTGTCTTTGTGTCTGTCGTCTGTGTGTCCCTGCTTTCGAAGCCGCGATGAAAGAAGGCGCGCGCGGAGGAGACGACGACGACGACGCTTTTGAAAATGGTGGGGTTGCCGCCGCAAAAAAACGAGAGGTGAAGAAGGTGGTCGTCGAGACGACGATTGGTAGTAAAGTTGAAGAAAAGGAGATTGATGATGATGATGACGAAACCGACGACGACGACGCGTTGAACGGCACGGTGATTGTGAAGGATTCGCCTTCGAAGGAGGAGAGGACGACGACGACGATTTCGACGACGACGACGACGACGACGACGGGCACAACAATGAACCGACGAATGAAAAACCTCTTCTCGAGAGAAAACGCGGAAAAGTTTGCGAAAAACGCGAAAGAGACGACGTTCAAAGCTGGACACTTGTTGCAAGACGTCTCGAGCAAATCGTTCGTGAAAGTGAGAGAAAGCGTGAAAAAAATGAAAGACTTGAGCGTTACGTCGAATAAAAACGAAACGAACGAGGATGAAAAAGCGAAGAAACGCGTGGAACGAGGATTACGCGCGAGCACGACGGAAACAACGAATACCAACGCCGACATATTCTTGGACGTGGAGGACGACTTGCGCTTTCTCGGGTACGCCGACGGCGACAACGCGACGCTGGCCAAAGTCACCGTGATGAAGTGGAGCGTGATGTTTCCAAGGTGCTTAGCGGTTGGAAGAGAAGATGGAACGATTCGAGTGATTGTGTTTGGGAATAAGAGTAGCATCGTCAGTACAAAAAATAAAAAGACGAAAGAACGCGATGCAACGAACGAGAAAAAGCAACACAAGAAAGATGGTTCCGTGACAGATAGAATTGCAAGCATTGAACAACAGCAGAGACGAGATAGAGAAACATCACCACCATCAACTTCATCATCATCACAACCACCACCACCACCACCACCTACGACAGAAATCATCCTCTCGGATGATGAAGACGAAGAGAAAATGGACGAGTACAATGCGCACGGCGTCTCGCACATGTTCGAACTCGAAGAATTTTTCACAGAAGCCGTTTCGGATTTAGATTGGTCGTTAGATGGATCTGCTTTGCTCGCGTGTTCCGCAAAAGGGAAGGAAATTCGTATGTATAAGCTCCACGATAACAATTCGGGGAACACAAACAACGCGACGAAATATTTCCACTCCAGCACTCTCGAAGCCGTCGTGCAAATATCAGAAAATCCAACGAGCGTAAAGATACATCCGGTGAGAACGAACTTGGCGTTAATCACCACGAAACAGCGAAGTGTAATGTTAGCGGATGTGAACTCTTCGCAACCGCCAGACAGAGTTCGCGTGCAAGGCGATCCTGAAGCTGGTTTAAAAGAAATTTGTTTCAACACGTCTGGGAGACTCGCATATTTCGGTGACGACACCGGAAGAGTCTTTACACTTTCTTGCATAGAAAGGAAAGACTTTACGAAGAAGTTATCCATTTCGAAACTTTTGAGTAAAGGTAAAACAAGCAGCAATAACTCCTCGTTGGCGAAACAAACCGATCCAACGTCTCGACGGATAAAAGAAGAGAAGAGAAGTGGCATGCGTAGGAGTAATAGCAGTAACGGCGGCGAAGGAGATGACAGCGCGGGAGGTGATGATGGTGCAGCTGTTTCAGAAAGTAACGTTAACGACGTGCACGGGGATGTCGAAGGCGGCGAAAGTTCTGCCGCTCCCGCCGCCGCAAAAAAGTCTGTGATGTCCGCCCTGAGACCGGAAGAGATCAAGGAAAAAGCGAAAGAGAAGGCGAATTTGATGGCAAAACGCATGAAGGATGACGTGAAAGTGGCCATGAACAAAATGAAAACGTACGCGAAAGAAAAAGCAACGAAACCTTCCCAGGGCTTTTCGCTCACGGTTTTGCACGTGAACAGTTTAGGCCAAGAGCGATCGCCAGTGTGCGCCTTATTTTGGTGCGCGTATGTCGCTTCAATCAACGCGCCCGTCCTCGCCGTGGCTACGGAAAACGGGAAAATTCGGTTACTCAAAATTGTCGATTTACGAACGTCTGGCGACCACTTAGTGCCTATTGCGACAGCATCCATGCCGTCCCAACGCGGTGGTTTTTCGTTTTGCCCGGCTAAAGTCTCCACCACACCGCCGATGGTCGCCTCGCCACGCGAAAAAGTTACCGGTTTGGTGTGCGAAATTTTGCAAACGAAAAATTCGCTTTCGCAAAACGAGGAAGGCCAAGATGAGCGGAATTACGAGGTCAAGCAAGTCCTCGAAACGCGAGAAGACGACACGTTCTTTAGCGATGGCGAAGATGACACCAAGCAAGATAAACCGAAAACGCCCGCGCTCGCGTTTTGTGCAGATTCATTCTCCTTTTCGAGCGACGGTTTGAGATTAGCCGGTAGCAACGCGAACGGGAAAGTCGCCGTATGGACGAGTTTTGCAATTTGAGAAGGCACAGAAGTAAAAATGTTTAGAAGAGTTACTTTGTACCATGGTACCAGTAGTTGTTATAAATAAATTAACAAATAAATTAAAGGTCGTGGTATGAGAAACTACCGCTCGGCCCTAGGTGATCAAGTAGCGTAATATGCATAACAACGAAGCAAAGTTTTGTTCTCTACATCACTCTTCTCCACTTTTTCTTTCTTACACCCCGTACGTTTGCTTAAGTTTTTGCACCACCGCCGGCTCTAAATGATTCCTCTCGAGTTGCGCCCATTGGTCCGCACCAATGTGATTCTTGTACCCTTGTAAAACGTCACGCATGGCCGAAGAGACTTCTTGGCTTCTGCACTGTCTCCAAGACGCGATGGCTTCGCAAATCTCTTTCAAACAATTCATGCCTCCGTTTGGATTCACTTTGATCATCTCGCACAAACCTTTAAACGCGTGTTCCTTCTCGACACCGTCTCGTAACCTTCGCATCGCAACGCACCACGTCGGCGCAATGTTTTGCAAAGCCGACGCCAACTCTTCCGCACATTGCATCGAAATTCTTCCGAGAGTTATCGCCGCATTTTCGCCTAAACTTCGATTGACCATTCGCATCTCGAGGATTCCCGCCAAAGATTCCGCAAACGCGCGCGCGTGCGGTTGCAACGCGCTCGGCTCGCATCGAATAGCTAATTCTCCAGCTGCCCAGCATGCGTTGTTACAGCACGATACCGTCGCCGCAGTAATCATATTGGGAGCCAAATTTTGTTTGGCTATATCCAGAAATTCTCTTAACGACGGACTGACGTGTTGTGGGCACGCTTTCGAGACGTCGCCTAAAAGCGCAAACGCCGAACGTCTGACTGAAGGCGTATCGTCTACACACGTCGCCAACAAGATCTCTCTCGTATGCGAATTCAACAACAACGGTTCACATTGTTGACCTAAACCTTCGGCTAAACCAGAAAGCAAATCTAAACCGACCAAAAGATGTTCATGAATGTGCGCATCGTGCGGAAGTTCGTTCCTTTGCACCGCTTGTTTCTTTTGCAGTTCTGTCGTGCACAGTTGCGAAGCAGCCGCAAAAATATCCGGTGCATACTTCATACATCCACTACCGGTACCGGCTACGACAGCAGTGATGCATTCTAAGAGATTATAGGTTTCTGGATCACCTTCTTGCGCATTCTTCCACTTCTCCATCATTCTCGGAAGCAACTGGTCGGCATATTTTGGATCGGAAATCGAAGGGCCGATGTACTCCGCCATCGTCTGTAACGCGTCGTACAAATTTCTCTGATTCTTTCTCTGATATCTGTCTAACGCCGCACTCAACGCCTGGACAATCTGTTCCGTCCAAGGTGCGAGAATTTCCCGACCTTCTTGTAAACAGTTTGCCAAAGCACCGCACGCGCCAGCTTGAACTTTCTTATTTTTATCGACGATCTTGTTCAAAATACCCATCATCACCGTTTGAAGTTGTTGCAAACCAGCCGCGGCGGCTTCCGCCGTCGTTCCAGGAACGGCGTTCGGGTGATCAGCCGGCATGGCGGATCGACACAACCACGGAGAAAATCGGGACAACGTCCAGCACGTCGTTGATCTCACTAAAGGTCTCGGATCGTCCAACATTGGGTATAAGAAACCAACGAGCTGTGGTAGGTACTGCGCGAGACCGTTCGTGCACCCCTCTGCGACTGCGCCCAACGCTAAAATGGCAGACTCGCGGATTCTCCAGTTTTGGTCTGCCAAACGTTGTTCAACCACTGGTAACATGATTTGCAAAAGGTCGTCGCCGAAGTGTAAAGAAAGCGTGTCCAAACCGCTCGCGGAGGATTTCCTTAAATTCCACGTCCAATCTTCGTCGTCGTCGTCGTAATCCTCATCATCGCCACTATTTCCTTCGCCGAACGATTTATCTTTTTGAGAACGAAAGGTCGGTTTGATGTCTTGATCTCGATCTGGTCTGTCTGCGTTTAACTCGTCTTCCTCCGCTTGCAAAACCTCCTCGTCGTCTTCTTCGTACGCCATATTCGTCAACAACACCGGGATTAAGTGTGGCGTGAACTCTCTCAAAATGTTTACCGACTCGGGTTCTAAATCAGCCTCGACGAACGCCGCCCAAAACTCGCACGATTCCACCGCCACGTCCGGATCCGGATCCGTCTGTCTTTCTAACATGAACGTGATAATCTCTCTTAAATTCGGCGTCATCTTTTCCGGCGCGATGTGAAGTAGTTGCACTAAACCTTGACACACGTATTTCCTCGCCACGTCGTCGGGATCGTGCGCTAACGCGAACAAACCTCGCAAATAATCATCCAACACGTCTCGTTTTTCCCTCGGCCACGAGGGCGCAATCATGTTCAAAATTGCAATCGCGGATTGTCTCACCTTCCCATCTGGATGTCCAAATAGTTGCAACGTTTTCGGAATGACTAAACTCGCGGGGCACTCTGGTAAACCAACTTGGTTCGCTGTGGCCACGTCGCTTTCTAAATACCCGTTCGTCTCTTCGCAAATTTTATACAGGGCGTCCAGCGCGCCGTCCAGCGCGTTTGGATCCTTCGACGCGTCTAAATTCTCCGCGATCAATTGCCACAACTGCGGCGTCGATTGCCACCCTTTCTGCCGAATGCATATCGCCAACGCCGTCCCGACGACTCGTCTCACGATTCTCGACGGATGCGTCATGCTCCCCGTCAGCGCGTCCCGTATGAACGACTCGTGCGGCTCCTCGCTCAACTGCCACGTCGTCTTCAAGTTGTTTTTCAGTAAAAGCCCCGCGGTTTGCCGAACGTCGTCCCCGTACGTCCCGTCTCCTTTACACAAAATCAGCGCCAAGTACGAGTTGAAATCCGGAAATTTCGAGCACTCTTGCAATCGCTCGTACATCACTTTCTGGTCCGCGTTCGGCTGGATGTACTCCCGCAAGAGCTGCCCGACCTGCTCGACGCCCTCCCGAGCGGGCTCCCACGTCGTCGTCATCCTTTTTTTATTATTATTCGTTTATTATTAGTAGTAGTAGTAGTAGTATTCGGGAGGAGTCGTCTCTCAAAGTGTTTTTTGCGTCGTCGGGGAAAGTCGTCGTCGTCGTCGTCGTCGTCGTCGTCTTTCTTTTTTTTTGTCGTCTTCGATGTTGTTCGAATTCTTCTTCTTCCTTTCGAAAAGTTTCATCGAGATGTGAGTCTTTTTTTCATCGATCGATCGATCGATCGTCTTTTTTTTCGTTTTTTTTTCAAAGAAGCACAACAAGAACGAACGAACGAAGAAAGAAAGAAAGAAAGAGAGGGACCTTTGATGAAGAAGAAGAAGAATTTTACGTTTCGAGGGGAAGAGATGTTCGATTTTTCATATAGGCGATACTAGGGAAAAGACTACTGGTCCAACAACACACACACAAAGACCCCACAGATAAAAAAAGGGAAAAAAAGAGGAAAGAGAGAGAGAGGATGATGTGGCATCACCGCGCTGGAGCAGCAGGAACAGCAGCAGGAACACCACCGCCGCCTTTCACTCGAGGAGGGGCGGCGACGGCGGCGGCCCAAAAGGGCGGCGGGAACGAAAGGGGCGGTCTCAGAGCCTCGACGTCCTCGAGGAAGACGTCCGACGCGTCGCCGATGAAGCGAAGCGAACGACGAGCCGGGAGCATAAACAGGTTTTTGAGAACATCAACATCGTCATCATCATCGTCGTCGTCATCTGTAATCTGCAGAGCGGAGAAGAAGCGCGTCTTCATCGATGGGGAAGCCGGAACGACTGGGTTGCAAGTCCGCGAGCGATTGGAGAAAAGATCTGGAGACGTTGAATTAATTCAACTTCCAGATGCGATGAGAAAAGATGCCAAAGCGAGAGAAGAAGCGTTGAATGAAGCAGATTGCGCCATCTTGTGTCTCCCAGATGTGGCGGCGATGGAAGCTGTGGCGTTGGTGACCAACCCGAACACGGTGGTCATCGACGCAAGCACGGCATACAGAACGAACGACGAATGGACGTACGGGTTTCCGGAATTATCGAAAGAGCAAAGGGAGAAGGTGAAAACGGCGAAGAGAATTTCCAATCCCGGGTGTTACCCGACCGGGTTTATTGGTCTCACGAAACCGCTGGTCGAAAACGGGTTTATTCCAAAAGAGTCGAGAATAACCGTGAACGCAGTCAGCGGATACACGGGCGGTGGGAAACAGTTGATTGCGATTTACGAAAGTCCGGAGGCGGAACCGTACGGCGCGTACGGGTTTAATTTGAATCACAAGCACATTCCGGAAATGCGAAAATACGCAGGATTAGACCACGAGCCAATTTTCCAACCGGCAGTTGGAGCATTCGCTCAAGGCATGTTAGTTTCCGTGCCGTTATTTTACGACAACATGGCAAACGTCAACAATGGGAAACAGTTGCAAGAGTGCCTGAAAGAGTGGTACAAAGGCTCTACCTTCGTGTCTGTTCGCGAGTACAACCAAACGGACGATTTGGAGCGAGGCGCGTTTTTAAGAGCAGACGGTTTGAGAGACACGAACAAACTCGAGTTGTCAGTCTTTGCGAACGACGACAAAGGCACGTGCCTGTTAGTCGCGCGGTTGGATAACTTGGGTAAAGGTGCCAGTGGGGCTGCCGTGCAAAACTTAAACTTGAGTTTAGGCTTAGACGAGAGCGTTGGTTTGTAATTTTATAAAAGGAATCTCTTTATCCGCGTTTGACTGTTCTATTTTTATCTCTCCTCGACGGCACTCGATTTCCAATTTTGCCTCACTCTTTCTTTCTCGAGAGCGGCGCCGCCGCGAGACGTTCCTCGTCCTCCTCGAGGACGACGAGGAGAACGAGGAGGATGCCCGATGCACCGAAACCCTCGGCTTCTTCTTCTTCTTCTTCTCCTCGTAATTCCACCTTTTCTGGCCGCAACACGATGAGTGCGCGCAAAAGCACGAATGGAACCCGAAAAAGTGTTTCACCTTTATCCGTCTTCATCGCGTACTCGCTCGCATTCTACACCATGTGGGTCCTTCTCTCCACGGTCGCGTGGATATCACACCTAGGTTTTCGAGTTCCAATTTTACAACCGTTCATTGCGGCTAAAGGGTACCCGAAGAACGACAGTTGTCGAGACGTTTGGGAGTTCTTCCGAGAAAATATCCCAACTGCTTTGGTGTTTATCCTGCCACACTCCCTCTTAACACCGAGAAGATTCCGACGAATATTCGGGAGAAATGGAAGACTGATGTATAACTTCATGGCTGCTGTGACTTTGCACGTGTTTTTACGCGCGTTCAAACCGTTGAAGAGTCCAATAGTGATGGAGCTGCCAATCAAAAAAGAGATTCATAACTTTACGTCTATATCGATGCTTTTGTACGCGGCGTACGGGTTTTGCAAAGCGCCGGAGACGTACGACATGCTCGGCGTGAACTCTTCTTTATCGAGAGGTGGTCCACGAGCGCCGGTAAATATGGATGCTATTACGTGGATGGGTGTGTGCGCGTGGAGAAAAGGAGGCGTGTGGGGTTTCATAACGTTTACTGGCTTGTCTATATTGCCACAAACGTTGACGTTAGGGGATGTGCTTTCACGAGGCGTCGCCGCGGCGTATTTGCGTTTACGCTCGAAATCTTTTCGAAGATGGGTTGGATCTATTCCAGGTGCACATCTTGCGACGTGGGTTTTAAGAGCGACATTGTTAAGTGTAGCTTTATTCACTGGGTGGAGACTCGGTGAAATTAGTGGTCAAAACGCGTGTATCATTGAATTTTTAGCGATGAGTTTAGCTTTGATTCTAACCGCCGCAGAGAAAGAAAGAGACCGAAGACTGAGATTGACCAATGCGAAAAAAGAGTTTTTAGGCATCGAGAAAATGACGAAAGTTAAGATGAAGAAGAAGACGAAGAAGGCGAAGAAGAATGGGAACAGACACGGCGTTCATAATCATCATCGACATTCCCACCACTCCAACCGCAAGGAGAGAGTAGGGGTTTTGGAAACGACAACCGCGACGACGCAACGTCTCCGCGAACGACCAAGAAGTTCGTGTAGCAAACCGTACGCGGCCGCGCCGATGTCAGTGGTCGATTGGTAGTGATTATAGCGAAGTATTTACTTGTAAGAATAGAACAGAGAAAAGAGGGTAAATACGATGTAGAATTGTTGTAGATTGTTGGATATTTTGAGTACCATTCGAGACAATTTTCCCGAGGCCTTTTTTTTTACCACCCCCCAAATTTCTCACGCGCACGCGATAAATATACAACGTAACGCGTGTGAAGAGCAATGACGACGACTTCTCGAGTCGCCGAAGGCCCTCCGTTCGCGGAGCTGGAACCTTCCCTTCGCAAGCAAACCTTAGCCATCCTAAAATCTCCGAAATTTAACTTCGCGCATTCCACTCCCGTCCAAGCCGCCGTCATCGGTTTGCTCGGGAAAAACAAAGACGTGAGCGTGGAAGCGTGCACTGGTTCGGGGAAAACGTTAGCATTCGTGCTACCGATGATTGAAATATTGTGGAAAGCGAACAAGGAGAGTAAGTTTAAGAAACATTCGATCGGGGCGGTGATCGTATCGCCGACAAGAGAGTTGGCGAAGCAAATTCGAGACGTGGCGGAGCCTTTTTTACAGAGTTTGACAGAAATATTGGATGAGGATGACGACGACGACGACGACGACGTGGAAAGTAAAGAGTATGCGAAATTTAGTCCCGATGTACGACCGATGTTGTTAGTGGGAGGAGGAACGCAAACCGTCGCGGATGATCTCAAACGATTCAGCGAACTTGGGTCGCTGTGTTTAATCGGCACGCCCGGGCGGATGTTGGACGTGTTGACGAAAGCAAGAGATTTAGATGCGAAGAGGTGCGAGTTGTTGGTGCTGGACGAGGCGGACAGAGTTTTAGGGATGGGTTTTGCGAAAACGTTGAACTCGATTATTGCCATGTTGCCGAAACAGAGAAGGACTGGGTTGTTTTCGGCGACGCAGACGGAGGAGTTGGAGGAGTTGGCAAGAGCCGGGTTGCGAAATCCGGTCCGTGTGACAGTGAGAGATTCGAACGCGGCGGCGGCGGCAGCAAGTGGGGGGAATAAGAATGAAGCAGATAAAAAGACAGGAGCTGGAGGGGCCACTGTGGGGAGTAAATTGCCGACACAGTTGGACTTGTCGTATAGGATTTGCGAAAGCGTAGACGCCAAGATTTTCCGATTGACGGCATTTTTAAAGGCGAAGAAAGGGAAGAAGATTATCGTGTATTTTCTCACGTGCGCGTGCGTGGATTATTATCAGAAAGCTTTGGAGACGCTTTTAGATGTCGGTAGTGATAGTAGTATTAGTAATAACAGCAGCAACAACAAGAAGAAAACGAGGAAAAACGGGAGTAACAACAGTAGAATGGAGCTTTTCGCTTTACACGGTAAAATGAAACAGGCGCAGCGAGAGCAAACTTTAGAACATTTCGCACAAAATAAAGAAGACGATGAGAATGGCATTGAATCGTCCATTTTGCTCACAACAGATGTTGCCGCGAGAGGTTTAGATATCCCGGGCGTCGATTGGATCGTTCAGTATGATATGCCACAAGATCCTTCTGCATTTACGCACAGAGTTGGAAGAACTGCCCGAATGGGTGCAAAAGGTAGCGCGTTGGCGTTATTGACGAAAGAGGAAAGTTCATACGTCGCGTTTTTGAAAATCAGAGGCGTTTATTTACGTAGGGATGGTAATTGTAGATTAGCAGATGGCGATAACGGCGATGATGATGACGAAGACGAGGATGATTTGGATATCGTCATAGAAGAAGATGCTAATGGTGCAAGAAAAGTTTACGAAATACTTCGAGCGCTCTCTAAACGCGATCGTGAAGCGATGGAAAAAGGCGTGAGAGCTTTTGTATCGTACGTTCGAGGGTACAAAGAACATCACTGTCGATATATTTTTCGCTTGAAAGAGCTACACCTGGCAAAACTAGCAAATGCCATGGGACTTTTGCGATTACCGAAGATGAAGGAAATCCGCAAGGCGGCGAAGAATACGCTCGAAGGATTCGAAGAGTGCACCGATATCGATATTGACGATATTCCATATTTGGACCATCAGAGAGAGAAGCAACGAAAAATGCAACTCGAAAAAGAGCGCGCGCAGAAAGAAGGTCGAGGAGAAGAAGAAGAAGATGCTCGAAAGAAAAAGGAGAATTGTGGTACCGAAAAGAAAAAAGAGAAGAAACCAGAAAAGAAGCTCACCGCGCACAAACGTCGTCAAATAGAAACGCGCGAGGAATTAGACGAATTAGACGACGATTACAGAGCGCTGAAAAAGTGGAAGAAGGGCAAAATTTCTGAGGAGGAGTTTGAATTCGAGCTCGGATGGGAAGAAAATCCAAATCAAGCCGGAAAAGTAAGAATTAAAGAAGGCGAGAAGGACAAGAATAAATATTTAGCACATCCTTCGTCTTCCGGAAAGAAACAGCAAAGAAAAGAAGACCTTTACCGAAACGGCGACGATTTATGGAAGAAAGAAAAGAAAAAACCCAAGCATGTTAAACAATCCAAGGGTGGGCAAGGGAAGAAGTATCAGAAGGCGAGAGAACGAGCAGCGGCAAAAGCTAAATAATGTAGTCAAACTTTGAATCTACCCATATACTAGTATTTGTATTATTATAATTTGAGGTCTATCTCCTAAATCTAACTCGTACACTCTCTCGGGGAATCTTGGTGCTTATATCTCGAACATATTGTCATTCCAACGTCCATTTTCTCCAAAGTCTCTAAGAACATGCCTTGGTAATTGAACGAGTGCGCGTTGTCCGCGCCGGTGACTTTATCGTGGTAATGGTAAGGCACCGTATGCACCGCGTGATGCGGAATATCCGTATGAAATCCGTATACTCTCACGCTATCGCACACCGCAAACGCTAAAAGCAATCCTTCGATACCACTTGGTGGGGCGTTTCGCCCTTCTGCGTTGACGAGATTCGCATCGGACAATCGTGCGTACACTCTGCGATACAATTCTCGAGCACGAAGACTCAATGTTGGATCCATGAACAAAATTGGCGACGTCGACCTTTTACAAACGTTTCGAAACGAACGTTTCGCTCCACTTCCGAACAGTAACAACGCTTCGCTTTCTGCCCATGGCCCCTTTGGTCCTTTATCTGCCACGTGTCTCGACCACTGGTTGTTGATTAATCGAAATGTCGTCTTCCGTCCGACGTATTTCTCAAATCCACTCGTCGGCCCGTCGTTAAATCGAATGACAATGTCTGCACCATCAATCCCGTAGCCTTGGTTTTGATCTCGCATGTTCACCCCGCCATTACCGACGACAGCGCACGTTTTACCACGTCTCTTGAAGTCCATCTCCGGTATACACCCGTCCGCTTCTAAATTTTCTGCCAAATCTTTCCCAAATGCCTTCTCCGCAAAAGGAAGCGTGTGCACCATGAGTTGCGGCGCTCTCGCAGCTTTCCAAAGTCCGTTTTTCGGCACTTGTATCCCGTCCATAAGATCTTTCAAATCTGTTATGTCTTTGAACGCCAACTTTTCGGCTTTAATATCTTCCGCGGCTGCTTTAGACTTCTCCGTTGGCGCGCAGAACGCGTGTGCGGCGACGCGCTTTTCTTCTCCATTCGCGTGCTCTTCTTCTTCTTCTTCTTCGTGGTGCTCTTCTTCCATTTCCGCCGCTTTTACTATTACTCCGTCTCCTCCTTCCTCTTTTTCTTCCTCGCTCTCGTTCTCCTCCTCGCTCTCATCGTCTTCATCCTCCTCTCCATTACCTCCCTTATTTGATTGCACTAAAACTTCCACACGACTCGGCACCATGAAATCCTCGAACGCCTTCAAATGCGCCTCCTTCGTCCAGGGGCCGACGTGCGGTTGGACCGGCACAAACGAGTGCGCGTGGTGTTGTTCCTGAGGGTGATGGTGAGACTTTCCCGAGTTTCTCGTACTCGTGTGCCTCGTGGATGACCCTGGCGACTTCACGTCGGTTTCTTCGCCTAAATATTTCACTCTTACTTCCTTCGGGGACATCTTCTTCTCCTTTTGCACCTCTTTCTCTCGAAACGCTCGGACGTCGGATAAATTCGAAATCCTTCCATCTGCGTCCCTTTTAAATTGTTTCAGGTAACTTTCGTTCGGTTTCACGATTCCAGCCGACAACGGTGGCTGTTTCGAATAACTGATGACGCACAAGACGAGTAACACGACGAACGTGATTTTGTCTCTTCTTTTCGTCACCGGTTTCCCTTTCAGTGGAGGGTTCTTCTCGTAGTCTACCCTTTTCTTTGCACTCAGGCGGCCGGACTCGAGGTCCTCGGCGAGGCGAACGCCACCGGTGTCCGCGACGCGCGAACGCATTCTTTCTCCCACTTTTGAGTCGTGCGATTATTTGCAGCAATTCTTCTGAAAGAAATGTACATAGTCCAAGGCCACACGAAGAAATAAAAAAAGAGAAAGTGGGCACTCACGTAGTAGTACACAAAGGATTGCAATTCTTTACAACAACGCGTTATCTATCGAAAGACCACGTAGTTCCTCTTTCTCTCTCTCTCTCTTCCTCTCTCTTTCTCTCTCTTTCTCTCTCTCTCTCTCTCTGGTTCTATTTATCTCTGTTTCTATCTAGTATCTCTGCTTTACTCGCTATGTGTTCTTATCGGTCGCTTTCCTTAAAACGTTGGACCATTTTTCCAGAAGCTCGTTCACGTCGCCGTTCATCCTCGTGCCTTTCCCTCCCCAAACGAGCATATCGGGTAAATCCGTATTTAACCCATCTCCGACTTTTCGTATGATTTTAAACCCGATTCGTTCGTAATATTTCACCAACTTTGGCGCGTATTCGTTCCCGTCGTCGATGGACAACAACTCGGCTTTCGTGCACCCGGCGTCTCTTCCTAACCGCAAGCTTTCGCACCCAAGCAGAATGCTCACGCCAAAGGTCGATTTCAGCATTTTCCTCTCTTCCTCGGTACACTGCGAGTTTATTCGAGAGTTATACACCCGCATGGTGTCCAAATGTAAGATGTTAAATGGAAACGGAGCGATAAAACCGTCGTGCGTGGCTATCACGGACATGTCGTCGTCCTCGCGTACCGCTTCTTCGCCTTCGAAACGACCCATCGCATCGATTTTCCTCGCGGTTATCTTGAAAAACAGACCGACCCTTGTCGTGGTTAACCGCAAACCTTTTCTTTTTGCTATTCGTTCTAACTCTTCTCTCGTGACGTACGGGTCGTTGGTCTCCTCCTTCTTCTTCTTCTCGTGTTCTGACGACGACGAAGACGACGAAGACGACGAAGACGAAGACGATGCCGCTCTCGTCTCTCCTCTTCTCCATCTTCTTCTTCTTTCTCCTTCGACGCCGACTGCGCGCGGTGGACCTTTTTCTCCCCCCCGTTGCATCTTCTTCGTCGTCATCGCGTCGATGCCGTCTCGCCGCCATCGTCCAAAATTCGGTGTCGTCTTCGGACACGTCGTCGTCGTCATCGTCGACTCGAGAGAGAAAGCAAAGAGAGAGAGAGAGACAAAAAAAAACTGAAACGAACGCGAACGAGAGCGCCAGCCCTTCCTCCGTCGTCGTCGTCGTCCTCCTCCTCGTTCTGCGCGTAAATAATAAATGCGGGGACGACGACGACACAAAAGGAAAGCGCGTCCGTTTCTTACTTCTCCTAAAAAAGTTCCGATATCTTTTTTTCGTTTGTTTGTTTGTTTGTTTGGAGTTCTTTTTTTGGAGTCCTTTTTTCTCTTCGACATTATTCGATTTTTCGATTATTCTTCGACACCAAAAAAAAAGGAACTTTTTGAAAAAAATCCAAAAAATTGGAACACACAATCATCATCAATCACTTTGTGGAGGAGATCTTCAAAAAAAGCGCTTTCGCGAGACCGCACGGAGAGAAAGAGAGAGAGAGATAGATCAATGATCGCGGCAAGGACGACGACGACGACGACGACGACGACAAAAAGCGCGGCGAATTTTTCGCGCGTGTCGATTTCGAAGGGTTGCGGGACGAACAACGATCGATATCGGAATCGACGCCGACGAGGATCCCCGTCGTTTTCGTCGGGAAGAACGTTTCGCGCGGTGGCGGCAGCCGCGAAGGAGGAGGAGGAGGAGGAGGGAGTCGACGACGAGGACGAGGACGTGGACGCGTACTACGCCCAAGAAAAGTACGATTGGGAAGTCGGAGGACCAAACGATGTTCCGATCCCTCACTTGATGAACATATATAAAGGCGACAAACCGTTGGAACCGTTGCAAACGTCCTTTTGCGCTCCGCATTCCAAGACGTGTTTACCGAGAAATAATACAACTAGGAGGTATTTTAGCACCGATAAGAAATCAAACGTGAGATTTTTCGTGGATCCAGGAGATCGAGTTGTTTTGCACTCGTTGGCGTTTGCGACGTCGTTGTCGCCAGACTCGACGTGCGAAGCGCCGACAGAAGCGGATGAAAGCACGCAACCTTCGTACATGAAGTCGTCAGCGAGTTGTAGGTTTACGCCTCAGTGGGTCATTCGCGCCGGGCCGAGAGAGAAGGTGTATTTTGCCCCAGAAGAGGTGCACGCTGCCATTGTTACTTGTGGTGGGTTGTGTCCAGGGATTAACGATGTCATTCGATCGATCGTGGGGACTTTAGAGGAAGGCTATGGGGTCTCAAAGATTTCAGGCATTCGATACGGGTTCAGCGGGTTTTGGGAGGATGGTTTCGAAAATATGGAGTTATCGAAGAAAGTGGTTAAAAAAGCGCACAAGCAAGGAGGGAGTATCTTAGGGACAGCTCGGGGTGGTGGTGACGTCGATAAGATTGTCGATAGCATTTTAAGACAAGGGATAAATATGTTGTTTGTAATCGGCGGGAACGGGTCGCATGCTGGAGCAAACGCCATCTCCGCCGAATGCGCGAGGAGAGGAAGTTTAGTCTCCGTTGTTGGTGTCCCAAAAACGATTGATAACGATATTTTGCTTTTGGATAAAACGTTCGGCTTCGATACCGCGGTTGAAGAAGCACAAAAAGCAATTCAAGCAGCTACAATTGAAGCTCAATCGGCATTGAGAGGAGTTGGAGTCGTGAAACTCATGGGCAGACAATCCGGATTTATTTCAATGTACGCCACGTTAGCTTCCGGTGATGTGGACATTTGTTTAATCCCAGAGGTAGACTTTGACGTTCACGGAGAAAATGGCGTCATTGAGCACGTGAAGGATCTTTTAGACGAGCAAGGCCACTGCATCCTCGTCATTGCCGAAGGCGCCGGGCAAGAATTTGTAAAAGTCTCAGGCACGGATGCCGGCGGAAACCCGCTTCTTGGTGATATTGGACCTTGGTTGTGCAAAGAAATCAAGAAATCAACAAAATGTGATGTGAAATATATCGATCCAACGTACATGGTTCGTGGATGCGTCGCCAACGCACACGATGCCATCATGTGTAATGTCTTGGGTCAAAACGCTGTCCACGGCGCATTCGCTGGTTTTACCGGAATCAGCATTGGTTACGTCAACACGCACTGCGTTTTCCTTCCCATCCCAATGATTATCGAGAAAGAGCGATTGGTCGACCCTAAAGGAAGAATGTGGCACAGAATGTTGACGAGTACGGGGCAACCGGATTTCAAGGAGTATGAAGAAGAAGAAGAACAAGAAGAAGACAAAGAGGACGAAACGGAGCTGAACATACCGGACAAGGAAATATTCGAACCCATGCGTTAAAATAATTCATTTTTAACCAGCCTATTGTTATCATGTAACTATGCAGAGAAAATAGCATCCAAATATCTTACTTGCATTAAGCTTCTCCTTCGCGCGGGCTTTTCCTTGTTTTTCTACTCGTATTTCTCTCTCCCACTCCTCACAACAAAGAAAAAAGAAAAAGAGGTGTGTTCCGCAGAAAACGAACACTCTCATACATAACACGCATAATGGCCGACGCAGCTGCACCAGCGCCTGAACTCAAGGAGTACCCGGAGTTCCCCGGGCAGAAGCTCTCCAAGAGGTACGTTTGTTTACGAGCAAACATCGCTTCTTTTTCCATCATCGCTTTGCGGTATTTATTTACGAATAATCAACAATACTCACGCGCACTTTCTCTCCCTCTCTTACCTCACAAACACCATCACAAACACTGTCGTTATGGACGTTACAGCGAGTACAAAAAAATGCTCAAGAGACAAAAGGCAGAGGAAGAAAAAGCCGCCAAAGCTGCTGCCAGGGTACGATTCGTAGTTTCGTTTGGTTGAAGCCCTGTTTTTTTTCTTTTTAAATCTTCTCTGTTGTTTTGTTTTACTTCGCGGTGCCTGAAACGAACGACTGAAACCATCATTTTTTCTCTCTATCGACTACTTCTTATACAAAACAGGCGGAAAGAGAAGCGAATCAACCGACGAAGAAGAAATCAGCGGAAGATTCCGAGGCTGATTTAGACCCGACGCAATACACGGAGAACAGAATCAAGCAAGTCATCGCGCAGAAGCAAGCAGGCGGGCATCCATACCCGCATAAGTTTCACGTCTCGATGCAGTTGAAAGACTTTATCGCGAAATACGAATCCGTCACGAAGGATGGCGAACAGTTGGACGAAGAAGTCAGTTTGGCTGGAAGAATTATGAATAAGAGAGCTAGCGGGAACTCGTTGATCTTTTACGATTTGTGTGCCGAAGGGTTGAAGGTGCAAGTGACTGCAGAGGCACGAGCGGCAGAGAGTTTGGATGACTTCAAAGCGACGCACGAGAGAACGAGAAGAGGCGATATTGTCGGGGTGAGAGGGAAACCAGGGAGGACGAGAAAAGGGCAGTTGTCGTTGTTTCCGTCGTTAACGCAAATTTTAACGCCGTGCTTGCACATGCTTCCAAGAACGGAAGGTTCTGGGTTGAAGGATCAAGAGACGAGATACCGCATGCGCTTTTTGGATTTGATTATGAACAATAACGTTCGCGATACGTTCATCATGCGCTCGAATATCATTCGCTATGTGAGAAAGTACTTGGACGACAGAGATTTTGTCGAAGTGGAAACGCCAATGATGAACATGATTGCCGGTGGCGCCACGGCGAAGCCATTTATTACGCACCACAACGATTTGAACATGACATTGTTCATGCGCATCGCGCCGGAATTGTATTTGAAGGAATTAGTCGTCGGTGGTATGGAGCGCGTGTATGAAATCGGTCGTCAGTTCAGAAACGAAGGCATTGATATGACGCACAACCCGGAATTCACGACGTGCGAATTTTACCAAGCGTACGCTGATTACGAAGATTTGATGAAGATGACTGAAGAAATCATTAGTGGTATGGTTAAGGAGTTGACAGGATCATACGTCATTCAATACCATGCGAACGGACCGGACGAGGAACCGGTAACGATTGACTTCACGCCACCGTTTAGACGCATTTCTATGGTTTCCGGTTTGGAGGAAGCTTTGAACATCAAGTTCCCAGAGGAAGGCTTTGGCTCTCAAGAGTGCGAAGACTTCTTGAAGAAAACTTTGAAAGATTTGAACATTACGGACTTGCCATTGCCGCACACCACGGCGCGTATGCTCGATAAACTCGTCGGCGATTATTTGGAAGAACAATTGGTGAATCCAGGCTTCATTTGCGATCACCCGCAAATCATGTCGCCGTTGGCGAAATACCACAGATCTCTCCCGGGAATGACTGAACGCTTCGAACTCTTCGTGAACAAGAGAGAGTTATGCAACGCGTACACAGAGTTGAACGACCCGGTCGATCAAAGAGACCGGTTTGCGGAGCAAGCGAAAGCCAAATCGTCCGGTGACGATGAAGCGATGCTTATTGATGAAATGTTTGTGACGAGTTTGGAGTACGGTTTGCCACCGACAGGTGGCTGGGGATTGGGCATCGATCGATTGACTATGATGCTCGCTGACCACAACACCATCAAGGAAGTTTTGTTGTTTCCGATGATGAAACCGGACACGACGGGTCACCAAGTTGCGGACGACATGAAGAAATTGTCTGTTAAGGAAGACGGTGCGTAAAATTTGTTCGTTTGTACGTTCGTCGTTCTTGTTATTTTGTTTTGTTGAAGAAGAGAAACTCATCTGTTGTATCGCTTCTCTCAGATAAAAAAGAAAAGTCTGCTCCGGCTGCCAAACACGAGAAGAAAGAGCACGGAAAGCCCTTGACGCATGACGAACCGACTTCAGACGAGTGGGCTACGGGTGCGCACGGAAGAGCCGCTGGTGTTCTCGAGACGAAGGATTGGAACGAGACCATGTACAAGCCTCCGAAGTAAAAAAATTCTACGTACGTACTACAGTATAATACTATAGCCAGATATATAATATTCAGACCATTATTCACATAATCTTAAGTTCCCTTTCTTCTAAATTACAAATATGTATTAAGTCTAATGTTCCGTCAAAGGAGGGGAATGAGCTAAAAGAAATTTCCTACTATATATATACTCCCATACCTTAAACCATATTCAAACCCTAAACATATGTATTGAAACATTTTTTCACCAAGATATTTTTGTTTTGCCACCCTTTTTTGTTGTGGACTTTTTTCCAAACGAATAACCTCACTATTCAAACGCGTAAGACAGTGCTTTCAAAACGAGTACTTTTGCCTAAACGCGGATTAAAGAAGCACGAACACTTGTTCTACCCCTTTAATCATCTCAATCAACGGACGTACTCGTAAGTAAAGAAATAGAAATAATACCCGTTCGCGTTTTTTCTTACAAAAATTGTCATTTTTCCCGGAGTCGTTTCCAAAAGATCGTGGAAGTTGGCGTGTTGGTTGTGGGAGTTCGTGAGAATTGAGGGATTGTGTATAGCGCGAGAGTCCGTAGATTTCGTTTACCAAGTATGTTCTCAGAGTCTGCGCGGTCGCATGGGTTTGCGGGTTTATAATTGGGTGTTTCACCTTTATTGTTTTTGCTGACTGGATTTTCTTTTGCTGACTAGATTTTTCATTCATGTGTGATAAAGATATAATTTGTGAAGAGTGTAAGGATAAAGATAAGCATAAGGGTAAAGATAAAGATAGGTGCTAAGTCCTATTGCGTACTTGTTTCATTTTCAGAGTTTTCTATCCAAGGTTTGGTGCCGTAGAAGCTTCCTTGAGTTTTGGACTACTCCGTTGTAATACTATATTTTATGTTTCGATATTATCGAGGTAGATGAAAAATTTTCGCCAGTTTTTTTTGGTTGCCGTCCTTTTCTCGTGTCCCTTGAGAATCTTTTCCCGACCTCACTTTTCAAACGCGTAAGACGGAACTTCCAAAACAAATATTCGTAATCCTGCGCCGCGGAGAAAGGAGTACGAAGACTTCCTCTCTTCTTTAATCATCTTAATCAACGGAAGTCGCCTTCGGCAACGCTCGTAAGTAAAGAAAAAATAAACATTCTCGATCGCGTTTTTTTCCACAAAGTTCGTCGTTTTTCCCGAAGTCACGGAAATTACTAAGGTCTCGGGGGTTGGAATTGTTGGTATAGTTGTTCGACCAAAATCTTCTCCGCGATCAATTCCTGCTTCGTCTTGGCCCACTCGCTTCTTTCAGCGGCTAAACACGCGTTTAATTTTCCTAATTGTTCCCTCAATACCAAAATACACTCTCTCGCTGCGATGACTATTGACAACTTATGCGTCTTCAACTCGTCGTCTGCGCTCTCGAGCAAGGACCTGGACAGGTCCTCGAATCGATCGTTCAAAGCATCTCTTCTGGTTTTTTCTCTCACTGATTTCTTCACCTCTGATTTCGTCACCTTCTTCAACGGTTTAGTAGTCGTCTTCTTCGTTGCAGTCGCTGTTGTCTCGGCTATGGTAGTGACTGCTGCTACTTCCGCCGAAGCTAACGCGTGCTTCCCTAACGACGTCGTCGTCGTTTGAGGAGAAGCTAAAGCTACTAAATTATTCGTATTCGTATTCGGGATGGTTTCTACTGGTTGCGGAAATATATCCGCCAAATCGAACGGATATAACGCTCCGTTATCTTCTTCTACTATTGGAAATGCATTCGAAAGCCAATCGCCGCTTTCGATGACATCGTTCGGAAGCCGTTCGATGAGCGGAAGTTTGCTATAGTTTTCCAAAATTTCAACATCGCGATCTTCTTCTTTTTTATTTCTATCTCTCAGTGCGAATGCGAAGCGGTTTGCTTCCGCGATAGACTCAGGTACGCGTATCGATGATAATGGTGCTATTAGTTCGCTTTCTTTCGCTGTGTCTTGAGCGGGTTCAGACATAGGTGGGCGTGTTGCAGTGACAAAAAAAAGGAGTACCGACAAGTGTGCCGGGAAGTTGTGCCGGGAAGTTGTGCCGGGAGTTGTGCCGAGGTAAATTAAAATTATTTAGGGTTACTATTCATTTTGGAGATTAGGGTTTATGTAGGGTTAAGCAACGACGGCGCAAAGTAGTATGTTTTCAGGTGCGACTGCGTTTCAAGCGAAATACACGTGCGGCACCGACGGTCCGGCGAGTTCGTGCGATACGATTAAAAGTACTTGGGTTGCCCCATCTCCGCCGCCGAGTCCTTCGCCATCTCCACCATCCGCAGTACTCCGACCGGTCCCCTATCATCATCCACAGCTACTCTGATCGGTCTCCTCGGTCTGATTTCTGCGAGTGTGGTCGCCTTCATGCTTGTATAACACGGTCTAACAATTTATCAGGGGTTTGGTGCCGAAGAAGCTTCCCATCTTCATTACGAGAGTACTCACAAGCTGTGAGAGAGACCGTGTATTTTATTTAATTTTACGACTCCCTAACCAAAATCGTCATTATTTTGACTCACGAACCCCTATTTTTTCAATTCATTTGACCTAAAATCATAAAAGACGAGCCGAAATTGTGAAGCGTCTAAGCCTCCTATACCAAGCGTAAAATCCAATGCCACTTTCGCTTTCGTCGCCTTTTGAATCTCTGCCAACGCGTTTATTTTCCCTATTCTTCTGTATAACCGGTTCAACTCGGTCTCTTCCATCACCAAATCCGTTTTATTCAGCACGATTCGATCCGCGAACGCGATTTGCTCCAACACTTCGTTGATAGCCCCGTCCGGTTTCACCTTATCCAAGTGCAACTCGGCGTGCTTGGCATCAACCAGCGTAACGACGCCGTCCACGCAAAATTTATCCAACAACGTCGGCTCTAGGTAAATCGTCTGTATAATCGGCGCCGGGTTCGCTAAACCGGTCGTCTCAATCACCACATGGTCGAATTCTCCTTTTCTGGTCTCGTAGAGATTCGTCACCATGTCGACTAAATCTCCTCGGACCGAACAGCATAAACATCCGTTGTTCAAAAAGAGAATGTCCTCGTTTCCCGATTTCTCTGGTGGACCATGTCGCCGTCGATGTCGATTTCACCAAAGTCGTTTTCAATAACGACAATTTTTTCCCGTGGTTTTGCGTTAAGATGTGGTTTAAGAGAGTGGTTTTCCCGGATCCAAGGAAACCCGTGAGGATGGTGATAGGAATTCGGTCGTCTTTGATGACAATGGTATTGTTAGTCTTTTCTTGTTCTTGTGACGACGATACGCAAAGCAATTTTCTTCTGCCGGTTTTAGGAGCACTTTTAAATCTTCTTCTGTGCAGCGAAGAAGAAGAAGAAGAAGAAGAAGAACACTGGTGAAAGGAAGAGAGAGAACTCATCAGTATATGTGTACTTGTGTGAGAGATGTGTGAAAGTAGTAAGAACTTGTAGCAGTAGTTTTTATGCGCGCGTGGAATTTCTAGAGAATTGGAGCTTTTTTGATTGCCCTTCTGTGGGTCGCGGGCACACTCCCTTTGGGAAATTGGGCATACCCTCCAAAATTTTGAAAATTTACAGGTTCTATCCAAGATCTTGCAACGTGGCTTCATAACTGGTCGACACTGAAATCTTCGTCACGCTTCACTCAAAAAGATGTTGATGATACTGAAATCATCGTTTTTCAAAACTGGCATGTCACGAATTGCGTTTATCGCGCAGTGTGACTCGAGCTTTACAAAGTTTTGTAAATCGTATTCATCGACAAAAGGAATAACTCACGACGTGAAAGAAAACAAAAATGAAGAAAAGGCAGTCCTCGAACAAAATTCCGAGTCAAAGCTGAAGTCATCAAGACCGGGTATGGGTCGTATTGCGGAAATGGAATCAGCTGCAACAAGGATCGGAAACGCTAAGTCACCATGGCAAAGAGTGGCGGGAACGTTGGTTGATATCGTGAGACCGATAGCTAGAACTTTGAAGCCAGTTATCTTCCCAATTTTAGATGCACCCTCTCAGAGAAGGATTCGAGAGGCGGTGAACATTGATGACCTCCGAACAGCTGCCGAGAAAAGATCACACGCGATGGTATTCGGATATTTGGACTCAGGTGCTGATGGTGAAAGAGCCTTACGACGCTCATGTGAAGCATACGGCGATGTAGAATTGAGACATGCTGTATTACATGGTGTTGGAAATGATGACATTGATCTGAGGACCAAAATTTTAGGCACTGACACAAAAATGCCGTACTTTTTGACATCTTGTGCTGGGCAGCGTATGTTTCACGGAGATGGAGAAATTGCAACAGCCAATGCAGCGAAAAAACATGGACATGGAGGTCGACAGCTCGAAGACTCAGTTGCTACATTTGATGTTCTTCCTGAGATTCGTGATGCAGTTGGAGATGATGTTGAGGTTATTCTTGATGGTGGTGTGCGTCGTGGTCTGGACGTTGTCAAAGCACTTGCGCGTGGGGCAGATTCTGTAGCCATAGGAAGAGCTTACCTCTTCGGACTCGCAGCTGGTGGCTATAACGGTGTCGATAAAGCCCTCTCGATCCTTTCGCGTGACATATATCTTGCAATGGGACTTCTAGGTTGCAGAACAGTAGCCGAGCTGAAGCGTAAAGCACCTGAACTTCTTGTGGTAAAGAAAAATGAAGAATTACGTGAATGGACGCGCGGG
>JACLAA010004685.1_pt1 | contig 41940 bp, 55 predicted proteins | sample 8027891 | NCBI WGS metagenome assembly JACLAA01 (sample SAMN15724900, study PRJNA655200) | protist metagenome | isolation source: fluorescence activated cell sorting (FACS) single amplified genomes of... | place: Spain: Blaines Bay Microbial Observatory, Mediterranean Sea | collected 2016-01-19 | reverse complement strand
AATCTGAGACTTATAGAGGTTTACTTGCAAATGATGAATTTGGTACTCGTAGATTAAAAGCTTGGATGGGTAGTGTTGTAGAACCAGCTTTAGAACATTTAGGTAGATGTTTTCAAATGATGGCTCAAAGTCATTATACAGTAGAAAAAGTATTTAGAATTGTACAACCAGAAGCTGGACAAAGACCAGATGAAGAAAAAGACGTAAGAATTAATATTCCTATATACAATGATTATGGTAAAGCAATTTCAGTTTATAAAGATTATGCATCTGCTAGATTTGATATTAGAGTTATAGCGGGAGCTACAATGCCAATTAATAGATGGGCACTATTAGAAGAATACTTTAGATGGTTCCAGTCAGGATTAATTGATGATATTGCTATGATTGGTGAAACTGATATAAGAAATAAAAAACAAATCATTGAAAGAAAATCAATGTATTCTCAACTACAAGGACAAATGTCATCTATGGAGGAAGCTATGAAAGATAAAGATGGAACTATAGAAACATTACAACGTCAATTAGTACAAGCAGGTATTAAGATGAAAGTTGGAGAAGCTTCTGGTGAAGTTAGAAAAAATGTTTTACAAACAGAAGCGCAACAAAAACTTCTTAGAGGTCTTTTAAAAGGTGAGTTTGATAATGCTAAAAAAGACTTACAAAGAGAAATGAGTGCAATAAAAGATGAAGATAAAAAACAATAAAAGATTTGTTGTTTCTTTATTTCTTTTTGCATTAACTTAAAAAAACCAATAAAAGGATAAAATATGGCACAAGAACAAGTAAGCAACGCTCCTCTAGAAGGAGCCCCTGAAAGTAATGTCCAAAGCCTCAGTGATACTGAGTCTGGAGATTTTTTTGAATCTTTAGATAATAGTGTTAATGCAGGTATATTAGATAGCGAATATTCGCAGTCAACCTCGCAAGATTTAGATGATAACACATCAGCGAGCCCTAGCGGAGTTCAAGAGCAAAGTGGCTATGAAGAGACAGGAGCTTTGCAAAAAAGGTATAGTGATTCAAGTCGAGAAGCTAAACGCCTAAATGGCAAGCTTACCGAAATAGAACCATATATGCCTATACTCGATGCAATGAGAGAAGACCCTAATTTAATTCAGCATGTGCGGAATTATTTTGAGGGTGGTGGTCAAGCACCAGAAAGTATGGCTCAAAATATGGAGCTTCCTGAAGATTTTCAATTTGACCCAGACGATGCTTTTTCTGACCCAAAGTCAGATTCAGCAAAAGTATTTGGGGCAACAGTCGATGGTATTGTTCAACGTAGACTTAGTAATGAACTAGGAAAACAAAAAACAGAAAACCAAAGGCTTGCACGAGAGACTGCATTTAGACAAAAAGTAGACATGAGCGATGATGAATGGTCTACCTTTGTTAATTTCGCTAAAAATAAATCTTTAGAATTGGATGATATATATTATTTAATGAAAAGAAAAGAACGAGAATCTAATATAGCTGATAACGCAAGACAGCAAGTAGCTTCTCAAATGAAGAAGGTACAAGAACAACCTCGTTCTTTAGCGACTGCTGGCAGTACTCCTGTTGAACAATCTCAAGATGACCAAATATTTGACACCTTACTCGGTATTGACCAAAAACTGGATAATGCGTTTAGTTAGAGGCTAATTTTTTTAGCTATTTAACAGACGTTTAATGTTAAATAGGAGAATAAGGTAAAATGGCTGATTTATTTACACTCGATGCCGTTGCTGATGTCGCTAGTGGTAGTTCTGGTTCCAGATTAGGAACCTCACTTGACACTGGTGTTCTTCGCAGAAAATATGATTTTGGTGAAAGGGTATCTGAACTAGCAATAGCTCAAGACCCATTCTTTAGATTCGTATCAAAACTTGCGAAAAAGCCAACGGATGACCCTGAGTTTAAGTTCACAGAACGAAGACCCTCTTTCCACAAACGATATGCATATGCCACAGCATTTAGTAATGATGGTACTACTTATGTAGAAGACCAATCTTCTAATGCTACGACTCAATACGATAAGTATGAGACGACTGGTAACACTGTTTACGTTAAACTTGCTACAGATTATAAATCAGGCGGTAATCGTCAGAACATTTATGGTCAAAGTAATCAAGAAGTCGTAATTGGTGCTGATGGTACACAGCCTGCATTTTACATGCCAGGTCAGATGATTAAAATTAATTTTTCTGATTCTGCTGCTGGAGCCGTTAAATCATATGCTATTGTCAGTGTTGACACAGTTTCTTTGCAAGATGAGGCTACAAGCCCACCTACAGCTCACACTCATGGTGAAGCTGCAATCATTAAAGGTACAGTTGTAAAAACAAAAGATGCTGGTGATGACTATTATGCTGGCCCACTTGGTGTAAACACACCAGTCGGTGACAGTACATTTAGTACATCTATCGCAGGTACAACTTCCTCTAATGGTTTGGAGCAATCAAGAGTTTATGTAGTGGGTAATTCTCACTCGCAAGGTTCTGGTTTCCCTGAAACATGGAAAGACCAACCTTTCTCAACCGCTTTTGGGCGTACACAAATTTGGAAAACCGCTATGGCTATGGATAACACAACTCGTGCTACTGTACTGAAGTATGAACCAAATGAATATGCTCGAATTTGGAGAGAAAAGTTAATCGAACACAAATATGATATAGAACAAGCTATATTGTTTGGTTCACAATACGATTCAGGTGATGAATGGTATACACAAGGTGCTGTTGATTTCATATCAAATTATGGTAACGTCTTTAGTTTGACGCACGCGTCTAAAACTCAAGATGATTTCTTAGATGATTTGAGCAACTTCTTAGACCCACGATACAATAATGCTAACGCAACATTGTTTTTTGTGGATACACAAACCTATAACTGGTTACATAAACTAAGTGGTTACTTCTCAAACAATCTTGAGATTTCACCTAATTTGAGAGCTGATATGGCACTCGTAGGCAGAAAGAAGGTATTTGGGGCAGATGTTACAACAATTAGTACTCCTTTTGGAGATATGAACGTTACTCGTAACATTCACCTAGATGGTTCACCTATCAAGATTCTTGCTGTTAACATGAAGAATGTCGCTTATCGACCATTGGTTGGTAACGGACTTAATCGTGATACAGCAATCTATGTTGGTGTACAAACCTTAGAAAATAGTGGCGTTGACCGAAGAGTTGACTTAATTCAAACCGAAGCCGGTATGGAGTTTCAGATGCCTGAATCTCATGCATATTGGTCTTAAGATAGGAGATTGAATTATGGCTAATCCAATTTACGGACAAAATAAAGCTGACGATGCTCTAGACGACGCAAGGAAATCCTTTACAAGTAGAGTTCACTTAATGAACACTGCTGCAAGTAGTATGGATATAAGCGGTGAAACTGAAGGCGATAAGATTGTTGTTATTACAGCAGCTATGGCTGACGGAACTTACCTCAGATTACCAGAAGCTACTACTTCTAATGCAGGAATGCATATTAGAGTAGTTCTTGGTATTGCTGTAGCTGACGATTTTGCAGTCGGTTGTGTAACTAGTAATCTAATTGGTGGTGCAACTGCCGTTGGTGATACTAATGAAGCAGCTGGAACTGGAGATGGTGCATCAGCTATTGCAGATGTAGGTGATACGTTTAAATCTGTTAGATTTAATCTAGATACTGTAGCTGCAGCTGGTGGAACTGGTGGAACTGTATTAGACTTTTATTATACTGGCCAAGCAAACTTGGTTGTGTATAGTGGTAGTTTAATAGCTGAAATAGATAATCCAACTCTTACAGGACACTTTTCAACTACTGTAGTGACAAGTTAACGGAGGTAAATTATGGCTAAATTAGGTTCAAGGGCTAGTTTTGGTGGAACGGTTGTAGAAAACCTATCCGCAGCTAAAACACTAGACCCTTCTGATTCTGGTAAAGTGTTTACCCTCGATTGTGATGAGACGTTTAGTGTAACATTACCAACTGCCGCGCAAGCGGGAGCTGGTTGGAACGCTAGATTTATCTGTTCAGATGCTGGTAGTGGCACTGTAAAGGTAATCCCAAATTCTGCTGAAGATACTCTGATTGGTATGATTGTATCCGCCGATGGTGCGAATGCTGAATCTGCTGAATCTGGAGTTGACGAACTTGTTTGGACTTCAAACAATGCAGCGGGTGACTGGGCTGAGTTAATATGTGATGGAAGTAACTTCTATGTTTCTGGACAGGAACATGATGCAAATCACATGACAATATCATAATCCTTTTATTAGGATAAGATAAATTGGGAAGGCAATACCCTCTTTTGGTTTTTTGCTTCCTTTCTTCCGAGAGAGGGTCTTCCTAAAAAGAGAAAAATATGGCAAATACAAATATAGAACTAGATATCGAAAACATAACAGGAGTCGCTGATGCTAATGACCAATTTATTATTAGCGCTCAAAAGTTTGTTGTAGCTAGTGTTCCTAAAGATTTATTAAAATGGGCTGGTACTGATACTGTGCCTGGAACTCATGGTGGAGATAATTCTCCAACAACAATAACTCTTCCTTATGCTAGTTCTAGTATTTTAGATGTTTCAAGAAATGGATTTAGTGCTCAAAAAGTACCTTCTTCTATGAAAGGTTTTATTGCAAATTCTGCTAGTCTTAATTTTGCTACAGAAACTTTTCCTAAATATTATGTTTCAGCTGGTAATACAGTAATTGTCAAACCAAATCCAACTGCTGGTGAAACAGCTATTGTAAATTATGTAGACCATTTAAATGTAGATGATGATTGTGACTTAAGAAATGCTGTTGTATTTCATGCAGCTTCAAAAGAATTTGAAAAGTTAGCATCAACACAAGATTCTAGTGTAACTACAGCAGTTACAGCTATTAACACACAATTAGATGCAGCGATTGTAGAGATAGCTGAAGCCGCTACACTTGTTGATAGTAATGTAGATACAGCTATTGGTAAAATAACAACTGCTATAGAATTAGCTAATGGTCAATTTGATGCAGCTGTATTAGAATCAGCTCAAGCTGAAACACATGCTGACGATTCAGATATAGCAACTGCATTAACTGCTATTAATACTCAGATAGATGCAGCTGTTAGTTCACTTAGTAGTTCTACAACTGCTGTTGCAGCTGCAAATACAGAAGCCGCTGAGTTAGCTATTCAAACAGATAATAGTGGCGCTATTAATACCGCTTTAGATGGAATGGCTACAGCCGTAGCAAAATTTAGAGCATCTGGAGATGACCCAGGCGTATTTGGAAATGAAGATTCTTGGCATACAAATGATAATAGAATAGTAACAGTTAAAGATGCATTAGATAATGCTCAAAAAATAATTGATGATGGAGCTAATTCTCCTACTGGAGATGCAGCTGGAGACGCTGCTTCATATTTATTTACTGAAGAAGATACAGAATTATTACAAGGAGCTTTAGGTATAGCTTCATCTGAAATACAAAGAGCTCAAGCTCATATTGCTGAATGGAATGCTACTATACAAGCTTTATCAGCAGAAATAAATGGATTTGGTTCTGAAGCTTCAACAAGAGCTGGTTTTACTGGAGCAAAAGCTCAAGCTATCCAATCTTTTATAAATGTAGCTTCTGGTCATTCATCAACAGCTGCAGCTTATGTAAACGCAGCTCAAGGATATATAGCTGAAGTTCAAGCATATGCAGCTAGAACACAAATTTATATTAGTACAGCTCAAAACAGAGTAAATGCTGGACAAGCTTTTATAGCAGAAGCTCAAGCTTATTCAAATGAAGTACAATCTAGACTATCTCAAGTACAAGCTCAAAGTGGAGTAGGGGCTTCTTATTTACAAGCCGCTTCTGGATACGCTTCAGAGGTTCAATCTAGATTAGGTATGAAATCAGATTTTACAAGAAACGCTGATAGATATTATCAGATGGCACAATTAGAAGTTTCAAACTATATAAAGAATAGTTCAGAAATGATTAACAGAACAATTATGGCTCAAGCTTCACAACAAGGTTAATGTAATGACAATATTAGAAATAATGGAACGTACAGGTATGAAAGATACTACTCTTGCTGTAGCGTTTATTAAAGATGCTATACACTTAATGCAATCACAAGTAGATATTCATACAGCTACATGGAAAACAAATATAACAGATGGCACAAGAGACTATCCTTTTCCTGCAAATATGATTAAATTAGATACTATATCTGTTAAAGATACGACAGATTCAAAGTACAAAAGAATTAGAAGGCTAACACATAGTCCAATAGTAACAGAAGATACAGACCCAGAATAGGATAAATGATGGAGAAAAATAAAAAAAGAAAAAGAAAAAATTATCGTGGACAAGGTAGTGGAACTGATGTTTTAGCGGCTAAACAATTATCTAGAAAACTTGGAATGAAAAGTTCTGCTAGAGAAGGTATATTTTCTTCAAAAGTAACAGATACTGATAAACAAAGGTCTTGTAAAAAAGGTCAAGTTTATAGCGCAAAATTAAAAAAATGTGTAGTTAGAAAAGGTCAAGACCCTAGATTTGGTAAAGATAGACCTAAAAAAGCTAAACAATCACGAGCAAAACAAAGACAACCTATGGTTAGAAAAAGTAGTCCTGGCTCTTATGGTGAAGGGCCTAGTAAATGAGTTACGATACACATAAGAATTTTTTCTATAGAGTTGTTGGAAGAAATATACACTTATGGCAGTATGTAGAAAGTAATAGTCATACTGATACATTAGCTGGTATTAGAATATCTTTACCTGATGAATATTATGGTAAACAGTTAATATACCCTGATGAAACTATTACAAATGGATTAAGATTTGAAGGAACTGCATTTGTAGAACCTTTTGTTAATGTTGACCCTAATGAATTAAATAGTAATGATGAACCTACTCTTGTTAATCAAGCTTCTCCAGATGAAGCTGACCATGTAAATTTAACTAGAATGTTAAGTTTAGCAGTAGTCGATTATCTTAAAGCTATGATGGCTGATGGTTCAGGTGATATTCAAAAGAAAGAATATTACATGAAAGAATTTTGGAAAAAGGTTGGAGATGACCAAAGTAATAAAAGGAAAGTTTTTAATACTTATCCAATATCTCCATTTGCTGTTAAGTAATGGCTACTACTTGGACACAATCTTCTGGTGATATAGCTACTACTTGGTCTAGTTCTTCTGGTGATTTATCAGCAACTTGGAGTCAAGCTAGTGGTGATATAGCAGTTGATTGGGTAACAAATCCAACTTATCCATCTCTTGGTTATTTAACTTGGGAAGATATAGAAAGTAATTGGGAGTCTAATTTAGGAACTGCTTACACATTTTTAACAGTAACATCAGGTGAATGGGAAGATTTGGGATAATATGTTTTTCATGTTATGGATAAAGAAAATTTTTTAGTAATAGGAGAAAAAAAATGGGATTAAATGCATATACAGCTCAAGAAGGAATTAGTCTTCAGTTGGGTCAAGGAGGATGGGATATAGTAAATAATGCTACTGTTAATTCTCATACTTACGTTGCTATTACAGTATTAGTTGGTACTGAGGTAATTGCTGATAATACTGCAAGTGGTACAGTAACAGCAGTTTCTGTTGATACTGAACTGGGAGATAGTTTATCAACTGTTGAAGTTCCTGAAGGTTGTACAATTTATGGTCGTTGGTCATCAGTTACTATTGGTGCTAACGATACAGCAATAGTTTATAGAGGTTAATAATGGCTGATAATTTAAGAGGATATACCGAACAAGAAGTTCTTAATAAGGTATTAAATACTTCTAACGATTCAATAAAAGTAGATATAGTAGCTGGAGCTGAATACGCAGAAGACGCAGCTCATACAAGTGCTGATACAGGACAATTTATATTAGGTGTAAGAAATGATACGTTAGCTGCACTTGGTGGAACAGACGGAGATTATGTAGCATTTCAAATGAATGCAGATGGTGCATTATATGTAGACGTAGCAAATGGTGGAGTATTAGAAAGTGCAGTAGATGGATTAGAAACAAAATTAGATACATTAGAAACTACACTAACAGCTATTGAAACGGATGCAGCAGCTGTTGAAGTATTATTAACTGCGGCTAATGTAGACCACGCAGCAAACGAAGCTTTACTTACTACTATAGATGCAGATACAGGAGCAATTAAAACAGCTGTAGAAACTATTGATAATGCTATTAGTGGTACAGAAATGCAAGTTGACGTTGTTGCCTCCTTACCAGCTGGTTCAAATGCTATTGGTAAATTATCAGCTAATAGTGGTGTAGATATTGGTGATGTAGATGTAACAAGTTTACCAGCTTCTACTAATACTATTGAAGTTGTGGGAGATGCAGCTGAAGATGCAGCTGTAGCAGGTAATCCATTATTATCTGGTGGTAGATATGATAATAGTGAAAGAACTTTAGATAATGGAGATGTTGGAGCATTAGCTCTTGACCCAACTGGAGCTGTTTATGTTAGAGAGTATTTAGGTCAATCTGGTTCTATATTAGTTACTGGAACAACAGCAGTTACTACAAGTGTAAGTGGAACAAAATTTGTTGCAATACAATTTATTGAAGATACAGTATTTGCAAGTAGTGGTGGACTGGTAGCTACAACTGAACAATTATGGCCTGATGATACTGGAGCTAGTACAACTATAGACGCTAATGGTGGAGCCGCTATAGATAGTGTAACTTTTCCACAGGGAATGACAATATTTGGTAGATGGGATGGATTTACACTTGCAAGCGGTAAATGCATAGGCTATTTAGGTAAAGTGTAATGTTATCTTTAACTAATACACTTCATTCTATAGCAGTTCAAACATCTCGTCTTGCAAGAGATATGTGGAACTCTATTAATCTTAATGACGTATGGGAAAATGAACAACGTAATTGGGATGATATAATATGAAAAATTTTAATACAGGAAAATTATTATGGCAACATTAGCAGGAAATACGATAGCGAGTACTTATCCGCTATTGTTAAAAATAGATTCAAGTGGAATTGATGCTACATTAAGAGCTGTTGAAGATGGTGATGCAACTGATTCAGCGTTATTATTAGCAACAAATAAAGTAGAAGTAAAACCAGGCTCTAATGATACAAATGCGTTTGAAGTATCGCAAGCAGATGGTACTGCTGTATTTACAGTTGATACATCAAATACCATTGCTACTATTAATGGTAATTTATCGGTAACTGGCAGTGACGCAACAGACCAAGTAGTTATTACAAACACAGATGGTGGAACAGGAACTGCTCCTGATTTAGTATTATATAGAAATTCAGCTTCACCAGCGGATAATGATTATATTGGTCAGATATTAATGCGAGGAAGAAATGACAACAGTCAGGATGTTTCTTATGTAGAAATAGATGGTATTATTACAGATGCTTCTGATGGAACAGAAGATGCTTCGTTGACAATATTTACTATGGCTGCGGGGAGTCAAGTTAATACAATGACGCTTGCTTCAGGTCAGGTTGGTATTGGAACTGCAAGTCCATCAAAACCTTTACACGTTTCAAGTGCAGATAATCAAGTTGCATTATTTGAAAGTACAGATGCGTATGCTGGAATTGAATTAAAAGACAATGGCTCATCAACACTACCTCCATTAATAAGTGCATTAAGTGATGATATATTATTTTATGGAGGACATGGAAGTTCAAGACCTTTAATAATGACATTAGACTCTTCTACTGCAAACGTAGGTATTGGAACCTCAAGTCCAGCAAGTATGCTTCATCTATCTAGTAATAATGGGCCAGAATTAACATTGTCAGATGCTAATGCAGGAAGCAATGTTAAAAACTATGGCATTTATTCTGATTCTGGTTTATTAGGATTTAGAAGAAAAGATGATTCACATAGTGGGTATTCACCTACAATGGTTATTAATCAAGATAAATTAGGTATAGGAACTACAAGTCCAGACAATCTATTGCACATAAAAACAACAGGTAGTACTCCTTCAATAGAGTTAGAACAAGATGCTGGAACATCATATAAAGCTTTGTTTAAACTTGCAGGAAATGATTTAGAAATACGTGGTAGTAGTGGAACTATTGAGTTTTTTACAGGCAATAACGATGGTGATTCATCAACAGAAAGAATGCGTATTACATCTGGTGGATTCGTTGGTATAGGCGATACTACTCCAGATGCTCATCTTGAAGTATCAAATGAAACAGTAAACCCTGATGGTTCAAGTTTTACTGGATTCTTTAGCAATCATATAATAACTACTGGTAGCTATGATTCAAGTGATAGTTTTTTTGGTACTAGAAATCATTTAGAAGTAAATCAATCTGGTATGGGCTTTGGTTCTATGTATGGTATATACAATAGTAATCAATGTGCTCTTGCATCTGGTCAAATGACACAGGTAACTGGTATTTCAAATAGTAACAGTTTCGAAGCTGGTGATGTTGATTATATGCGTGGTATTTTAAACTTTAATAATTTTGATGGTGGTGAAATTGATAATAATATTGTAACGCTTTACAATCTTACAGAAATAGCAAGTGGTGGTACTATAAGAGGTTCAGTATATGGAATAGAAAATGACCACGATGCAGATACTAATCCAGCAGGAGAAATGCTTGGATATTATGGTATTGCTCGTAGTAATGCAGACTATCATATGAAATTGTATAGTGCAACTCAATCTTCGTTAGTAATGAGATGGCACGATAATGGAGCTATTGACCATGAAAACGCAATAACCTCTGGAGCAAGTCTTGACTACGCTGAATATTTTGAGTCTAAAGATGGAAAAGCTATTGTAATAGGAACAACAGTAAAGTTAGACGATGGTAAAATTGTAGCCTGTGAAGATGGTGATACACCAATAGGTGTTGTTAGACCTCTACATACTTCAGCAGTTGTTGGTGGTAGCCAGCCATTCCATTGGCAAGGAATGTATGAAACTGATGATTATGGTGGTTATGTTATGGAATCTTTTTCTTGGACAAAGTGGGAAAAAGAAGTTGATTACGATACTTATAGAAGCGCAAATATTGGTGATGGTGGTGTACTTGGAGGTACTATTAAGAAAGAATGTTATGAACAACAAGATGGTAGTAAAAAGTATGAGATAATATATAGATTCCATACAGACAGAATACCATCCGATTTAACTGTACCAAGCGATGCAAGAATTATTGAAGATAAAAACAAAAGAAAAAAAATTAATTCTGATTATGACCATAGTAAAGCTGATTCATATAAAGGCAGAGAAGAAAGAGATGAGTGGCATATAGTAGGATTACTTGGACAAATACAGATTACTAAAGGACAACCACTATCATCAAATTGGATTAAAATGAAAGATGTTTCAGATACAGTTGAACTGTATTTTGTAAAATAATAGGAGTTAAAAAATGGCAATTAAATGGTCAATAAATCAATTAGATTACGAGATTTCAAAAGATAGTAAATCAAACGTAGTTACATCTGTTCATTGGAATGCTAACGATTCAAAAGAAGTAACAAAAGATGGTGTAAAAGTTACATACTCTGGTGGGAATTATGGTCAAGTTGGACTAGATACATCTGATTTATCAAGTTTCGTAGCTTACGATAAACTAGATGAAGATACAGTTGTTGGATGGGTAAAAGCAAAACTTGGAGATGAGCAGGTCAAGTCAGTAGAAGATGGAATTGCAAATGAAATAGACGCTCAAGAAAATCCAACTACAGGAAAAGGAAAGCCTTGGTAAATGCGTAGGAAGTTAAACGAATGGGCAGATACTAGTCGAGCTTTACACTCACTTGTAATACTTGGGTTTGTCATAGCTTTTATGGTTAGCATACTTAGTTGCCAAGAATTTTACATTGGAAAAACTCACGAAGAATTATCTAGAGAAATGTTTGAAGTAGATTCATTAATAAAAACAATACATTTACAAATAGATTCAGTTGCAACAGACTTTAATAGACTGTATATAGATGCACAAAGAATTAACAATGGTAGTAATTAATGATTGAATTTATAGCAGGACTAGCACTAGGTATAATGATTTCAAATGCTGACTTGGGTGAACCAGTACCATATCAAACTATTACTTATACAGATAGTGGTAGTGTAGTAAAGATTTATAATAGTTCAGCATTTAAATATCGTTATATGCCTAATGCGTATGCGATAGGTTGGAACACTCACGACTATCGTTATTGGGATACTAGACATATGGATACACCTGCTTATACTAAAAGTATTGTAATTAATAAAAAACCTAAACCAAGACCAAAACCAAAAACTGAAGATGAATAAACCAATTAACGCAAACAGCGAAGTACATATAAGTGTAGCTTTACTAATTAAAGCAGGTATATTAATAGCTATTGTTACAGGGTCTTGGTATCAAGCTCAGATGAAGTTTGCAGAACAAGAAAGAAGAATTGAAGATTTAGAAGATAAAGTTACTGTGTTAACTGCTAGTGTAGAAGGCATGGAAACACAACATATCTTAAAACTAGAAGAAGAAAACAAAACCCTAATGCAAAAATTAGGATTAAAAAGAAAGTAGGAGTTACAAATGGCTAAAACAGAAAAAAAACAGCCTGTACTTAAAATAGATGATAAAGAATATAATGTTGAATCAATGAGTAATGAACAGAAAGCTATGTTAAATCATATTGCTGACCTTGATAATAAATTAAAATCAATTGAATTTAATTTGGTACAATTACGATTTGGTAGACAAGCATTTGTAGATGCTTTAAAAGTCTCAATTGATTCGGAAGATAATAAAGAAAAGTAATAATAATGAAAGTGTCAGATGATTGAAACATATGCCGAATATGGTGCCATAGGTGTCATAGTATCTTTATTTGTAATGATGATTATGAATTTAATTAAAAGTCAAAAAATGCAAAATCAAGATTTAGACCTTATTAGGCAAGCAATCGCAAAGTCTGAAACTAAAATGGGTAATGTAGAAGGTATGGTAATAAAACTTATAGAACGTTGGAATCGTTCTGATGAAATAAGTCAACGACACAGAGAAGATATTGTTAAAGAGTTAAATGATGTAACTGATGACTTGTCTTACTTAAAAGGAAGAGTCAATGGAAAATGACTGTGAATGAATATAGAAACGAAACTACTGCTAAACTTGTTAAGCTTGACGAAAGACAAATAACGATTTTTAAAACATTATGTCGAATAGAAAAACATTTAGAAAAATTAAATGGAAAAACAAATAAGAATAGTAATGAGATTATTAAGTTTAAAACTTGGGGCTCAGTTGCTCTTTTTGTTATTCCTATGTTCGTAACAATAATAATGAGGTTAATCCAATGATGGAATGGTTAAGTTGGAGTAATTTCTTTTATTTAGCTGGACTTATTATAGCTGGAGTAGCTACTCTTGTAGCATCCAAATATAGAACTATAGTTAAAGAAATAAAAGATGTTGCTTCTGAATTACAAAAAGCATATGAAGATGGCAAGCTTTCTAAAGAAGAAAAAGAAGATGTGATGAAAGAAGCATTGGATGTGTTGAAAGCTGTTATAAATTTAAAGTGGAGAATATTTAAATAACATGCCTAGAAAACAAGACAATATGCCTAGAAAAACGACTAAAGGTAAAAATCGTAACTTTAGAACAACTAAAGAAGGTGCTGGAATGACAGCTGCAGGAGTTAGAAAATATCGAGCTGCTAATCCTGGCTCTAAATTAAAAACTGCAGTTACTGGTAAAGTAAAACCAGGCAGTAAAGCAGCTGCTAGAAGAAAGTCTTTTTGTGCTAGAATGAAAGGTATGCCAGGCCCAATGAAAGATTCTAAAGGTAGACCAACTCGTAAAGCAATGTCTTTAAGAAGATGGAAGTGTTAAATGGCTGGTAAAAAAGATGCTTGTTATTACAAGGTAAAAGCAAAATACAAAGTATGGCCTTCAGCTTATGCTTCAGGAGCATTGGTTAAGTGTCGTAAAGTTGGAGCTGCTAATTGGGGTAGTTCAAGCAAGAAGAAAAAGTAATGGCTAAAGAAGGATTACGTAAATGGTTTTCTAGGAATCAAGGTAAAGGCTGGGTTGATTGTAAAACTGGCAAACCTTGTGGTAGACGTAAAGGTGAAAAAAGAAAAAGTTATCCTGCTTGTAGACCTACTATGGCTCAATGTACTTCTGCGATGAAAAAGAAAACTAGTACTAAAAGAATAAGTTGGAAATAAAATGGCTGATATGTTAGGATTAAGTGATGTATCTTCAGAAGATATTGGTAAAGGAAAACAATTAAAAACTGGTGGTAGAAGAAAACATATGATGTCTACTAAATGTAAAACTGGTGAAATGTATAGTGTTAAATTAAAAAAATGTGTAAAGAAAAAAGGTAAATAAAATGGCTGACACTTGTAAAAAAGGTGAGGTATATAGTGCAAAGTTTAAAAAATGTGTTAACGCAAAACCTGACGCAGATAAAACATGGGCTAAATATATATACGAAGGTGGTTCATATTTTGAAGATTTTAAAGCTACAGAACCAGAACAGTCAGTTATTGATTCTATGAAAAAAGATATTACAACAAGAGGTCGTAAAGGTCTTAAGAAAAAAACAAAAACAAAACGAGGAAAATAAAATGCCTAAAGCATGTGTACAACGTAAAATAAAAATGGGTAAATCAATGGAACAAGCAATGAAAGAATGTTACCCTAAAGGAATGAAATCTGGAATGAATAAATCAATGAAGTCAGGAAAGATGAATAAAATGAAAAAAGGAATGATGTAAGAATGAAAAATAAAAAAGAATCGAAGAAAAAAGTAGAACCAAGTTTAGAAGATAAAATCAATACAATTTATGAAATTCTTTCACAACATAAAATAGATATAGAATTTATTGGAAAAATGGTTGAAGAACAATCTCATGTAATTAATAAAGTTAGAGGAAGGATGGGAATCTAATGGGAAAAAGAGTAGACTTATTTGGACACGACTGGAATGAAGACAGAGGTCTAGGTGATACAGTATCAAGAGTTATTAAAAAAGTTACAAAAGGTAAAATTAAGGAGTGTGGAGGATGCAAGAAGAGACGAGATATATTGAACAAGGTAATGCCGTACAGCAGAGGCGACACACAGAAATAGATAACGAAGAAGACGTAGAGCTTCTAGATACTGTTATAGATGGACAAGCTATAAAAGGAAAAGAAGGTGGTTTAAGATTAGATTTATTTGAACATGACCACCCTGATGATTTGCAATGTTTATGTGATTTACCATATGCTACGCAAGAAATTATATATGAAGAGTCTGATTTATAGTGCCTAGACAGTTATATAAAATAGACCAGTTTCATGGTGGTTTAAATACTCAAGCTAATGCTAGTGATATACAAGACAATGAGTTTGTTGAATTAGAAGATGCTATGGTAGATGAACTTGGTAGAATTAAAATGATGGGAAGTGTAACAACTGGTTTAGAAACAGCAGATAATACTGGTATTACTGGTACTATGAAAGCTGGTTATGGTATACATACTTTTAAAAGTGATTATACAGGGGCTGAAGATAAAGGAAGTAGCGAATCACCTGCAGGAGATGAGTATGTAGCAATGTACGATGGTAATGATGGTCATGTTTGGCTTTATAGTTCAGAAGAAGAAGATTGGGATGATGATGTTAATTTGTCAGCAGGTAATGGTATAATCGATATAGGTAACAGTACTACTGCAAGTGTAAAGCCAACTTTTTATTCTATGGAAGGTGGTTTAAGAGTTTCAGATGGTAATCATTCATTAAGCAATAATTCAAAATGGTATGGTTATATAAAAAGAACTTTATTTCAATCTATTACATCTACTGTTGAAAGTGATGGTTGGTTTGATTATGACCAATATGTATCTGCTCCATCTGATACTTCTCAATGGGATGGAACAATATCAACTTATGGTACAACGCCAGGTTCTAATTACAGTCCTAGTCTTTCAGCTGCTACAACTCAATTTATTACAGCAGATGATTTGTTTGATAATAGTGTTTTAAATTTTAATGTAAGCATAGAAGTAACTGTAAGAATAACTACAGGAACTATTACTGGAATACCTGACGAAACTGATTTTGATACAGATTTTCTTTTAAAAGTTGGTAGTGGATTTTCAACAGGTAGTACTAGTTTTCGTGGAACTTTAGGAACATCTCATGTTCAAACTAGTCAATCTGAAACAGGCAATGCTGTAAGCAGTGGTACAAAAGATATAGTGTACACATATACTCTTGGAAATAATTATCACAATGGTTCAGCTAATGCTCAATCTTTTGCTAATAGCGATACAACTAATGGAGTTAGAGCCACTTTAACTGCAACATCTACAGGAAAACTTTTAAGTTCTGTTGAAATAACAACAGTAAAAGTGACTGAAGGAAGTATTACAACTACAAATCACTCATCATTAACATCTTCTGGTCAACCAAATGTATTTCTTGAAGTAAACATAGCTGCAGCTCCTGCTTCCCCTATTGTAGCTTCTGGTTGGGATACTATATGGCAACATGGTGTATCATTTATTTATGATGGCAATCAAGAATCTTTAATAAGAACATTATATGATGGAACTGATACTGAAGCTAATAGACAACAAACTGTTACAGATTCTTCATATGCTCCAATAACAAAATTATATATAGAACATGGAACAAATACAAGTTTTAATAGAAGAATAACTGGAGCTGTATGGTATGCTAGAGACGCAGGTGGAGATACATTTGCGCCATGGTGTGCTCAAATTGAATATGATTTTACAAAAGGAGTTGCTAGGGTATTAGCTACTGGTAAAGAATTTGATGTTGAATATAATGTATCTGATAATGAATATGCTTTTTTAGTAGACCATGATTATTTAGCAACACCTAATCTTGTTGATACATATCTTAGTAGAACTGGTATATTAGATACAGAAGCTGCTGTTAAAGCTAATTATGGTACAGCTACTATAGCTGGTCGTAGAGTTTATATAGGTAATGTTAAAATATTAAATGAAGATGGTTCTACTGAAATAAAAAGTGATGCTATGTTAAAAAGTCCTCCTAATAAATTTGATATATTTCCATCTACTTCTGTTGTAGAAGCTTCTATTAATGATGGTGAATCTATTATTAAACTTGAAACATTTGCAGATAGAATATTACAATACAAACAAGATACATTATATATAATTAATGTAGCTCAAGACGTAGAATTTTTAGAAGATGTTCACAAATACAAAGGAGTACAGCATCCTTCTATGGTTTGTAAGACAGATTTTGGAATTGCTTGGGTTAATAAACTTGGTTGTTATTTATATGATGGTAGACAAGTAACTAATTTACTTGAAAAAGGTGGTCAAAAACTTATTGATGATACTACATGGCAATCACATATTGTTGAAACTCCAACACATTCAAGTATGATTGGATACGTTCCAAAGAAAAGACAGTTAATAGTTGTTAAAAGTAATGCAAGTGATTCAGATGGTGGTGATATATTTTTATATGATATGGTTACTAGGAGTTGGACTTTTGGTGATTCTAAAATGACAGATAGTCAATTAAAAAGTAATTTTATTGTATATCAAAATGAATTAATTTATATGCATACAAATGAAACTAATGCTTTTGTTAAATGGAATCCATCTCCTGCAGCTTCTGGTAATTTTAAAATTGCAACAAAAGATATAAATTTTGGCATACCTGGCGTTAGAAAAAAAGTTTATGCAGTTTATGTTACATATAAAGCAAATGCTGATACAGAGTTACAAGTTACATACAGAACAAATGGAGCGGCTACTAGTTATAATTTTGCAGTAAAAACTAATCCTTTTGATGAAGGTGGTTCTGATTTAGCTGACTTTGGAGACGCTGAAGATTCAACTGTTGAATTATCTACAACAAGTAATGTAACTAAAATTGCTAGTATGAAACCAGCTACTTCATCTCAAGCTAATAATATTAATTCAATTCAATTATTATTTAATACAGATAGTAGTCAATCAGTTCCAAGTACTTTAGAGATTGATAATATAGAAATAGTTTATAGAGTAAAAGGTGTAAGGTAAAATGGATAGAAGAACAAGAAGTGTACTTAATAAATCTCAAAGAAAAATTAATAGTTTAAAAGATATTACTAGTAAAGATACATCTAGAAAATTTGCTATACCTTTAGTACTTAATGAATTACATAGTTCTAGTTCAGGGTTTTCTGGTAATACACTTACAAGTAGCGCTACTCCTACTGTTACTGAGTTAGAAACTAATGTTGGAGTTTTAGCTAGTAAGTTAAATTTAATTATTAGAGCTTTAAAAGAACAAAACATTATAAGATAATTAACTTTGAAAAAACTAATAAATAATAGTAAATTTAAGTGGAATATTCCCAATGGCTAACGGCAACAAACTATACAGCGCTTATAGAGGAGCTGGTAAAGCTTCTTCAACTTATAAAGCAAGTCTTTATGATATAGAAAATCTTGGTATTGAAAGAGAATCTTCTCAAGCTATGTTTCAATTTGAACAACAACAAAGAGAAAGAACTCTTAGTACTATTCAAATGGGAATAGGATTGGCTTCTGATATTTATGGTGGAATCCAATCTAAGAAAAAAGCTAAAGAAGATAGAAGTGCTATACAAAAATCTATGGCTGAAAAAGGATATACTCCAGGCGAAGACGGAAAATCTTTTTCAGACTTAAGTTTAAAACAACAAGAGTTTGAAATGGCAAAATATTCACCAATTGAACAAAAAAGAACTTTAGGTGAAATATTAACAGGTGGAGAAAAATCATTTGTATTTGGTGAAGGGGGAGAATCATTTACTTCTGCTCAAATAACTGCAGGCGCAAGTCAGTTAAATTTAAATACTTTATCAGAATTAACAGGAACTAGTACAACATCAAAACCCTTAGATATATTAACTAAAGAAATTACAGAGTCAATTGATAAAAAAAATAAATCTGAAGAATCTAAAATTATTAAATCTTCTGAACCAGATGTAGTTAAAGTTGAAGATGTATTTACATCTGAAAATAATGATGATAGTGTTTTACCTACAAATAATGTTATTCCTAAAGTAAAACCTAAACCTAAACCAAAAATGGAATTAAAAAATCTTGAAGAAGATGAGAAAAAAGATTCAGATAAATTTAAATTTAATTTTAACATGGATTTTGGTAGTTCAATGGGAGCTGAAAGTACTTATAAAAGTTTTGCTAAAGGTGGTGAATACATTACTAATGGCCCTGAATTAATAATGGTTGGTGATAATCCTGGCGGTAAAGAAAAAGTAACTGTAAAACCTATAAAATCTAAAAAGAAAGAACAATCAGAAGGACAACAAAGCCTTGCAGATAGTTTAGGTTCTAATTTAAAAAAGTTAGTTTCTAAAAAAGGAACAAAGCCTGGTTCTAACAAATGGATAAATAATTATATACAATCACAAAAAATGGGTAACGAATCTTTAAGACCATTAAAAGGTCAACTAGCTAAACATAATAAAAAATTACTTTCTATGGCTGAAGAGTCTGGATACTTTGGTGAATTTTTTAGAGGAGGTTGGGAATAATGCATAAAAAATCTATAGCTAAAAATCATTTATCTGAAGCTGCAGGAAAAGGTAGATATGGTGATAACATACTTGTTCATATGAATAAAGATGAAGCTGATGTATTAGCTAAAGCTTCTGGTGTTGATAAACTTCCTATTAATCCTGATACTGGTTTACCTGAAGCATTTGTATTTGCAGCTGCTACTTTAGCTCTTGGTGCTTACAGTGCTATTAAAGGTGGTAGAGACCAATCTATGCAAGCGAGTACTCAATCTAATTTAATTAGTCAACAACAACAAGAAATAGATGCAGCTTTAGGTTCTCTTGAAGGTGTTAGAGAGTCTAAAAGAGAAGTTGGAATACAAGAATACTCACAAGGTTTAGGTGATTTATCAATGCAAACTGGTCAAAACAAAGAAGATTTACAACAACAGTATGAAGGTATGATACAAAAAAGTGGACTAGCTACATCTGGCGGAGCAAACACTAAAGCTTCTGGAATGTTTAGAAGAATACAAAATCAATTTGGAAGAGGAACTAGTAATTTACTAGGTAACTTAGGAAAGTCTTTAGCAGGCGCAGAAGAATGGTATGAAGGTGAAAAGTCAAGACTTGAATCTGAAAAGAAAAGACTTGATAGTCAAAAACAATTAGCTGATAAACAAGCTGACAGTTGGTATTTAGGTAAAAATGTAATGAAAATGTTTGGTGGTTAGGATATGGCAACAGAAGCATACGAAGTAGTTGGCGCATTAAGAGAAATGCTACAAAGCCAAGAACGTAGAGAACAAGGTAGAGTTCAGACAGCTTTAGCTGGAATGCAATTTGCACAACAAAAGAAAATGCAAGATATACAATTAGCTGGTCAACAGTTACAGTTTTTACAAACTGTTAATACTCAAATGATGACTTCACAAGCTACAGAATTTCTTACGTCTACTGGTCTTGGAGGAATATATAGTGAAGAAGAAGATGGTGTTCAAAATGCAATTAAGACTTTAACTGCAAAACCAAGTAAAGGTGGTTATGGATTTTCAGAAACAGATGCAAATAAAATAGCTACTGCTGTATGGATGGCTTATAAAGGTTCTCCATCTGCTATATTAAGTATAGCTGACGAATTAAATACAGGATTTAAAAAAGAAAAACCATCAACTAAAGAATTAGCTTTAATAAAAGGTTTTGTAAGTGCTGGTTATATAACACAAGAAGAGTTTACAAGTGGTGTTCAAGAGTCTGGTCAATTAGATAATATGTCTAAGACTGTTAAAAATACTAAAAACATAGCAGCTGAAATGTATGAATATGGTAGTGGAGAATATGAAATACAAAGAGATATAGGTGTTCTTGAATCAGGAGAATTTGAGCAAATGGAACCTAAAGGTGGAGGTCAAGTAGACCTTAATAGAGCTCTTGATGCTTTTCAACAACAATCAGAAGTAACATCTAAACAAGAATCTTATGGTATTAGACCTATGGTTGAACCTAGAAAATCAATAGAAGATTTAACAGCTGGTTATGATTTATTAGACCCAAGTGTAGCAGCTGCAGCTAGGTCAAAAATATCTGAATTTGATGCTAGTCTAAATGTTCTTGAAGCTAATTATAATGAATTAGAACAAGAAAGAGATAGAGTAATAGGTAGTTACGATAAGAATTTTTCTGATTATAAAGAAGCTGTAAGAGCTTATGATATATCTGTTAAATCTGGTATCGATACAGCTGATTTAGATTTATTAGCTTCTAATGCAAGAGAATATAAAAGAGCAGCTATGAACGCTAGGAGAGAACAAGAAGCACTTAATCAGTATAATAAGAACCCTAGAAGAGTATTTGATTTATCAAGAAAAGGAGAAAACTGGAGACATTCTGTTAGCAGAACATACATTGAACCTGAAGAACAAGACCTTTCAGACATAGGAGGAGTACCAACTGATTTAGGAACTATTAATCTTACAAATACTAATACCTATAAAATGACTGAATTAGCTACAGAAATATTCAATGTAAAAAAGCAACGAGAGTCTTTTAGTTTAAAATAATGTCAGACAACTTAACAAAACAATTTAAAGCTGAATTAGCAAACAGAGGAATAACTGCTTCTGATTCTGATATAAATAACTTTATATCTCAACAACCTGATTTATTCCAATCCGTTGGACAACCAGTCGCTAATGTAGCAACTCAATCTTCTGGCTTTAATAGGTCTTTAGATATGCTTGATATGAATCAAGAACAGAAAGGTAATGCGTTAGATGCTGTTGGTGCATTCTTATGGCGTGGATTAGATGCTACATTGTTAGGACTACCTGGCATAGCATTAGGTGAAAAAGAACCTTATAAGTTTGAAGAACTAGGGCCTGGAGCTAAAACTGGTGCAGTTTTTGGAGAAGCCTTAGGATTCTTAGCTCCTTTAGGAGTTATAAGTAAAGTTGGTAGAGCTGGAGTATCTGCTGTAAAAGGTACTGGCGCTATGACTAGAAAAGCTGTAAGGGAAGCTGGTACAGCTGCAAAAGCTATTGGTTTATCTGCTCAATTAGCACAAAAAACTGTTAAGAAAACATTAAGAAATCCAGTCATAAAAGATTTAGGTATGCCTAAATATGGAATGAGTGGTAAAGATATTGCTAAAGTAGAAGAAGGATTAAAGTCTGGAATCATGGGTGAGTTAGCTCAAGAGTTTCCAAAAGCTACAGCAAAACAATTAGATGATATAGGTGAAAGTGTTATAAGAGGATTAAAGTCTGAAGGTGTTCATGTTAATAACATAGGTCATTGGGTAGAAAAATCTCTTAATACTACATTTAATGTAGCTGACAAAAGTAAAATTACTAGATACGCAGGTAGAGTTTCAGAACTAAGTGCTAACTTTGCTGTTTATAATTTATTATTTAGTGGTATACAATCTATGGCTGGAAGACAAGAGTTTAATCCATCTTCTGATGTAGGTCATGCATTTATGTTTTCATCATTATTACCTGCTGTTGAAATGGTAGGTGGTGGTGGTAAAGTTCGTGTTATTAGAGAAGCTGCTAGGCTTCGTAAGATGCTAGGTAAACTTGATAGTAAAGTTACTAGTGCATATAAAGAGATGACTCCTACACAACTTAATGGACTTATAAGAGTTATAACTAGAGATAATTATCTTAAAGATACATTAATAGGTAAGGAAGCTATATCAGCATTAAGAGCAACTGGTGGTAAAGATTTAGCAAAAGGTGAAGCAATAAAAACATTAGAAAGAATAGTTGGAAGAATAGATACTAAAAAATTATGGACAGACTTTAGAAAATATGCAGGTGAAGACTTTGTTCAATCTCTTAGTCGTATGGCTTTAGTTGGTTTTTATTTTAATTCATCTACTTTACTTGATTATGATTTATTAAAAAATATGGATAAAGAAATACTAGGAGCTCATTTGCTTACTGGTGCTATGTTTGGTAAAATTAAAAAACCTTTATTCCAAGACCCTAAACCAACTCTTAATGGATTTCAAGAAAGAAGATTAGCTTTAGAATACTTTGGTATGGATGCTTCTAATATAGAAGCTATGGCTAGGCACTTTACTTTAAATGAACATCAAGGAGCTGCATATTCTGGAGTAAGGGCTGAACCTACAGTACAAAAGATTGCTCAAATTATTAATACTGAAGCTAATAAAAAACAAAGTAGTGAATTAAAAGAATCACCAGCAAGAGTTACAGGAAGAGACAATTTATTAAAACAAGTTTTTGGTTTGTATAATTTATATGAAGTATCTGGTAGAGTAAAAGATGCAAGTCCTGAAGTTCCTGTATCATTAAAAAATCTTACTAGAGCTCAATTAAATAAAATTAAATCTGAGTTAGAAAAAATAGATATAGGTGATGGAGAAAAATTAACTTTAGATAATTTTAATTCTTATGCAAACAAACTAATGAAGAATATTCATAAAGGTCAGTATCAAGAATACATGGCAATGGTTTTACAAGGAGCAAAAGAATTAGGTATTCAAGTAGATAAAACTGAACTTGATGCTTTAGATATGGATTCACCAGTAGGTGTTGGTAGAGTACAAGGACTAGATAAATTTGTTGATAAAGATAATTATTTAGCTGTTCATAAATGGCAACAAGTAAGAGATGTTTTAGAAGGTGCTGGTTTTATAAAAACAATAGAGCAATTAGAACCAAGAAGAGCTGAAAATATAGAACAAGATAAAATTAGTAATACTGAAAATGCTATGAAAAGAATGGTTGAAACTTTAAGAGTTGAAAACTATGGTGAAACAGTAGATGTATTTATAGACCCATCTGAAAATGGATTCTTAGATGCTTTAAGAACTTATAAAACAACAAAAAATCTTAGTTCTGCTTATAATATTGCTGAAGGCACAAATATGACTGAACGAGAAAGAGGTATTCGTGAATGGCTTGTACGTAATATTGGAGATAGAGTTCCTAAAAGTTTTTACAATTTAATATCTACTGTTGAATTATCTAGAGGTGAAATTAAAAAAGCTGATTGGGATAGAATAAATGCTGAAGGTGAATACCTTGAAACTATTAGGTCTTTTCAAAACATATTAAAAATATGGGGAGTTAATAAGTCAGATGGTAGAATTACTAGTAAAGAAACAGGAAAAGAATTAAATAAAATAGATTATACTAAAGCAAAAGAAATAATAAATCTATTTGAAAAAGAAGGTTTTATTATATCTGATTCTATGACAGAACAAATGAACAGATATTATTGGAATGAATTTCTTAAAACAACTGATGTTAATGTAGAACATCAAGTTATATTAGAACATTTTACTGCTCATGGTGTTGGTCAATTTGAAACAAGAGCTAATGGTAAAAAAGTATTAGTATTGCCAGATAGAGAAACTACAATGTCAGTCTTAGAAGCTGAAGGTCGTACTGAAACTGAAATACAACAAGACATGATAAAGTATGATGCTGTCATGAGAAAAATGAATCCATTGATGGGTACATTTTTAGAGACTCGTAAAAAATTAAGCATTGAAGATACTGGTGAAGCTAATATGTATTCAGTTATACAAGATGCATATACAGCAACTGAAGCTTTCGGTAAAGATGTTATGAATCATTATGATAATGTAAGAGAATTATCTTCAGACCATGGCATGTGGCTTAGTAGAGTTAAAATTTTAATTGAAAGTAGAAAAGTTGTAGATGGAGAAAAAACAGAAATTGTACAATTTGAAAATGAAAAACAAGCTAAAGAATATATAGCTGAGTTAGATGCTTTAATTAAATCTGGTAAAGAAGATATTAATTTACTTGGTTCAGAAAGTGTTGAGTTCTTAGAAAATCTTAGAAATAAAGTTGTAATGAAAGAAGGAGCTGTTGCTGAACTTACTGGTGAGTTTGAGTCATCTGCTAAGCTTATAGAAAGAATGATTCAATCTGAAGGTCAAGAAAACTTTAAACTTACTGCAAATGTAGAAGCAATTATATTTGATATAAACAATTACTCTGGAGATAAATTACAAGCTAGAAGAAGAATGGAAAGATTAATATCTGGTTTTAATGCAGATTTAAAAAAGGTTGGTGTTGAATTAAAAGAAACTGACCAACTAGTAGATATTGCTCAACTATATGCTGAGACACCAGGCAGAAGTATTAGTGATTATATAAATCAATTATCAATGAGTCTTAGAGCTTGGCGTAAAGGTTATGATGAAAAAACTTATTTTGAAACACAGAAAGAATTTTCACAAGAATGGTCTGATGCTTCTGGATTACTTGTAGACCCTACTCCTAGATATTCTGCTTCATATATTTCTCAAACGTATGGTAAGTATAATGAATCCCTTAAAGGCAATGAATGGCTTGGTATACAAGAATCATTAAGAATAGCAAGAGAGACTAATCAGTCAGCTGGATTAATTAAATTTGAAACTGATAACATTGTTGATAATGTTAGAACAGCTATTAATGCTAAAAACAAAGGCAATCAATCGGTTGCTGATGCAGAATTTACAACATTTATGCGTCATGTATTTCCATCTTTCTTATCACATAGTATTGGTACGCAAAAAGTAATGTCATCTGAAATAGATTTTAGTCCTAATGGAAAACCAATTATAGTATTAAAAGACACATCTATGGGCAAAGGTTCTGTATCAATGTTTATTGATAATATGTCTGAAAGTTCTATAAGAGTTTTAAGACTTGAGAATACAGGAGTATTTAATGGTAGAAAAACAGATGTAAGAAACATAAAAAATTTAGATGAAATTATAAAAAACTCTAGTATTATTCCTGGCGAATCACATCTTAGACAAGAAATAAGAAGAGAAAATGAAGGCGCTGAATCATTCCACGAAACTCTTACTCCTTTTCAAGATGTTGTAGGTGTTATAACAAGTTATAATAATAGGTTTCTTGTAGCAAAAGATAATTTAACTAACTTAGCTCCTAGTGGTAGAGGTATTTTAAATGAAAGATTTAAGAAATGGTATGACAATAAACTTTCTGAACTATCTGGAGATACGGTAGCAATTGAAAGACTTGAAGCTTTATATGGAGAGTTTGTTAAAAAAGGAGCTGTTCATTCTACTGACGAACCAGTAAGACAAATGATGAGAGCTATGTACTGGGATAGTGTAACTAAAACAGGATTTACAAATCTTTTAAAATCAGTTGACAATCAAGCTACTCTTGGTAATTTAGGGGCTTCATACTTTAAATACTTTTCTTTAGCTGAATCTGTTGGAGCTAAGACTCAAGGTAGTTTAAAATTTTTAAAAGAAATAAATAACTATAATCAATACTTTAATAATGAACAAATAAAAGCAATAGACTATTCTCTAAAAAAACATGAACAAGGTGGTTATGATATAGTTAGTCTTAAAGATGAATCTGGTAAAGCTTTTAGTGCTGAAAGATTAGTTAAACAACAATTAAAAGAACAACTAAAAGAACATCCTGTAGGTTCAAAATCTCGTCAAGCAATTGAAAATCAAATAGATAACTTACTTGAAATGTTACCTAGTCTCGGCAATGGAAGGTCAAGTATAGATGCTCATACACATCTTGGTACTAACGCTGCTAATGCAATTTATATGCATAGAGGTCGTGTTGTTGGAGGTATGGATGGTAATGGTAATACAGCAGGAATTAAGCCAACAGCATGGTTTAATGACCCATCTGGAACTATTATGTTAAAAACTAATTTTACATATGACCCTAAAGTTGCTGAAGTAATGGATAGACTTGGTATAGATATACTTACAACTGAATCAGCTTCTAAGTTTTTTAATGCTGACTTAGTTGATATTAAAGTTTCTGATTTAAAGGGTTCTAAATCATTTTCAGATATATTAGAAAAATCAGGTAAGTTTGGAACAGATAGAAAAGCTTTAGAAGCAGCTAATAACATAACAAAAATTGGTATAGAAAATATATACATTGGCAAATCAGAAGATAGACATGGAGTTACAAACTTAACATACTCTATGTCTGATTTTTTAAATGAAATGGGATATAAGTCACATATGGAAAATTATGTTGACTATAATAAAAGAATTGATAAGTCAATAGGAAGTTTAAAAGCTCTTGCTTCTGGTAAAAATAGAAATGCAGCTGCTGATTATTTAATGGAAACACTAAGAGAAGAAGGTGCTTTGTTTGAAGATGGTACTACTGGATTAGTTTCTTCTATGTTAGGAGCTGGAGTAGACCCTAACTCTATATATGTAAAAGATGTTTTACAAAGAAATGCTGTTAGACATCTTGTCAATGCTTTAAGAAATCCTAAAACAAAAGGTGCTTCTTATTCTGTATTAATTCCATATCTTGAAGGTACTAATAGTGTTTACGATGGTTCTAAAAGAATAATAAATGGTGGCAAAAAATCAGCTTATGAAGATGGTAATATTAATATAGAGAATTGGAATAATGTAAAATACATAATTAGTTTTAATACAAAACAAAATGGTAAAAGAGATTTACAAGCAGCTAGAAATAAAAAAGGCGAATGGATTATAGAAGACCCATATAATGAGGTTAATGCTTTTACTGGTAAATTAAAAACAGAATTAAATAGATTAACTAAAATAGAAAAAGGATTGCAAGATAAAAGTGAAACTAAATACAGAGATTTACATAACAAATTAGATACATCCAATAAGAAAAGAACAAAAGAAGATGTAAAATTTTACATTAACTCTCATACATTAAGAATGCCTAATCTTGGTGGAGATATAACAGCTCATAGAGTTGAAGGTTTTTATGATATAATTATGAGCAATGTAACTGGTATTAATATTGCTGACTTAGCAACAATACATCAAGGTGACTTTGATGCTGATATGGCTTTTAATTATTATGATGCGCCTGGAGAATTTTCTAGAAGCATGTCTAAACTTATGGGAGCTTCAAAAGACGCGTATGTTTATAAATCAGAAGGCGCTGTAGTTGATGTATTTAATAATGGTGGTGGATTAAATAGAGCTGGACTGGGTGGAGATAAAGGTGACTCTATGACTTTACATATGGAAAAATATATGCAAGGTAAGAGTAACTTTGGAGCTATGAAAAGAATAACAGCTGGACTATCAGCAATATCTAGAATGTCTACGGAATTTCAAAATGTTAATACTATAAAAATTTATGGAGAAAAAGGAGAAGTTACTACTGACTTTTCTGGGTTCTTACAAAGATATAAAAATGTACTTCAAAGTATAATTGACTCAACAAAAAATCCTAACTTTGTATCTGAAGCAAAGAATGTTGAAGATGTAATGAAGTTTGTTTTATTTAATAGACCATTTAAAGGTAGTGAAGTTGCAACAACAGACCCATCATTGTATGGTGAGGGTGGATATAAACCTTTCTTTGAGATAGATAAAAAAATTAAAGGTACTGATAAAGAAGTATTAATGGATGCTATTGTAGAATCTGTTAGAGCTCTTGGTAAATCAAGTAAATTTTTAAGTGATGTTTGGGATGAATCAGGTAGAAGACCTCCTGAAGCTAATGATATTGCAAATTTAAAATCAGATTTATATAGATTTACTAGCAATCCTAATAAACAAGTATTTATAAGTTTGTTAAATAAATATAGAACAGAACCAGAAAAACAAATGTCTGCAATAAAACTATTTTATGATACAAGTAATGATAACTTTAAAAGTAAACAAGCTTTACTAAAAAGTATATATGGTAAAAGTCTTAGAACTCCACAACCTGATAAAAGTGTTATATTTTTTGGAGTAGGAGAACAACAAAAATTAGATTCTAATCCTGGCAATTATGTTGTAAGTAGAATTAATCAAACTAATAGTAGTTTATTAGGATGGTCAACAGTATATAATAAAAAAGCAAGTCAGTATAATTCTCAAGTAACTAGATTATTAGATGACATACAAATGATTGGAGCTTTAGCAGACCCAAATAAATTTGAAAATTTATCTGAAGTATTAAGCGATTCTGAAATTGCTAAATCATTAGAAGGTAGGCTTGAAGGAAGAATAATAGATAGTTCTATAGGTCAATCTGGTTCAGCTAAAGTTATAAAATCTATACAAAATTATTCTGTATTAGCTCATATGTTACAAAAACAAAGAGATTCTTTAGCTAAATACATTAGAAACTCAGGTAAGTCTTCACCTAATCAAGTTGCAAGAGCATCATCAAGATTAAGAGCTGTTGATGCTGTAATGGAATATTTTAAAAATAAAGAAAATGAATCAATAGATAGTATGGTTGCTTTCAGAGGTAAAGATGGAGAGTCTAGACATAAATTTTATTTTACAGATTTAAATTTTCTTGGTGAAAACTTTAATAAACCATATAATAGAAGATATAAAAATAATACCAATGATGTTCATTATATATATAAAGAAATTAAAGGTAAAGATGGTGTAACTAGATTTGAAGAAGCTGGTTGGGTTAAACCTAAAGGAACAAAATATCATTTAAATAAAGGTAAGTATGTTGTATTGAAGAATCCTGTTAAATGGAACTTGCTTACTAATCAAGAAATTTTAGATGGTCATTCTTTATTTAAAGTAACTGGTGATGTTATTGCTGAAAACGTACATTTAATGCCTAAAAGTGATAGAGTTATAAATAATTTTATGATTGAGTCTGACCAGTTAAAAAGAGATATAGGAAACTTAGCAAGAGATACTTATAAATTATCAGAAAAAAGTCCTCATCAAATGGAAAATTGGAAATGGGAATCTAAACAAGAAGATACACTTGTTAGAAACTTTATGCAAAAATGGTTAAGTGGTAGAGAAACTTTTGAAGACCCAGTAAATAATATGTCTGATTTAGATTTAAGACAAAGAACAATGGATATAGTTTCTTATGTTATTAAACCTAAAGTAGTTCATGGTAATGTAGCTGTTGCTAAAGTAGGTGATACACCTATTCCAATGCCAGTATTTAAAGCAAACAAAAGATTAGGTATGGCTATGTTTAGATACCTAAGAGAAAATGGTCATGAAGAAATATTTAATGCTATATTAAAAGATTATGGTAACTACTATAGACAAGGTGCTGATAATGTCTTACCTGAATCAATGTCTGATTTACATACAAGTAGATTATATCATAGAGGTGAAATGTCTACAGACAGAAGTGCGATAGTTGATTTAGTTTATGAAAAGGGATTGTTATATCAACCTGATATAGTTGGTTCTATGTTACATGTTACTAGAAATGAAATGAAAAAATACGCAAATAAAAGTAGAGTACAAAGAGACGCTGAAGGTAATTTGCAAATAGTAAATGAATATGGTAATTTAAATGATGTTAAACAAATGATAGAAGTTTATAAAGACCCTAAAGATTTTAAGAAAGAAGAAAACTATGTGGAGTGTGGATAATGAGTACTTTTTGTGCACCTGTAGATACTAAAACAGCAGAACAATTAAACAATCTTCGTAAATTATTTAACGGAGAAAAGATTATTGATATAGATGGCAATCAACAGTTTGTTGGCAACAAGATAAGAGATACATATAGACCAACATCTGAAGCTTTTGGTAGAAAAATGTTTGATGAAATTGTGTGGAGAGCTACATATAAACCAGCTGTTGATAACTTTAATGGATTTACTGATGCTGATTTTAGAAGAATTAAAAATGAAATAGTTAAAGAATCTAAAAATTTAAACAATCCAAGACTTGGTGTGTTAGAGAAATTGTTTGGTGTAAAACGTGGAGTCATGAGCAAATTTGCTGTTACTTCATGGATGAATAAAAATATTAACATAGCAACTAACTATGAAAGAACTCAGTACTCTCATTACATAGGTGCTAATATAGCTATGTCTAAGTTTTTAAGAACTGCTATAATTGCAAAAGGTGGACAGTCTAAGTTTAGGCCAGGTATTAAAACTGCAAAAGAATTAGAAAACCTTGAAAGAGAATTAGCATTAGAATTATCAAATCCTAAAAGTCAAGCTTCAGTAGAGAGAGTTCAAAATATAAGAGATGAAATGTTTAAACTTTTTGAAACTGAAGGTGGAGAAATTTTTAATGAGTTTAGACAATACCTAGAAACAAGTCCTACTAAAGTTGGTAGAGAAAAAATAGGTGAAGATGAACTTGGCAAACCTATATATAGAGATAAGACTAGAGTATTAAAAACTACTGAAAGTGGAGAACTTGTACCGTTTTCTAATAATGTTGAATTAGCTGGTGAAGTTGCAAGAGATACTTTAGATAGAATGGGTAAGGTAATGGTTAATGGTCTTAAGCAACACAAAAAAGTTGTTAGACTTGCTTTTGTTAATTCATTATCAAACAATGCTTTGATTGGAAAAGTAGGTGAAAGAGTTAGAAAATATGAAGAAAGAATTGATGAGAATGTTAAAGCAATAGAAGAAGGTATTAAAGGTGGAGATTACTTTCCTCATTATCTATTAGAAGGATTTATGAAGATAGAAAAGATAATGGAACAAGACAGAGCATCTTTATTAAATGATTATGAATCAAATTTATCTAGTCTAGAAGGTGTAGTATCTAATATAAGACAAAATCTTGGTACTCCTAAATCAGCTAAACATAGAAAAACTCAACCTTACGACAACTATATGAAAAATCCATTAGCTGTTTTAAGAAAATATTCTTTAGATGCAATAAACTTTAATAGAGTTAATTATGTTAAGCAAATATATCTTCAAGGTATACAAAGACTACCTAAGAATGCAGAAACTTCAGAAGCTTTAAGAAAATATGTTGATGATATATTTACTTTAGCAGAAAGTGGTTATCAAGAAAGACCAGCTTGGGTAAACAAAACAGTTAGAGTATTAACTGGATATGAATTTTTATCTAAGATTGGTTTTGGTGTAGGTACTGCTGCTAGGAATACATTATCTGGATTGTATTATGTACAATCTGTTGGTAATAGAGCTTTTACTAAATATTTAATGGAATGGAATAGACCAGAGAATGACGCTGTTAGGAAAAAAATTGAAGCTGTTGAACAAGAACAAGGATTTAAATTTGAAGATATGTCTTCACCTTTGTTTACTGAAGGTCTTTTACCAACTGAGGGTGTAAGAGTAAGTGACGTTGATATTGTAACAGGTAGAGACGGGCAACCTAAGTTATCTTACAAAGAGGGTAACGTATGGAAAGCAGTAGACACAACAATGTCAGCTGCTACTGGTAAAGGCGCTATACTTCAAAAGGTTACTGAAAACTTTTTACGCAAACATATGTTTAGATTTTCCTATAAAGATAAATACAATCAACTTATAAGAGGAGAAGTAAAAGAAGCTGAAGCAGATAAAAGAGCTAGAGAGTATGCGTTAGACATAGTAAATAAATATGCATTTGAATACTCAGCTTCACAGAAAGCTCCTGTTCTTGGTGGTACTTCAAAAAATGTAGGAGCTATTGGTCAGGTTGTAGGTCAATTTTTTCATTTCCCATTTTCTTTTTTACAAATGCAATCTGAAGTATTAAGAAAATCTAAAGATGCAACTATAGCTAAACAATGGGATTCTCCAGACTTATTAATTCCTTTAAGATTTGCAGGTCTATATGCATTTACTACGTTAATGTCAGGTGTATTTAATGTTGACTTCCACACATTAATAGAGAATGATACAGTAGAAAGAATAAAAGATATATATGATGTAGCGAATGGAGAAGAAGATGTTAAAGGTAGAGGTTATGTAGGGCCAGCTGTTGGTGACTTATTTTTCTTAGCAACTCTTAATGATTTTATACAACTTCCAGATAATGAAATTAAAAATTTAATTGTTGGTTACAATGATGCATATGAATTAACAGACGATGAAAAAAGGTCAAGACTTTTATCAACTATAAATGTAGAACTTTCTAAACAAGTAACTAGAAATTATAAAGCATTACAGAATGGTACTATATGGAATGTAATGATGCACGAGTTTGGTTTATATCCAAAAGGTTGGACAAGAGAGTTAAGACAAAAAGAACCTTTAGCAAAATTATTTCCTGATGCTGGTAAGAGAAAGAAAAAGAAAAAGAAAGTTGATATGCAAGAACAAAGTCAAAGAGAATTGGAAAAACTTTACAGAGCAATGGGCGTTTAAACCCACTACTCTGCTCTTTCACTAAAGGAGTATTATCAGTACCCTATAAATAGTCCTAGTTGCAATTTAAATATTGTTAATCTAATTTGTATTCTTTCATTGTCATACAATTCTAATGTTAATTTAATTGGATATATTGATAGTGCTATTATTTTATCTTCTTCATTTATAATTACAATTCCTAAAGTTTCATTTCCCATTGATTTAGTTTTCTTCATTGTAAATCCTATACCAAATTGATATTAAAGCAGCATCACTTGTCATTAATGTTATTTTATTTTCTGGTAACATTTCAGATGCTATCTTTTTCAATTCAGCTTTCCTTTCTTTTTTAATTTTTGGAAGAGGTTGAAACCTTTTCATCCAAGTTTGAGGAGTAACTTGTAGTACAGGAATATTATTTGCTCCTAATACACCAAGCCACATACCAAAGTTCATACCAAATTTAAAAGCACTACTTCTAGCATCAGTAGGAAAGGCATGAACTTTTTCTATTGCACATACTACTTCTTGATTATTTTCTAAGGCAACTGCTTTTGCTGACTCTAATATAGCAGACATTTCTCTTGTTGAGTCAGGACATTTGTGAAGTTTCATTGTGTGTTCTACTTCATTAAAAATTGCTATACCACCTTTTGCGCCAGGGTCAATACCTATTATAATCATTTTTTAATCCCAATCTTTTCTTCTTGTGTATTTATGTTTTGATTTTTTAAATTTATGTTTGTCTTCATTTTTATTTTTATGTTCAAAATTTCTTTTTCTATATTCTGTTCTATATTCTTTTAGTATTTTATCTAATTCTATTTCACTACAGTCATGTAGTTTTTTTAAACCAACTACTTTTTGTTTGATGTCTATAGTAGCATCTATTGAAAGATATTCATTAGCCTGTATTAGCGCTAACTTACTAGTAAATTCATCAAACGTCATTTAATATACTGCTGTTAACTTCTTTCCTTTAGGTAAAGTATTTTTCTGTTTTAACTTAGGTCTTACATCAACATCACTTGTTGCATCTTCTCTGTTAAAATAGAATTTACATCTATTACCATTAAATCCCATAACATAAGTTCCTACTTTACCGTATCTAGCTTTAGGTACTATGATTTCTATTTCATATTTATCATATGATTCATTATCAAAGTTCCATCCATAGAATGGCATGATTGCAGTTTCAGCAGTTTGTTCTATAACACCACTTTCTGCAAAGTCACTTAGTCTAGGTTTAGGGTCTATTCTTTTTTCTATTTCTCTATTCAATTGTGATACAAGTATTGCACTACAATTTTCTTTCTTACATATCCATTTGTATTCATGCATTATAGCTTCTATTTGAAATCTTCTTTCTTCTATATCATCAACTTGTATTAATTGTATATAGTCATCTAATACTACATCTGGTTTGTATCTAGATATTTCAAGCATCGCTTCACTAAGTTTTCTAATGTTGTCATACATAATAAGATTTTTATATTTTTCTTTTATCTTTTCGTTTAACAATTCTATCTTAGTAATCTCTTCATCAGTCAGTTCATTCTTTCTAACTTTAGAATATTCAATATCTTTACTTTCCATAATGATAATTTTTTTCATTACTTCTTCATTTGACATTTCTCTATTAAATAACATTACTTTAAATCCTTGATTAATAAGACTTCTAACTATGTTTATAGATAAAGTTGTCTTACCATGGCCAGGTCTACCACCTAGTACTGTAACTTCTTTTCTAGTCATTCCTCCTGCTGGATAGTCGAGTTGTTGCATACCAAAAGGTATGATGTTACCTCCATCTTTTAAGTTGCTTAAAGTACTGTTTAGTATATCATCTATTTCTTTTCTCTTTGAAGGTTGTAAATCTTTTAACTCATCTATTAATCTACTGTGTTTTTGTAATGTATCATCTAAGTTGTCATAATCTGTAAAGCTTGTACTGTATAATTTATTTGCTGTCTTACCTGCTTCTCTTTGTATATGTCTTTCCCATATTATTTTTGCATGTTGTTCTACATTTGCTGTTGTTGCTATACTAGTTGACAATCCACTTATATAGTATCCCATTGATTTATTAACATCTTCATTCTCTGAATCTTTTATTTTATTTGTTACTGTAATTAAATCTATTTCTTGTCCTGACTTATATATACTTTTGATTGCTTTCCATATTACTTTATTATCTGTGTAGTAGAATGCATCTTCATTTCTAATCCATGCAGCTACCTTCTCGTAAATAGAAACTCCATCAAGCAATATACATCCCAATACTGATTGTTCTGCATCTTTACTTGACGGAGCTGTTTTAGTTTCTAACAATATTAACTCCTTTTTAATTTTTTAAGATACGCTTCTTATGTTTGTTCCTTTGTCGTTAGAATTTTTCTTACTTCTAATGTTTGGTGTTCCACAATTATTACAACGATATATAGGAAATCTATTAGCCGATGTAAAATATTCATTATTAGTTTCTGTTAAATCATTTTCTCCACAATTAGGACAAACATCTTCATCCATAATTACTCCAAGATTAGGATGATTACGAATGTATGGTCTTAATTTTAAATACATTTGTTCTAATCCAATTACATCATGTCTGTTATAGTCTACCATTTCTTCTAGTCTTTCTGGTATACCAGCTTCACAGTCTACCCATAATTGAAAATCAGTAGATAGTTTATTTTGCAACTTAAAGTACTTAGTTAGAAAATCTTGTTTATATGAAGGAGCAAAGAACTCTTTTCTTGCAATCTTCAATGTATCAATAATTCTAAAAGGACTTGGTGGTTGCATGTCTTGAGATATGAATCTCCAACGTAATTTTCTTACATCAAATCTTTCTCCATTATGTCCAATCACAATGTCAGCTTCATCAAGAAGTTTCCATATAGACTTTAATATTCTTTTATCATCTCTGTTTTTAGATTCTCTTGGGGTAACAACATCTGATTGCACATTGTCATCATATAACCACTTAGCTGCCCAACTAATTATGTATTGGTTCTTTGTTATTTGATGATGCTGAATGTATTGCTTGTAAGTTCCCCATCCAACCATATGATAAAAGCTAGTCTCAACATCAAACAATAATATTTTTGGAAATGCGTTTTCTTCTACGTAATCAATAGGTGTTGTAAATTGTCTATTACACTTATTGCAAACCCATCTTTGATTACCTCTTCGTATTCCTTTTTTCTTTGTGTGTGTTGATGTACAGTCTGGACATACAGGTCTCATAATGTTCCTTTCTAGAACAGTTGAACTTGTTCCTTTGGTTCATAATTTACTATCACTAATTCTTTTTTTGTTTCTTTTCTTTTTTCTGGTGATGTTCCTGCGTACTTCGTATCAATAGTTTTAATATTATAATCTTTATATAATTCCCTAATTTTAACTTCATCATCATAACTTATCATAAAATTGCCACCACCTTTGTGTATCTTATCAACACAATCTTTTAAAGCAATATGACTTTCGTCATTAAATGTGTTTCTATAATAACGTTTATTCTCAGCAACTACATAAGGAGGGTCTAAGTACCAGAAATCTTCTTCTCTTGGTTCATATCTATCAACTAAATCTTTAAAGTCAAAGTTCTCTATAGTTACATTTTGCAATTTATTTCTAGATATTCTTAATTCTTCTTCAACATTTACATTGTAGTTTTTATTTGAATCTTTAGAAAATGCACTACCAAGCATACTATTGAAAGAGTTATTAACTATAAAAAAGTATTGAGCTGCTCTTTCTGGGTCTGGTATACTTATATTACTATCCTTTATATTTTCTGAAAACTCTTCAAATAAAGTTCTACTTTTAACATACCAATATATATGTCTCTTTAGTTCTTTAAATTCCTTAAGTACACAAATATACAAATTTACTATGTCATTATCAAGGTCATTAAGTACGTTCCATTCGACCTTATTCTTTCTAAAGAACATAGAGGCTCCACCAGCAAATACTTCTATGTATCTTTTGTGAGGGGGCATCATTTCAATAAGTCTTTTACTCATTGTAAACTTACCCCCATAATAAGGAATTACTACAGGGCAATTAACATCCATTATGCTTTTGCCCACTTAGATATACTTGGATATATTTTTGCTTCTAACTGATGTGTAGAGTTATACTTTCTATTCATCTTATGACTACTTATAAATGTAGCGCAATTAAATAAATCCCAGTAATCTTTTGGCTTGTTTGCTATTAGGTATTGAGTAATGAACTCACTCATTGTGAAAGGGAATAGTTTTATTAGTTCTATTATATGTTTTTGTTTTAGCTTTTTATCTTTAAGCATAGGAAACTCTTCACCAACTGTCTTTGCTTGTATAATAGTTTTTTCAATAGACTCATCTAAATTATTTAAGTTAACATTATTCACATTATGTTTATAATTATACTTATCAATTGTAGTGCCTATAATCATTCCGTTGCTACATACTAACCTGAATGCTCCTGATAATATGTGTACTTGAGATGTTCCATCATAACTATTTTTAATTATTATTTCTGGATTCATCATATCACCTTTACTGATTTCTATCTTAACGTCTGGCATTATCCACTTCCAAGTTGTTTGCTGACCATCACCAAAGCTAACTGCTTCTTTTAATTTAGCATTGTGTTGCTTTAGTATTGGTTCAGCTGCTTTTATTATTTGATTGTTATCTACTAACTTATAATCACTACTCATACAACTAAGTACTTTACCAGTATCTTCTCGTACTATAAACTTATGCCCTGTTTCTAATTCTTTACTTAGTTTACCTTTAATATTTGTATGTTCAAAATAAGCTGGTACTTCTTTTACAGGAAATAATGTTTGTTCAATCATTTGTGTTCCTTTCTAAACTAATTACTTTTGGAGATATTCCTCTTGAACGTCTCTCATTCTTTGACATTACTTTATTATTTTTATGATGATTTAATATTATATTTTTTAAATAAGCTAATCCTTTGCCAGATAAATAATGATTATCCATTATATACCTATTGACAGCCCATTTAATTGTTCTTTCTTCTACATTTGATATTGCTTGTAAGAATTTATATTGTAAATCTCTATCTATATCTGCTGGAACATGTTTATTAATTAATAGAAAAACTCTTCTTAATATATTCTTTACACTTTTATTTCTTTTAGATATTAATTTTTCTATTTCTTTGGTAGGATTATATGTTTTGTTATAGATATATCCACAACATGGACACTTAAGATTTTGAACCTTTCTCATTTGAACGCTCCTTCTCTTTAACTTTTTCTTTGCAGTTATCACAAAGCTTAGTTATACTATTTGCTGTAGGCTTATCACATTCTATACAATGATTAAGGTTTGGCATTTTTCTTTTTTGAATCTTGTTCAATTTCTTTTTGAGCTTGTAAGAATTGTTCAGCTGCAAATTTAGGTCTTCTAAATCCTTTGCCTTTTAAAAATTCTTCTAACTCTTTTCTTGAATCAGTAGTCACAAGATGACTAAGCCATGACATTTCACTCATATCATTTTCCTTTCTTTTTTCTTTGTTTTCTTTTGTATTGGTTTGAAGTTCTACCATTAGAGTTCAACCAATCGTTTAGTTTTTTTCTGTTTCTTTTTCTATTCTTCGCTTCTTTGTTTGGCATTCTCAACCTCTATTGCTCTTTGTAAGTATACAGATAAGTCCATAGCTTCTTCTAATGATTCACGCAACCATTCTATTGTAGGTCTATCTACACTGTCGATAGTATTCTTGTGTTTAAGATTAGAAATATCTGCTCTCTCTGCTATCTTTTGAATTAATTTATTAACCGTTTTATCTTTAGTAGTATGTGATACAAACTTTACTGCACCAGAATAACTTCTATTTTTTTCGTAGGTTTTTCTTTTCATTTAATTGTTCCTTTGCTTGTTTAAGATGACTTTTTAAGGGTGCTCCTTTTAATCTCCACCATCCGTTACCCCCTTCACCAAATACTTTATCTCTATCTTTAATCCATTTGGGGTCTATCATAGCGTCTTTTTTGTATGGCCATATAGTTTTCTTTACCACTTATTCTCCTAAATTTACTTCAACAACTTCAGATTCCAAACCAATAGATTGTTTACCTAAGTAGTAATCATTATCACTTTCATGATGTTGAGAATCTATCATAATTACTTTAGCAGCTGTTGGAGTTGTTTCAATTAATATACCAGTTAATTTATGAGTTTTAAATATAGAACCGATTTTTAAATCTTTTAAATATTTTTTACCCTTTGCTGGTTTAGCTTTGAATCCATTCTTTAATGCTCTTTTAACTAATTTTTTAGTCGTCGCAGACTTCACAGTTTCTTGGTGCTTCATATTTTTTGTCATTAATATAATCTCTTTTCTTTTCTTTTAACTGATAGTTTATGCCTTCAATTTGTTTCAACAACATTTTATAAGGAGTTTTCCATTCTCCATTTTTTTGTGTTGGCACTTTTAAACTTGTAGTCATATATAAACTGTTGCTAAGACATTCTATTTCTGCTTCTGAAAATTTAATTAAAGCTGTACCTTGTTCATTGTTCATTTTGATTCTCCTCAATTGTGTATGATATTAGATTTCCACAGTCATTATCTTCCGTAGAAAAGGTATTTAATTTACAGCCAGTAAATGTTTCTACATACTCAATATCTTTAGATTTTATATGATTCCAATATCCATATCTTAATTCACGATTATCTTTACTACCTTTAAAACATATTTTTCCTCTAGGGTATCCTCGCATAACTAATAATAGTTTTATCTTGTCTTCTATCGGAGTTTTGCAAGGATACATTTCTTCCCAAGTAGGCATTAGTAATCTAAGGTAGTTACTTTATGATAAGATGCGTAACTTTTTCCACTATCTTTATTGTAAATAGTTTTAGTTTTAATATTGTGACCTTCATCTTTTAAAGTCCATATAACAGCGGCAAGTCTCATACATCCAAACTTATTCAAAGCTTCTAATGGAGTTATTGAATTTTGATTATCTAAATGATTTAGTATTCTTGTTTTCTGTGTTACTTTTCTCATAATTTATTCCTTTCTAGTTTTAAATTATAATAAGGCTAGAGCCATAACATAATTATCAGAACCCGTCAGTAGGTATCATAATTACTGGCAATGCCTAACCTTATTATGCCAACAATAGTAAGCTATCACAACTTACATTTGCCAGCCTCTTATGTTGCCAAAAGAGGCAGTTTTAAAATGGCAAGTCTTCGTTTAGTTCATCCTTTGATAGCTCATTGCCATCTTTCCATAAGGTTACACTACCAACTTGCATACTTCTTTTAGTCTCACCATCTTTTTCGTATTCATTAGTTACTACTCCAGCGAGACATGGTTTACCTACTACATCAGATTCTTCTATTTCATCTAATATAATATTGTCACCATCAGTTCTAAATATTACACCTAAACTTTCACAGAAGTCTTTGTATGTTCTATTTTTCCATCGTTCTTCTTTAACTGGGTCTGGAGTAAACCAAACACCTTTGCTATAGAATCTTCTACCAGCAAAAGATTTACCAGTTTGCATTACAGGACTACCTTTATCATCTTTAGCTTCAACATACCAACCATTGCCATCACTAACCATCTTAGGAAACTCTAGTGTATTAACTTCATCAGCTACTTTAAACTGAAAGTTAAATACTTTGTTACCATTGTATTCTCTTGAATCAACAGCAACAACGTGACATGGATACAAGCCTTCTGGACTTGGTACAAACCCATCTGTATTTTCATTATAAGTTGTCTTAGTTTCAATCATTTATTATTCTTTCCTTTTTTCTTTTTAGTTTCAGTATTAACCATTTCTTCTTTAGTTACTGTGTATTCTTCAATGAGTGAATTTATCTTTGACTTTAACTCATTCATCTGAGGTGTGTAACCACCACCACTTAATCCTCTGAAATATATAACTGGCATTACCCAATTACCTTTTTCAGTGACCATATATCTTTCAGCTTTTTTAGTTCTGGTTGATACTAGACCATTTTGTTGCATTGTAGCTAAAGTTTCTTCTGTAATTACTCCATTATCTTTTAACTCTTTTGCTTGAGCTACTGTTAATTTACCCATTATTACTCCTATTCCACCCTGATTGCTCATAAGCAACAGGATTCATTTCGGTTTCTTCTTCTACTATAAAACTATGAAAGCTTGGATTGATACTAACTTGTTTATCCTCCATAGTTTTGAAAACCATCATTGGCTTTCCATTCAATTGCTTTTGTCCTACATAAGATACCTTTTTAAATTCTTTACCATCATTAGTACCTATTGTATATTGACATCCTGCAATCAAAATATTTTCATCATATGAATTATTATTCATTTCTTGTTCTCCCATTTCTCTATAAAATTCATCCATTGAGTAACCTTCTTCTAACCAATACTCACTCACTTGATAATCTCTTTAACTTATCATATGAACCTTTGTAATTGAGTCCATGTATTGTTCCTTCTTCTAACAAACTTTTAATCTTAGCACCTTCTTCATCACTTATATCTCTAGCTAAAGAAATCAATTCATTACATTGGTCTACAGTTAGTTCAGTATCTTCAACTTGATTACGATATACATCATCTGCAATATTCATATACATATTAAATGCTTTCTTAATACAATCTGTATTTGCAGCTTTAATATCATTACCTAAGTCTACATAATCATTACTACCACGTTTCTTTTGTACTCTATGAGCAGCTGTAGAATCACCTTTTCTCCATACACCATTATCAAACCACTTTAGCCTACCATGCACAACATAAGCTTCTGTTCCTGCAAACTCAGTTTTAATCACAGTCCAACTCCAGCCTGGATATTCTTTGTCAGCAACTTCTCTCATGTACGAATATTCTACATAATCCATACCCATTTTTTGTTTAACAAAAG
>JACLAA010005841.1_pt1 | contig 42277 bp, 38 predicted proteins | sample 8027891 | NCBI WGS metagenome assembly JACLAA01 (sample SAMN15724900, study PRJNA655200) | protist metagenome | isolation source: fluorescence activated cell sorting (FACS) single amplified genomes of... | place: Spain: Blaines Bay Microbial Observatory, Mediterranean Sea | collected 2016-01-19 | reverse complement strand
CGCGAAAGAAATACCATGCCAAAAGATTAATCGAGCCCCGCCTCCTCCTCGGGAATCGGCGGCGTCTCCCGCGACGAGTCCGAGTTCGCCCGCGGCGTCCCCGACAGGATCGAACCGCCGCCCTCGAGCGACGAGTCGCACATCCAGGCCGGCGGCCCCGTCGACGCGTCGTCCTTGGCCGGCGTGTCCTGGAGGAAGATCGGCCGCGCGTCTTTCCGTCGATCAGCTGCCGCTCTTGAAATTGCGTCCGCGAGAGGAGACTTCATCTCAGCTTCCACCGAAGCGTGGGCGGACACCGAGTCCATGCGCACCAAATCCTGGGACGCGTCGGAGACCTGGGCCGAGGCGCCCAGGTGCGCGCCGAGGTCCGCCGAGGCGCCGACATGTGAAGAATCACTTGGCGGCGCGTCGTGGCGCTGGATTTGAGTGCGTTGCGACGACGCCACGGAGGCGTCGAAGGCCGATTGGCGCGACAGGCGCGACGTCGGCGGCGAGTCGGACCGCGTCGGCTGCGGCGCTTCGGGCGGTCGCAGTTCGGTCCGCAGGTTCTCCACGGCCTGTAGCACGTCCGCACCGTTTGAGGCCGTGCGCAACTCCTCGATCCTCTCCGCTAACATGGCGACTTCCGCCCGCAGCGAATCTTCGCGCGGCGCCGCGAGCAGAGCAGCTGCCTCCATGCTCTTGGCAGCGTCGAGCACCCTCTCCCTATCGTCCTTGAGCGCCTTGACATCGTCCACCAAACCACCTATGGTACCCTTGGCGGCGTGGAGCTCGCCCTCCATCCGACTCACCGCACCGGGCACCTGTTTCAGTTCGGCGGCGATGGCATCGATTCTGGTCGATACGCGTTTGTCAATCGCGTCCGTGACCGTCTGAGAAATGGTGGTCTCCATCCTATCCAACCGCGCCTCCATCTGCTCCGCCCGCTTCAACACCTGGGCGCCCTGGGCCCGCGCGGCTTTAGCTTCTGCCGCGGCGGTCCTCTGCTCACTCCGCAGCGCTTCGATCTTCCCGATCGGGTCCGCGTCGAGGAGCTGCGCGAGTCTGGCATATAGTGCTAGCGTGGCCTCATCGAGACCGTCGCTCCGAGGCATGCCCCGCGCTGCCGCTTGGGCCGTCGCGCCGTGTAATTCGTCCAAGCGCTTCGCCAGCGCTTTGACGTGGGCGTCCTTCGCGAGGTCCAAAGGCTGCCTTTGTCCTCGGCCGAGCACGCCGAATGGTATTGTATCGGCCGGTGCCACCGGCTCCTCGAGGCCAGCCCTAATGGTCGCGGTCGTCCGCGCGTAGAACTGCGACTTGGGCAGCGCCTGGCGCATCAAGAGCACACCGTAGCCGGCCTTGGTGGCCTCGTCCATCGCGTGGCGTCTTTGGCTTCCTTCGCGCACCATCAACTGTGGCATGCTGGACCCGTCGGGCCAATCAATCGCGACGCGTCGGTGGATGCGTGTGGATATGTGCGCGGAGAAGTGCCCGCTGTTGATGAGCTCGCAGTGTGTTCGCTAGTGTGCTTATCTAGTGTACTTTGGCTGAGTTTGCCGCAGTGCACGAGCTTTACGGGTGTTATCTGTGTAGCGCGCGTGCGTTCCGAAGCCTTTGCGGCTGTGCCGGAGCCGTGCTGTATTTTTTTGGCCAGCCTGGCCCTTGGATGAGCCAAAAACGCGACTGCCCAAGCAGTCAGGCAGCCTTTGCTTACGATAAATATGGAAACGTGAACGTGGGAGGGAGAAAGGGACCAAACCAAGCGCGGAGAAGCAAATTGCTGGCGCATTTTTCGCGCTCATCGTCGCCGCGTGCGTCGTGTAGCCGGCAGTGCAGTGCTGCTGCCGCTGAACTAAACAATGCGCCGGCTCCTAGCCCTGCTCACGATCGCCACCGCGGTCCGGTGGGACGCCGCCTGGCGCCGCATCGTACCAAAGGTAGAAAAAACGTGGAGCGAAGCGTCACTCATGCGCAACGTCGCGCCCGAGGCCATCGGCGCCGTCACGACGGCGACGCTCGACGCCCACGTGAACGGTGGTGGCTTCCTGAGCGCGCGGCGGGGTCTACCAAGAGCCGAAGATGGCTGGGAGACCGAGTCGTACCAGATGCGTTCCGGCACAACAAAAGCGCTGGAGGACCACGGCACGTTGATCTTGAACGGCGTCGCCGAATCAATTCCGGAGTGCGCCCGCTGCGCTCTGGCAGCTCTCGACGCGTTCGAAGCCCCTGCTTCATTGAATTGCTACGCGACCGGGCCACACGCGGCCGTGGCGGCGCCACCTCATTCGGACGCCCAGGGCGTTCTGGTAATACAGACTTGTGGAACGCAGCGGTGGCGCGTCTGGGACGCGCGGCCCTTCTATGCCACTGAGCTGAATTCTGCCTTGACGGCGGGCAAAGGCGCTCCTCTCACTTTGGGAGAACCCTACCTCGACGTTCTACTAGAGGAGGGCGACGCGTTGTACGCGCCGGCGGGATGGCCGCATGCCACGTCCACCCTAGAAGACACTTCCGTCCACCTGACGCTCGGGCTGGACCACGCTATCTTTGGACTCGACCGCTTCTCTCTTGCGAGGGCGCTCGCGGCACGCGGTGGTTCTCGGTTAGAAGAGGCCGACGCCGTCGCTTTACCGTTCTGGGCGCCGATGAACGTGGGTGCTACCTTACAGTACCCCAAGCGTAGCGACGCCGCCACGCGCGACGTCGCCGTGGCCTTCGCGGCGCACGCTTATAGACTAGTGGAGGCGCAAGCGCGGCTCTACGAGGACTGCACCGAGGACACGTCGCCAGAGGCATGGCGTCAGCGGTGGCGGCGCTGGGCTGATGAATCGTGTCGTTATGTCATGGCGCACAACCAATTTATTGCTGGTGACGCCTTCGCGCTCGAGGACCTCGACCCTGAAATGGCAGAACAGAACGACCTCTTTGCTCAGAGGGAGCTTTCCAACCATAGGATATAGTATGTCTTAATGTCTTAATCAAAGCACCCAACCTACATGCGCACGCCGAAGTCGTGGTACGACGTGACGCCCGAGGCGTCGCACTCCGCCCGCCACTCGGCGTTCGTCTTTTGGGCAGGGGCGCCGCCCGCCTTGGCCCCCGCGAGCACGGCGCTCCCGAACTGGTACTCCGCGATCGGCTCCTCCGCAATCTCGTCCTGGGCGCCGCCCATGCTCATGTAGAGCGTGTTCGCCGCGAGGATGAAGACGACTAAACCGGCAATCGGGCCGAATTGTTGCACGTCGGCCGTGACCTGGACGCCGCCCACTTCATAGAGCTCCCGGTAGGCCGTGACCAGCGACGAGGCGTCCATGTTGACCGGCGCGACGCGCGGCGCCACAGCAGCGCGGGGTGCCATAAAGGCCGAGGCGCACGTGGCGAGAGCGACTATGAGAGCAGCAGCGCGCATGTTGTGGACGAGGAGGCCTTGTAATAACGACAAATGGGCCAGTGGCTCGCGCGTTAGCTACTCAACCAGTGCAAAAGTTGCTAGATCGAGCTGAAAGTGGAAAGATTAGGCTGAATTACCTAAGGCGATAGACATACTAGACCGCAAAAATCGCAGCCATCCACGCCGCCGACGCGACCCCTCGAAACAAACCACAGCCTACCCTTACCAGTTCGTCCCCGTATACGTCCCGAACGTCACCTCGTCGACCGATAGATGCCCGGTGTCGCCTAAGGACCGCAAGGACACCTTCCCGTCGGGACTGATGGTGACGTGCGTCACGGAGCAGTTCATCGTGCAGAGCCGCAGCCAGCCCTCTGGTGGGAGTTGCAACGCCCGAAGAGCAAAAAAGCGAATCACGTTGGCATGGCACACCAACACATCGTACTCGTCGGTCGGCGCGTCCACGGGAGGATAGGCGACGGGGTGGTCCTCGTCGCCGTCGTCGTCGTCGATCTCGTCCCACGGCAGAGCGCGCTTGAAGTACTTGCGAAAGGCGGCCTCAATCCGCGCCCCGTCCCGATACACGGCCGCCGCGTGGTGGACGCCGTCGGGGATCGCGTGGCAGGGCACGCCTTCGTTAAGTTGCGGGTCGCCTGGTACTCGCGGGACATTGTTCAGTTGCGCGTGGATGAGGTCGGCGGTCTCCACGGCCCTTGCTAGTCTTGACGAGTGGACGCCTCTGCAAACGGCGCCGGGCTGGCTTAGTAATTCAGCGACGCGCTTGCCCGCTTGTACGGCCTGCCGTTTACCTAGAGCGGTGAGGACCCGTCCGGAGTCGTCCGACGCACTCTCGTCGTACTGGCCGTGCCGTATCAATATTAAATGTCTTCGTGGTGCACCGGACGGTTTTAACAGTGAACGCCTTCTTCCTCTACTATCTAGTTCCCTATGATCCCAGTTGCAGTCCCACTGGGGCCAGGGCACGGCGGGCTGGAAGAGCTGCGCTTCGATCGCAAGATCGGCTACTGCTGTGAGTCGTCGTTGGACCGCGGGGGCGCGGTCCTCTGCTCTTGGGCGTGATGTGGGCAGGACGGCGCAGGCTCCTAGAGGTAGCGCTGCGCGGCGGGCGAGGCGGTGCATTTTGAGAGCGTTGGTGTCGCAGCGTTGTGCGTCGGGGAGCAGTGTGCGTCGCGCCGGGTGTCCGTGCAGCGGTTCAGATTGTTTGTGAGAGCTGCTTTGGAGAGCACTCGCGTCCCAAGGCGCGTAGCGACCGCACAGCTTTAGGGCTGCGACAGCGCAATGCGATAAGTTAAACCGCGCCTCAATGCTCCTCTCTGCAAGTCAGAGCGCCGCTTTTGGCTTTGCCATCAGATTGCAAATGAGCATACCCGCGAGAAAGGCCGGAGCCCACGAGCTGTCGTGCGCCATCAGAGGGAGTCATCCGGTTGCACACGCGCGGAGGCATCCGTCGGCTGCTCGGAGACTGTGACGCCGCGCTCTCAGTCGAGCACGAGGCTGTTGCGCTATAGCCGCGCGACGAGCACCGACACACGCGTGCGCAACGCACCGTTATCATCGCACCAAGCAGCGAACGAATCGCAGCTATCGAAGGCGAAGGCGAAACGGCCCGATAGCCCAAAAACAAGCCTGCTGCGGGGTGGCCTTGTAATTGATCCGACCGAGCGCCCGTGACCGGCGGGCGCCGCACGCCGCCGCCGCGCGACAGCACGGAAGAGAAGCAAGATGCCCGCCGCCGCCCGCAAGCACCGCGACCCTTCAGCAAGATTAGGCATGCCGCCCAAGTCCCAGAACAGAAGTGGAGGCGACATGCGCCGCTTCGTCAAGTCCAAAGACGTCGAGAAGAAGCCCCAGGCCTGGGCCGTGGGGCTGGACAAGTGGACTCTATCTTTCTCGAACAGTGCCCTTGACGGCGAGTGGAGGCGCCTCGTGGCCGGCCGGTCTCGGGCGCTGTGGCTTCGATCTCTACTGAGCGCCACCCTATATCAAGCCCTGCGCCACGCGGCGGACACGGCGCAGTTCGGGCCCGCGCCGCAGTGGGTCGTCGCGGTACGTTTAGTATTGGCGGTCACCGAAGTTTTGTTGTTCGTGGTGGCCTACTGCGACCTGTTACGACCTTCACAGGCCGCCATCGCGGCGAACGCGTTCTTGTATGGTATTGTGGAATTGGCGTTAGTTGTAGACAGATTGAGGCCTAGAGTGGCCCCGGGCGACTGGCTCCACGTCACCTATGGCCTGGCCTGGTTCATCGTGCCCAAGATGTCCGCTTTACAATTCTTTCCCGCTTGTTTAGGGTCCTGCGCCATCGTGGGGTGGTGGTCTCTATTATCATTAGCGACGATGGCGGCACCTCCCGAAGGCGCGAGGTATGGCGTCGGCGGCGACCTCTGGCGCCTGTTACGGAGGTGGGCGCCCTTTTCGACGCCAGTACGTATCCAAGAGTGCACGGGCGTCGACTGCGTCCAACGAACACTAGCCGCGCTGGAAGAAACGTCGGTTGTCAGAAGAACCTCCTGGCAGGACGCGTCGGCGGGCCTGGCGCTCGTGGTACCTGTTGTGGTATTGTTCAACGTCGTCGCCTACTCGTCCGAAAAGTCCGTCAAAGAGAGATTTGTTCTCAGAAGTGCGTTGGCCCATGAACATAGGCACGACGTCCGCCTGTCGCTGTTGGGCGACGACGCGTCGCAGATGTTGTCGAGGCTGCAGGACGCCGTGAAGGCGCCTAGATTGAGACCGCCTGAAAACCGCAATGATAGGTTACTCCTAGCGGCGATACCGGCCGTCCTCCTCGCGGCGTCGGGCTACTTCCCGTCCATCCCGTCCTTCACGGGATCGCTCGCCTCGTCGGCCTTCGGCGGCCCGGATGCCGCTTGGGCTGCTTTGTCTCATGTCTTTGGGCTGAGTTTATTTCTACTCGTTTTGACGAAAAGAGTGAAGTTCCTCCTACTCACACCTCTCGTAGTAGCGGCTCTCTTCTACTTAGCTGCTCAAACGTTGGTAGAAACAGATTCAAGAACAAAACTGTTCCGGTGGGCCGGGAGCGTCGTACTCGCCGCGTTCGTCTTGGGAGCATTTCGCGTAGCGAGGTTGTTCGCGGCATTGCTCCATTTCGCGCGACGGACCTTGTTCCTCTACCCCCACTTGGAAGAAAATTTGAAGGAACATAGCGACGGAGAAGTATTGGGACGACTAGTGGCCAAAGTCGAGCTGCCAAGGCCAAATAATCCAGGAGCCGTAAGAGGCGCCCTGGACACGACGACGCAGAACGAGGGCGAGTCGGAGCAGTCCCTCTGCTCTTTGGGGTCGTACCGGTCCGAGGAGTCGTCGCAAGCTGTGTGGACATCAAATTTCGACGCGATGTTGTCTTCGTAGCTGCGTCGGTTCGATGGCGTGATTAACCTAACTCACTGGTTGATTTCCACACAGGTCGCAATCGATCGGGCCGCTACCCGTCCTACCGCTGGGATCGCACGATAGAGCCTGCGCTTTTTGTTCGCACGATCCTGGAGGAACTTCCTGTCAAGCGACGCATTGCGTGCCGGTCTGTGGCGCGTGGGCGTCGTGGTATCTATGGAGAGCCGAGCGGGCGAAACGCCTGGACCGCGCGCGGAACGAGGTGTCGTCTCCTGTTGATGAGGGTCCTAGTCTCCGGCCCTGCTGCGACTTCGCGACGCTGGCTCTTGAGAGAAGTGCGCTGCAGCGCGAGAACGCGTCGCTGCGAGCGCAGATCGCGTCGCTCCGGGCCCGCGAGCGGTCGCCGCCTTCTTCTCCTTTAGAAACGGAGCGGCCGCTCGAGTAAGTGGTTGCTGGTCACTTTGTCCTGCTGTCTCCTCGCGCGGCCCGCGCCTCAGATCTCGAGCGACGACGACTCGCCCAGACCTCGAGCCTGCACGGCCCCGAGAGCTCGAAGTCTAGCTCGCCGCCGTCCCAATACCGTCCCAATGGCACTGATCCTACTAGAGATAAAGGGAGAAATTGAAGGGGGGGAAGCTTATGCTAAGGACTAGGGACTAAACCCCCCCGTGCTGCAAGTCGTCCGGAGCCGAAATTGAAGGGTGCCAAGGACGCGATAGGACGCTGCCCCAAATCACCAATACAACGCCGCTGCCCCAAATACGACAAATGAAGACCGCCGCCGCCGTGGCCCTCATCCTCTGCCTCGGCCGCGCCGCCGCCAGCGACGACGAGCAGGCCCAGGCCCGCGCGCGGCTGCTCCTCCAGCGGGCCGTGGAGGAGGTCCGCGCCGGCATGGAACAGGGCGTCCAGGGCCGCGCGCCCGCCGCCTGGCCGGCTCCGCCCACGCCGGCGTCATCAGCCGGGCCATCTACCCCGACACGGACACGACGTGCGCGACGACGCCCATGCACTGGGACGTCGAGATGCCGCACGTTTTCACGGACGGCGCGTGCGAGAGCTTCACGCACCCCGAGGACGGGCAGACCTACTCGACCAGCAGCTCGTGCGCCTCGGCGACGAGCTTCTCAAGCAACTTTTACTCGGGGGGCTCGTGCTCCGGCACGCCGGTGGAGACGGAGGAGGTGACGGACGACGCCTGCGCGCCGAACTATGACGCCTCCTACTCGTACTCGTTCTCGTACGGCGACCTGGACGGCTACGCGAAGTGGGGCTGCGAGGCCATTCCCGCGGCTGACGTCTCGGCCACGGTGACGTTTTACCTCGGCTCCGGCAGTTGCGATGACAGCGACGCCACAGCCAAGAACTACCAAGTCTATCACGGGGGCTGCCAACTTCAAAGCGATCCGGACGACCTCATCCAGATGTCGCTTAAGTACTCGTGCGACGCGACCGATGGTTTCCACATCGAGGCGTACATGAACACCGACTGCTCGGACAGCCCGTTCATGGAAATGACCGCGTTCGAAGTGGACACGTGCAATCAAGGCATGAAGGTGACCTGCGGGTGCGCGGCCGGCGTCGGCTGCTCAGATGGTTCGCTGTCCGACGCGGCGGCGGCGCGCGGCCCGCTCCTCGCCACCGCCGTCCTCGGCGCCGCCGCCGCGGCGCTATAGGCGCGCCCAATTCACTTCCCCCCATCATCATGTTCATGATCGCTCTCCGAGTCGCCCGGGCCGGATCTACTCCGCCCTCGGCCGCTGGCTCCCCTCCTCCCTGAACCGCTCGGGCTCTGCCCTCGACCGCTGGTTTTCGCACTAAGACACCACGCTTCGTACTACTTCACGCCCGCCTCGACCGGCGTGGCGCGGGATGGAGTTTTGAGTTTGTCGGCGTATGCCTATACGCCGCCCATGCGTACTTGCGGAGGCTTCTGGGAGGTCCTCTGGTATCACAATCGTAGTGTTACGGTGCTAGGCTACGAGGCGGTAGACTCTCTAGAAGAAGTCAGTGCTTTTGAGCTCCGGAATGCCTTCCGGATCCAGGCAGAGTGCTTTGCGTGCGAGCGCTGCCCCAAACGCTGCCAATCGCGCCAAAAACGCCAATGAAGACCACCGCTGCCCTCGTCCTCTGCCTCGGCACCGCCACTGCCACCGTGTGGGACGGGTGCGCCTGGCTCATGAGCAACAGCAACTATGCCGGCGAGGCTTACGCTGGGGAGGCGGCCTCGCCGGACGACTGCATCGCCATGGTCACCGCGCAATGCCCGACCGCGACCATCGCCAACATACAGGACGACGCACATGGCGACTGCTACTGTCAGTACGGAGAGGATCCGACGCCCGACACGGACGGCTGGATGACGTGCGTGCTCGGGACGACACACGCACCAACCGCTACGGTCGCACCGACGCCGAAGGGGTATCGCGACCTCGACGGCGACGGCGTCGTTGACGCGGCGGCCGAAGGCCAGTGCTGTGCATACATGGCGGGCATAGAGTTCGACTGGGCGGACAAAGCCGCGGAGTGCGGAAGCACCCTGGCGGAGGTCGCGCTAAAATGCTGCCCCTACAACTTCTTGCTCCGCTACAACGACCCTGACCAGGGCGGCTGGGACTGCATCTCCTTCGTGTCAGAGGCGGACTGCCGCTATAATTGGGTCGAAGTTGGATGCCAGCACTCCCTCAGCGGCGGCGGTGACGACTCGCCGGCGTCCTCGTTCGGATCCGACGCGGCGGCGGCGCGCGGCCCGCTCCTCGCCACCGCCGTCCTCGGCGCCGCGGCGGCGGCTGCGCTCTAGGCCGCGCCGCCCAATTCCTCTGCACATTCCCCCCATCATCATGATCGCTCTCCGAGTCGCTCGGCGCGGACCTACTCCGCCCTCGACCGCTGGCTCCTCTCTTCCTTGAACCGCTCGGGCCTTCGCCCTCGACCGCTGGTTTTCGCCCTAAGACCTCGTACTACGCCCTCGACGCCGCCGGGCAGCCACGAACTCAGATACAACCCTTACCCTACACGTCGGCGACGACCTCCGTCTGGAGCCCCTTCACCGACGCGACCTCGACGTGCTGCACCAGCGTGTACAGCTTCTCCGACGCCTCCTCGTCCTCGTTGCGCTTCCGCGACAGCCGCACGCGCACGCGGTAGGGCACGTTCCGCACGCCCTTGCTCCACACGTGCTTGTTGAGTTTCGCGTCAATCCTCACATCACTCGTCTTCATGGCCTTCTCGGCGAACTTTTTGATCTCGCGGATCGCTCTGGGGGCTTTCCTCTTAAACGTGATGCCGTGGAGCCGCTTGTGGAGGTTAATCGTGTAGTCGCGCGTCACGAGGTCGGGGGCTTTGCTCTGGCCCTTGACCATCTTGGTTTGGCGGAGGCGTCCGCGGGCGTCCGATGGGCCTGCGTTGGGGCGTCTCGGTGAGCGTCTCGTGCGTGGGCCCCTCGTCTCGATTGGTTCCTTTTGTGGCGGCCGAAGCGCCTCGCCGGCGCCCGCGGCGGTGCCTCAGAGCTCCCCGCAGCGCGCTGGTGGGGCCGAGCTCTCGCGGGCGTCGGCGGCAGTGCCCTAGAGCTCTTCCACCGCCCTGACGGACCTCTTGCGGCGCTCCTGGAGAGGCTGCAAGCCGTCCCCAGCTTTTGCGCTGAATCGGCGAGGAGAGTAAAGCTAGGCCGCCAGTGCTCCGCGACAGCCTCGGGCGACGTATCCAGCGCCCGCAGAACGATTTTAGACGCAGTGATGCACAGTCTATAGGCCTCTTTGCGCCGATCGCTGGCAAAACCAAGGGCTCGCTGGCTAGTGTCTTTACAGACGCTAGCAGTTTGACGCTTCGAGCCTTACGGGCTCCTTGGGCTAGGGGGGTAGCGTACGGGATTGGGTAGGCAGCGAGAGAGAGAGGCGGTTCTGCTAGAAGGAAGTATGCTGCAAAGACGCGGCCGCCGCCGGTAGTAAAAACTACAGATACCCATGGACTTACTACCCCCCCACTTCATCAATACGGTTGAACACGCTCCGCACCTTCAGCACACGACTCCCAATCCTCAGTTCGTTCGACACGACGTAGCGCGCGCCGTCGAGCCGCCGCGTGATGACCTGGGACTTGCCCTCAGAACCGAAGTCGACGGCCGTGACGACGGCGCCCGACTGGATCGTCGTCGTCGTCGTGTACGACGACTTGTCCACGGGCGAGATCTTGACCAGACTCCCGCCTGCGCGGAGCATTTCTGTCAAATCGGTCCGAACGGCCTCAAAATCGAAAAAGAAACCACCCACGTCCATCATTCCTGGAGACGACGCGCGTCGATGGGACGCCGCGATCGTACCGGACAAATCAAAATGATCCGACATCGTCCGGAATTTCGTGACGGTAGTTTCGTCCCAGACGTCGCCGTCGTGCTCGATGTGTATGGTCCGTTTCGTGCCGCGGATGGCCCGTCGCGCCACCCAGGGGACGCCCAGAGCGGTCATCATCTCGTCGTTCGAGTCCGAGGCATTATGGTCGAGGACGTACGTCCCAGAAAAATCGGGGCACTTCGCCTTCTGGGGACTGAATAGGGACGGCCGTCGCTGTTGGGGATTCGGTGATCGGATGCCGACCAAGGACGGTCGTCGCCCGAGGAGCTCGCTTTTGCGTCGCTTCCGGAGGGGCTGCTCGGCGTCCGGTTCTATTCTTGTGGTTAACACGAGATCGTAACGCTTTTGCGGTCGTTTCCTCTTCACCGACGCCGCGGCCGCACCGGCGAGCAACAGCCCGGCCGTCGCCGCACGCGGCACGAAGGCGCTGCCAACTAAACCTAAAGCCACCGAAGCGCAGGCCGTCCCCAAGATTGAGGGCGGTTGTGGTGGTGTGGTGTCCTCCAACGCAGCAACCAACGTAGATGCACCAGCAGTAGCGACCTCGACCGGCTTACCTTCACACACATCTGCGGTGAGCGTCGAGCCGTCCGCCAATCGCACATGGGCCGCGTGCTCGCCGTCCGGCACGGCACCTAAAGCAGCCACGGTCCGCAGCGGCGCGGGCGCCCGCTGGTCGACCCAAGCACCATCAATCATCCACGGAATACCCGTGTTTTCATCTTCCTCGTCGTCGGAAGACGATGATGATTGCTCCTCGGCGCCGGCCGCCGCACACCTTATGACCGTGGCCCACTGGCCCGCGCTCTGCTCGGACGACGCACGCACGTGGTAGGTTCGGTCAGGCGTGTATATATCCAGCGTGTTGTCGTCCTGCACGACGCCTCGGATTTGTTCACAGCGAATCGTACCGCGGTGGCCCGCATTGACCTCCTTCGAATACCTCAAAGTAGCCTCGCTACCCGCACCCTGCAGCACGAACCATCGTTTTCTCTCTGCCGAGAGGGCCGTGCCGCCTTTTTTGTGCAACCATCCTTGCTTCGTCGGCGGCGGCGCGACCTTGGGCCTGCCTTGCCGGTCCATGGGGCGCCGGCGCGGCGACGGCGTGGGGCTGCGTGTCCGTGCGCTGGGCAGCCGAAAGTTGCGTTTGTCCGCGTGCGCGGCAGCCGCCTGTTGGTCTCGCGACGAGTAATGCGTCTCGCGCGCGGCTTTGTCAAAATCTCCGAGAGTTTGGTTGGGGCTCGATCCCGCACCTAAAATCCGGCCGAAAGACCCTCCTAGTATGTCTCCAAAAGACTCATCGGGGCTCCTGGGATAGCTAGCTTGCCCCCAAAGGAAGAGGCCAAGACAAAGACGACTCCCACGTAGCCAGCCATCCAAACGGCGGCGCGCGCGACGCATTGGACCCTAGGAGTAGTCCAGGGTCGCTGCGCCAACGCGTCTGTGCCGTGCCTGCAGCGCTGCGCGCTCTCGCGCCGCGGTAGCTCATATTTTGTGAGTACACTTTTGCTTGCAAGCAAATTGCAGCGCGCAAGGCGCCGTCCGCCGCCGCAGCACTGTAGAAGCTGTGCAAGATAGAAATATGTCGGTGAGGAAACCCATCGACGCGCGCGCCGCGCCGCTCCTGGCCGGCGGCGCGACGTACGTCGCCTCCGGCAAGGAGGGGCCCGATTTTGGAGCTATTATGTCCAAGGCCGCGTCTCGAGCATTACCTTCTGGAGCGGCGGGCGGTGCCGCCATGGGCCTGAACATCATGTGCTTGATGTGGATGCGCACGACTGTCAATTATCAATATAGATACGGCACTGGGACGATCACGGCGATCAAGACTTTGTATGAAGATGGAGGGAGAGGTCTGAAGGGCATCACCCGATTTTATAGAGGTTTAGTACCAGCTCTGTTCCAGGGGCCCCTGTCGCGTTTTGGTGATACCGCGGCCAACACTGGTACCTTAGTGATCCTCAATGAGTACGAGTCGACGAAGGGCCTGGCGCCCTGGATGAAGACGGCGTTTTGTAGCTTGAGTGCCGCGGGCTGGCGCCTCTTCCTCATGCCCATCGACACGCTGAAGACGACGCTCCAGACGGACGGCGCGAAGGGTATGGGTCTTTTGAAGGAGAAGTTGGCGACGGGCGGGTTCCGGACCTTCTACAATGGGGGCCTGGGCGCGGTCATGGCGAACATCGTCGGCTACTGTCGCGACCTGCGTGGCAATCGAATTTCGGGCGCCCCACGCCATCGACGCGATTCCGTGCCTGCTCGATGGCGTGGAGATTCCACGCCGTCGACGCCCCGCTCCTGAAACTGACTGGTTGACTTCCACACAGACCCGTGGTTCGCGACGTACAACACGCTCGAGGCTTACTTGCCCACGAAAGATGCCCAAGGCAACGACTTCACGGGCGTCCAGAAGTTGGGGAGACGGGCGCTCATGGGCTTCGGCGCGAGCGCCGTCTCCGACGTCTCCTCGAACTCCATCCGAGTCTTGAAAGTGTACAAGCAGACCAATGCCAACCACAAGATTACCTATGTCGAAGCTGCCAGAGAGATCGTCGCCAAGGACGGCGTCGTGGGCCTCTTCGGCCGCGGGTTGACCACCAAACTCATCTCGAACGGCATCCAGGGCGCCATGTTCTCCGTGCTCTGGAAGACGATCGAGCCGATGCTCTTCCCGAAGGAGTAGGGGGCTCCTGTGGCTAACTGAGAAGTTGTTTCTAGCCTGTGCGTCGGCGGCGTTTTCGGTAGTGCTAGGCCGCGCGCAGCGCGACAGCTGTGCGAGACTAGTGTGTTAGGCACGCTAGGTCGGCGCAACTTTGCTGCGCCTGTCAGAGACCAAGCAATCCATAGAGTTGCGGCTACGCAGCGCACTGACAAGCAGTCATCAGCACAGCTTGCGTGGAGCAGCTGTTCGGCAGCGCGCGCGAGCACTGTGGCAAAAGTCACCACTCCCTGCCTCTCGCTGACCAAAGCGCTGCCACGCCGCACGCCAGCGAGCGATCTCACGAGCACCATGGCGACGCTCGCCCGCGCCCTCCGCACGCAAGCGAGGCACTTCTCCCGCTCGATCAAGGCGCCGCAGCTCGAGCCGATCTCGTTACGAGAGTATAGGATAGCCTCGAAACTCAAGCGCCGCTTCCAGCCGCCGGCGCACCGCGAGTTCATGGAATTGATGAACGCCATGCAGCTCCACGACTTCGACACGGAGCATCCGGCGGTGATCGCCGCGCGGCAAAACGTCGAAAAGGCCAAGGCCGAGGCGGAGTCGTCGCGCAAGGGCCAGAAGGCCTCGACGAACTACCACCTGTCGCGGCACTTGCGGCGGCGGCGGTAGGCGCGATGGTCGCTGCGCGAGGATCGCCGCGATGGCGTGCTGGTGGTGTAGACGTACTCTCGAGAGCACTCGAATCAGGTCGTGTCACACCCCACGCCGTCGACGCGCGAGCTAGGGGGGAATGTGTGTCTAGTAAAAATCCAAGGATTAACATACCTCCGTAGACAGCCCGAGCGCCTCCAACACCCCGGCCGTATCCACCGCATCAATAGAACAGTCGTCCGCTTGTACAACTGGTCGCCGCGATTGGACGGGAGCGTCGTCCCTACTTCCAAGAGCCATCCCCAAATTGCGCTCGTGCTCCACCCTTTCGTCGACCACCGCAACAATACTCTCGCGGATCTTGACGTAGTCGGTAGCCTCGAGAGCGCTGGTGATCGTCGCGGCGAAGGCGGACTCGGCGTTCGCGTGGCGCGGCGACCTCGCCACGGGCGTGGTCGAGCCATCTAACGACGCTATGAGCTGGTCGACTTCTGATGGTGCGAGGTCGAGGAGAGACGCGGCTACGAGCCCAGCGGTAGGCGTCGAAGACGTGGACGCCAGTTGCGCGGCTCGGTCCCGCGCTCGGTCCAGGCCTCGCGCCAACCGGACCCCAACATCTTTGATCGCATTGCCCAGAGCGTCCGCGCGCCTTGCGGTTCGTAACCTAGCAGCGCGAGCCTGGTCGTAATCCGCACTTTTTCTTCCTAACATGGCCTTGCACTCGTCCAATTTCCGAGTTAACACGGTCTTTTCCCGCTCGAAGGCGTCCTGGGCGACCGTTAGTTTCCTATGAGCTGCCCGCTCGCGCACGACGGCCTCGCCCCGGCGGTGCTCGGCCTTTTCTTCCCTCGCAATTATGGTAGACATCTTCTCCTCGAGGATGCGCTTCTCGTGGGCCATCTCGTCCTTCTGCTGCCGGATGTCCCGCAACCGTCTGCGAGCCGCCTCGTCCGTGCGCTTCCGCTGCGCGTCCTCTTCCGCCCGCAATCGATCCTTCTCGACGACCTCTCTCCGAGGCGACTTCGACTGAGATGCAGTTTGTAAAGCACCAACTCGCAACTTCAGCGTCGCCTGTCTACTTTTAGCTTCCAGCAGTTCCGCGTGTTGCTTGTCGTACCTTTTTTGTAGTTCATCTTTTTCTTTCCTGAATTCTTGGAAGACCTTTCTCTGGCGCTTCGCGTCGTTTCGCACATCATTTATGTCTTTTCGAGACTGCGTCCTCAGAGCTTCCTCCCTTTTTACTGCATCTGTTGAACGTTGCCTCTCATCACGAAGATCTCTTTCGGCATCCGACGCGCGCTTCTCCGCGAGTGAGGCCTTTTGTTGCGCGCTTTCGACGGCCAACCGACACCTATCTTCGGCAGCCTTCGCTCGCTGCGACGCGGCATCAGCTCTTTTACGAGCTTCTTCCGCCAGAACACCGGCCCCCTCCAACCTACCGAGGTTCTTCTCGGCCTCGGCGAGCTTCTGCCGCGCCTGTTGAGCGTCCTCGCACGCGAGCTCGGCCCTTTTGTCGGCATCTTCGGCCCGAGCTTCCAGTCTAGCCGCCTCGGCGAGGACCTCGAGGTTCTTCGCCGACTTGAGGGACCGCAGGTCCTCCTTCAGGCGCGCGACCTCGACCTCCATGTCTGCACGAGAAGAGGCCTCGCGGCCCGCGCGGCGCTCGGCCTGATGTTTGGCTGTGGATTCATCATTTAAACGTTGTTGCGTATCGTTGAGGGCGGCCTCGAGCTCCGAAGCGCGCTTTTCAAGCGTTTGGAGAGCCTCCGACGAGTCGTCGGTCGTGGCCATATTTTGAATTCTGTCCATGCGCGCCAGCACGGCCTTCGCAAGAGCCTTCGCGTCGTCGTCGGTCGCCGTGACGCGGTGCACGGCGCGAGCTTCGGCCTGCGCCGCCCTCGCTCGCAGATCCAGGGAGCTTCTGGTAGCGTCGGCTTGGGCCGCCTCGGCCGCGGCGCATCTGGCTTCCAGGGCGCTCTTCTCCAGGCGTAAGGCGGATAACGCACCTCTCACTTCTCTAACGTCATTCTCGGCGCGCTTCTGGGCCTCCCTCGCCTGAGAAGCCTCGTCGGCGAGCTGGAGCGCTTCCCGTCGTAGTGAGGACACCTCGGGATCTTTAGGCGTTGTGACGTGGAAGTCTTCTTCCTCGTCCTCCACGCCGCGCCTAGCTAGTCGATATTGTAGCGAGTCCGCCCGTCTCTCAGACGTTTCCAAGCGAGCTTCGAGACGTGCTAAACCAGCTCTGCTTTCTAACAAAGCCGCCTTGGCGTCCCTTTCGGTAGTACACGACGAGAGCACATCATCGACGTAGGACCGCCAGCGCGGCGAACTGCGCAGGCCGGCACCCGAGCGACTGGCCGCCTGGACGGCCACGGACGCCATCTCCGCGGCCGCGGCGTGGTCGGCTTGCGCTCTCGTCGCGGCCGTTTCGCGCTCCAGCGCCTCGATGGCGTCCGCTTTTTGTGATGTCATCTCGACTAAACGCGCCTCTAGTATGGTAGAGCGCTCTTGTTCGGCAGTGACCCGTCGCTCGGCCTCCTCTAAAGCTCGCGCCGTCGCCCCCAAAGTAGCATCCTCCTTCTCGGGCAATCGGTCGGCCAGCGCGCTCCGATCAATGCCATGCAGTGATAAAGCCTCCTGGAGGGCTTCGTGTGAATCATTCGCGCGCGCGTCCGCCAGATCTCGCGCTCGTTCCGCGACGGTCGCGCGGCACCGTGCCGCGGCTAAAGCTTTGTTCGACGTGGCTTGCTGTTCAGCAAACAAGGAGTCCTTCGCGGCCTGCGCAGCTAACGACGCGGCGAGCGCTCGTCGCGTCACGTCCTCATTTGCATCCTTCGCGCCGTCCTGTTGCGAACAGCGACATCTAGCTCTTAACCGCTCGAGCCGATTTCTCTCCCCGGCCTCCTCGTGCAGGCGCTGCGTTAATGCGCAGCACCTTGACCGAATGTCCTCGTCGGACCCTTTGAGCGCGTCCAATGAACTTCTACACAAATCGAGCTGCTCGTGGGCCTCCGTTAACGACGAAGCGAGCTCGGCGACCGTGCCCCCGGCGTCCGTCTCCCTGGTGAAAGTCTGAGTCACGGGCATGGACGGCGCCGCCGGTGGCTCATGCGTCTTCAGTGCCGTCCTCAAATCTTCGGCATCTCTGAGAGCAGCATCCCTATCAGCTTCAGCTAACGACAACCGTCTCCTCAGATCGCGCGCGTCCAGGGCCCGCGCGAGCTCGGCCGCGCCGTCGCGCCTCGCCGCCGCTTGTAATGAGGACGCCTCGCGCATCTGCGCTTGCGCCTGCTCTTGTAATGCTCGAGCTTTTTCAATTGCTTCCTTGGCGTTCGTCTCTCGTTGCGTGGTGTCGGCGTCGCTCCGCTCCAACGAACCGAGGCGCTTCGTGAGCTTTTCGTTGGTTGCTTTTGCTGCACGTAAACTTTCTTCAGCTTTCTCCGCTCGTTCCGCCTCGGCTTGCGTCGCGTCGGAATTGGTTTGAGACGCCTTGAGGCGGGACTGGGCCTGCGCTAAATCTTGTTTCGACTGCGTGAGCTGCGCGCGGAGCTCCTTCTCGGTCTTTGCTAATTCGTCCAGAGCTTTCGCAGTAGTCGCCAGCGCGGCCTTGTCCGTCGCGGCCGTCCCCCGTAATCGCTTCAGCTCGTCGACGGCGGCGCGGCACGCGGCGCCGGCCGCCTGGCGCGCCGCGTCGTTCGCGTTCGAGACGCTCACTTCGGCCTTGAGCCGCGCGAGCTCGGCCGCGGACTCGCTGCGCGCTCTTTGTAAGATCTCGGCCTCCTTCTTCTTGGCCTCGGCGTCCCGCCTCAAACGCTCGGCCTCTTGCGACGCGGCGGCGGCCGCGGAGTCGTCGGTCCCCGGCGAGACGGGCGTCGCCGTCGCTCGCAGCGCTTGGAGTTCCGCGTCCTTCTGTTCGAGCAGCTTGAGGGCTTGCGCGCTCTGGGCCTCGTAGTGCTCTCGTTGTTCCGTCAGTTGCGTCCGCAACGAGTCTACGGTCTCGGCCGCTGCCGGAGGCGCGCCTGCGGCTTTCTTGCGCGGCATGGCGGCTCGACTCTGTGAGGTGATCACGACTGTGCTCTGCAGCAATCCATGAGTCTGTCTGTGCCGAGCACAGGGCCAAAACGAGACCAAAAATACAAAACGAGTTAATAGCTAGCGGTCTGTAAGACACTAGCAAGCGGAAACCTCGTAAGATCGACGCCGTCGCCGAGTAGTTCAATCGACAAACCTTACGCCCTCGATCGAGAAAATCAACAGCACAACCCCTAGACCGCCACCGTCGCGCACATCCGCGACAGGTCCTGCGCCTCGGCGCGCTCGAGCCCTATGGCGACGAAGTCGTCGACCGACAGGTACCGCAAATCCTCGACGGACTCGATCTCCTCCCGCCGGAAGAGTGGCAGGTGCCTTGATAATCCTGCCGCCGCGAGCACCGACGAGATGTCCGTCGGCCTCGTCTCCTGGAGCGACGCCGCCAGCGCCCGCGCCAAGTCGTCGTCCTGTACTGGCTGGGAGGCCTCCCGCGCGGATAAAGCCAGGACGGCCCGCAATTCCGCGTCGTCGTCCATGGCTGGTGGTGCGGGAGGCCGCTCGCGCGCGCTCAAAGCCAACGCCGCCCGCAACTCCGCGTCCTCATCCACAGGCGGCGGCTGGGCAGCCGACGCCGCCAGCGCCGCCCGTAGCTCGGCGTCGTCGTCCTCGAGCTCCGCGGGCCGCTCCCACGTGGTGAGTCCTCTCCCGGCGTGCTCGTAGTACGTGCGGCCACTTGATGGGTCCTGGAGCGCGACCCAGCCCGTGGAGGAGGGCGGCGGCTGGCTGGCGAGCGCTCTTGCTGATGCCGTCGGTGAGACTGAAGAGGGCTGCTGGGCCGCGGCGAGGAGGCGAGACGCCTCGGGCGTCGTCCGTTGCGCGGCGCGGGCGCGGGCGCGCGCACCGACGGAGACCCGCGGTTCGGCGACGGCGCCGGCCACGGGCCCGCCGAAGCCGCCGCCGCCGTCCGCCGGCGCGCCGAAGGCGCTGAAGGCCCCGCTCCCGCCGTCGCTGCTGAAGGCGCCGCCATATAGACCGCCTCCCAAAACAGGCGACGCCGCGCGGGGACTGCCACCGAAGCCGTTCGTTCCGCCGCTCCCGAAGGCGCCGCCGCCGTACGACGACGGCCCCATCAGATCGTTAGACGGTTGGCTCTCCGCTCTAGATGCGGCGAGCGCCCGTTCCAACTCGTCGTCCTCCGCTTCTTGCCTCCGCTGGTCCGCTTCCCGCGACTCCCTCAATGCCCGTTGGTAGGCATCTTCACCGGTGTGGCCCGCCGGCCGCCGCCCGCGACATCTGCGGGAAGCGCACGCGTCCCGCCTCCGAATGTTCGGTCTTCCGCACAACGAACAGCGCCAGTCGCCTGGTAACAGAGGCTCCGTGCGAGGATCATAACCACTCTCCTGGGCCCGCCTCGATTCGGGTAATTCTGGTGCAGGTTTACCATCAAGCGTCGGCCAGGACGCCTCCGGAGGTGCTGGAGCGAAGGCCCCCGTCGACACGGTGACGGCGGGCTTCTGCTGGTGCTGTTGTTGTTGCCATTTTCTCTTGAAGGCCTGGAAGCCGTCCGCGGCGAAAGGTTTACTAGGGTCGGGCGTCGGCACGCGCGGCGCCAACTTCCGAGGTGGGGGTAATTCGACGGCCACCTCGGGTTTGGTCTCCTCCTCCTTGGGAGGTGACGGCGGGGCCGGCTTCGAATCGTCGGCGGTGCCTGCGTGACCGACGAGTGACGTGCGCCGTCGACACGGGTTCGCGTCTTCGTTCTGAATCTCTGCGCCAGCCTCCACGCCATGGACGCCACGCCTGCTCGACGGCGTGCCGGTGCGTGTCTCTCACCGCACGACTTGGCCAGGACGGCCGCGTCAACGGGACGGGAAGCCGTGCTCCACGAGAAGGTCGGACAACGGACGCCGCGTCAGCACCGCCCTTCACATAACCGGCACAAGCACCTAAATCGACGTCCGGCAGCGGCCCGGACGGCGCCCGAGGTCTTGGTGACTGCGACTTCTTCCGCTGGACCACCGTAGTCGATTGACCGACTAGCTCCCTTTCTCTCAACCCGCGCTTGTAGCACTCATAACCAAGTAATTTCCACTCGTCGGCGATCTTCCGGCCCCCTTTGTTACATTCGCATCTGTCTCTATAGGTAATCCCTCGATAGAAACCTGCGCGGAGCCTCAAAATCGACAAAGAGACCACCCCCGGCCATCGTTCCCGGAGACGACGCGCGTGGACGCCGCGATCGGACCCAGCCGGTGCGTCCGCTTGCACTTCTGGCACTTGGAACCATCATCAGGGGGAACTTCCCAACTCCTCATCTGGGGCGACAGGTCCCACCACAATCCGGTAAACGCTTTGAGCTTCTGGGGGTCGTCGGAGGCGCCGATGCGCCGCGCCCAGGCCTCCCCGTGCTTGCATAATTGTTGTCTTTCTCGTAGAGCGGTCTCTAAAGCTTCGCTGGGCACGACTTCGATGTTCTGGAAGCCGACGGCTGCTGCCGAGCGGCGGCGCTGCTTGACCATGATCGATCCGTGCCGCGCGCGATCGGTGCGCGCGTGAGAAGGGCCAGGCACAGCTGACCCTGACTATCTGGTATCGGCGCAGGCGCGGCCAGGCGACAGCGCAGGGCTCCACAGCGCTGCAGCGCGGCCTCAAAACAGCGCTTGGCTTTGACCGCGCGCGCGTGGCAGTGGCGCTGAGCCTCGAGTGGGCCTTGCTTGGCCTCGAGGCCTCTGTTGCTCGGAGACTCGGGTTTTTCCAGCCTCCCGACCCGTCGCCGCAGCGCCTCCCCGCGACGACGGCGACGCCTCCGACGACGCCTCCCGTTCAAACACTAGGAGAGTGCTCTTTGATGAGGCGCTGAGCACCTCGTGAATAGCACATGCGCGGGCAGCCCCCGCGCCAGCCCACGACGAGCCGCCACAGCCCCTACGACCTCCAGAGACCCACCGGGCTGCCCAGAAAGGAGATGAGGCCGCCGCCACCGACCCGCCCACCTCCCCGCTGCCCGACGGAGTGCCGCGGCCGGTTCAACGAATTGGACCGCCTGACGCCGCCGAGACTTGGTCGCAGTTCCCTGTCCGTGCTGCCGGCGACGCCGCGTCGATTGTTTTCCGAGGAAGCGCCTCCGGTCGTCGTGTCGCAGACTTTACCAAGGGACGCGATGCTGCTCTGTCTGTCCTTCCTCGATGTGACCATACACACCACGTTATCTTCCGTAAGTAAAGACTGGCTCGCCCTGTCGGCGGAAGACGCTTTATGGCGAGATCATTACCTGAACAGGTTCTCGGGAGGTTCAGATGAGGGCGACGGCGAAGCCAGTTCAGATGAGTACGAGGACTACAAGCAGGAATACAAGTCGAGGCTGGAGGATCCCCACGTCGGGGATGACGTCGAGGTGGCCTGGCGCGGGAAATTCCGACTCGAAAGTCTGGAGATCTATCGCGGGACGGCGTGGTGGGTCGCAGTAGTCGTAGACAAAGTAGCTTTAGATGCGTCGTCCGGCTCGCCAGGTAGAGGCCGAAAAGTGCACGCGGCCAAAGCGTGGTACAAGGTGACGTTCCCGGGCTGGGAGGGGCGCTGGGACGAGTGGGCGCGCTCGCGGCGTCTTGAGGTGTTGCGGTGGTTTCACTTTGTTGATGTGACTCGTATCATGTAGTGGGTGGTTTCTTTTGCGATTTCGAGGCCGTTCTTTGACAGAAATGCTCCGCGCAGGTCAGTCGCGATCGGTTGCGGTGGCGGGCCAAGAATACTCAAGAGGCTGATACGTTGAAGCCCAGGGACTTCGTGGAGGTCTGGTGCGGCTCGCAAAATGTACCTGGCGCCTGGCTCGAGGCGTCTGTACAAAAAATAAGGGGCGACGCCGTCGAAGTCGGGCGGGTCCTGTCCACCGGTTCGCTGTGGGTGGACCGGTCGCGCGTCCGGCGGGCTCGGTCGTCGTCGTCGCGAAAGGTGAAGCCCGCCGGGTTCCTCGCTCGGTCGTGGCGGGCCGTGACCTACCCCTTCCGCGCTTTTCGGAGGCGCGTGGGGGCGTAATTTTCTTGCTTGCTACTTTCTCTGCGGTTCTGGCCGTCTACGGAGAATAGCGGAATTGCTAGTGTCTTACAGACCGCTAGCTCTGTTTTTGGGCCGGCAGCAGCGCGTCGGCTCGTAGTCAGGAGCTCTCGCGCCTACAATTTATCAAACGCATCGCTGCGAAACGTTGCATCGGAGCAACACGCTGCTCACCCATCGCTGCGTCGACATTTCACCTGCTCGAGCGCTCCTGCATAAGGAGAGATGGCACAGGAAGGAACGCCGGTACCCCATCCTTCATACGAACCGGGCCAACCGGCATACGATCCGGAGCAGGCGCAGTCTCAGGCCCAGTTTATGGCTAGTCGGCTCGCGATGACGACGGCGTGGCGAGCGATATCGAAAGCCGCTCACGCCCTCGACGCGGACTCATTGCGTCGCGAGCTCGCGGCGGGCGTCGCTGTCGATCTTTTGAGTATGCCTGGTGGTCAGACGCCTTTACAGCTTGCCTGTCACGTCATGAACGCAATGGTCGTCTACCAGCGCGGGAAAACGGAGGAAGCGTTTCTTGAGTGGGCCGCCGAGCCAGCTGAACGTCGGAGAGTGATCGACGAAGGCATCGATGCAGACAGACTCGCTTGCGCTGCATTACTGCTGGAGCACGGCGCATCACCAAATCCTGGGGGTGTCCAGTTTCCACCGCTCATAGACGCAGTTGCACAAGGTAGTCTGGCACTTGTCAATATGTTTCTAGCTGCCGGCAGTGACGTCACGGTGCTTAGCAGTCCCCCTGCAATAGGCCAAAACGTCTGTTCGCCGTTGACCATGGCGGTGATTTCATATTGTTATGCTCTGCAAGGTGGGCCTCAGGTTTTGTTAAGACGTGATCATATCGCCATTGCAGACGCTCTTCTTAAGGCGGGCGCAGATGCGAACCCCCCAGAAATAAATGAAAGAACACTGATGGAGTGGACAATCGGTGGTGGCCACCACCGGCTCTGGCCTGTCCTGCTTCGCGGCGGCTCGATTCTCCCACCTCCCGGCGAGAACACACTCAACTGGGCAAGTTACGATACTCACCGCGCGCACCCCTACCTGCGAAAAATCGACGCCGCGGGCAGCTGGGCGGCCCACGAAAAAGCGCACCGCGCGGCGCTCCAGGCGATCTTCGCGCCGAAGTTCACGCACCTCGTGCCGCCGGAGCTCGTGGCGCGCATCGTCGAGTACTCGTTCCACCTCGGCTTCTACTGATGATCGCCGCGCGTCGATCGACCGCTCGCCGGCCTCCACGCCATCGAGGCAACGATCAATTGTGCGTGATCAACCGCGCCGCGCCCCAAACGCCATCGACGCGACGAGTAAGTCTGTGATGTTACTTCCTAGGCAGCCCTATCCCGAGATCAATATTCGACGACCCACCTTTCAAGAAAGACACACAATTCTCGGCGACCATGTCGACGACGCGCTGCCTAGATTCGAGGCGCTGCCAGCCGATGTGCGGCGTCAGCATGACGTTGTCCAGTGAATAGAGAGGATGGTTTGATGGCAGCGCGGGCGGCGGCGCGCTGCCCTCGCCGAACACGTCGAGGGCCGCCCCCGCTATTTTTTTAGAAGAAAGCGCCTCAACCAAAGCATCCTGATCTATTATCGACCCGCGCGCCGTGTTGATCAAAAAAGCCGTGGGCTTCATTCTGGCGAGCTCCACGCGCCCAATGAGACCTTTCGTGTTCGCGTTCAGCGGGCAGTGGATCGAGACGAAGTCCGAAGTCTCCAGGAGCTCATCCAAAGAAACTACGGTGACGTCGCCCTGCTGGCCGATCGCGGCCATTCGAGATGAGGACGCTACTACCTTCATCTCGAGTGCCGAAGCGATGGCGGCGACCCTCGTCCCAATGGTCCCGAGACCGCCAACTAACCCAAGGGTCTTCCCGTGCAACTCCACATGAGTGAGTGAACCGGGATGGCACTGCTCCAAGTACTGGAAGTCACCACACCCAAAGGCCGCCGCCTGCTGCCACAGGCTACAAGAGCAGGCCATGAGTGCCGTGACGGCCATGTGCGCCATCGCTTCAGTGGCGTACGTCGGGACGTTCGACAGCGCCACACCTTTCTTGGAACAAGCATCTAGATCAATGTTGTTGTAGCCCGTGCCGGCCTCGCAGATGAGCTTCACGCTGTCGGGCAATGACGCGATGGTCTCCGCAGTCAGGGGCATTTCTTTGTTCACGATGATCTGGGCACCTTCGCACCTCGCAGGGACGTCCTCTGGCAGGGTCTTGTCGAAGCGTTCGATGTCGACAACTTCCTCAAGTTTCGCGAAGTCAATACGACCGTCAAAATCGAGGCGCGCGGCATTGAGCATCACACATTTCGGTTTGCTGGCCATGGTTTTGGTGGAGGCGCGTCGCAAGCCCGGGACTAGTCTACGAAGCATGTCGGCGCTGCAACCCACGAGGAGCAGTACTGCGCGCACCACGAGGCGCATGCAGAGTGCTCACCTGCAGTGTGCTGGGCACCTCGCGTCGATAGGCGTCGGCAGTGGCTGCTCGCTGCTGCGGAGGTGTCCAGGCCGCGCAATCCGTGCAGTAGCGCAGGTATGCGGCAAGCTGCACCTGTTTTTGCAAGCATGCCGGCATGCTAGTGCCTCTACAGGCCGCTAGCTGCGCGGATTCTAGCGCGTCGAGAGGGCCATTTACACCGGCTGCGGACGCTGCGGGCCGGCAACGAGTCGCGCAGGGACCGCTGCAGACGCTCCGGACCACTCGTGGGCTGCCCAGCGATCCTTGGGGGCAGCACGCAAAAAGAGAGCCCACCAGCAGCCATGGACCACCCCCTGAACCAGGCCTCCCTCGACGGTCTAGATGAGATGGACAAGATCATGAAGGGCATGGCCGAGCTCGACGGGGACACGACGCCCCACGCCGACGCCTCGCTCGAAGCCCTCAGAAGAGGCGAGAAAAGTCTGAACGACGAGTGGCCCGTCGGCATGGACGGGAACGTCGAGAAGTTGATTCAGGCGGCGCGGAACGCGCGCGAGAAAAAACCAGTGACAGATGTGACGGTCGAGGGGCAAGTAAGTGAACTGGTCGAGGCAGCAAATGAAAAACTGCAGCGGGCCACGAAGAACTCGGTACGGGACGCCTTGCGGACGTACGATGAAGTGCTGGCTTCCGGGGCCCAGGGCGAGTACCTCGTGCCGTTGCTCGTGAACAGGGCCATTGCGTTGGACGCTTTGGGGGAATGTACGGCTGCTGCCGAATCTGTGCGGCTGGCGATGGACGCCCTGCCTCCTGATAGTGAAAAGAGGCAGGAGCTGGAGCGGTTGCGGGAGGAGTTCGAGACCGCGGCCCTTGAGAAGCCTGCTGACGTTCCTTCCTTTGAGGGGGATGCTGCCGCCATGCTCAACGCGTTACATGCACCACCTACGCCTGATGAAGGTGGTGGCGCCCCCTTCCCGCCGCCGCCGCCGCCTTCGTCCATACCTGCCGAGAAGCACGTGCGCCGCGGGCCTCCTCTGAAGTTTTCTGATCAGGATAGAAATGAAGCTTGTTCGTTGAAGGATGCCGGCAATCTTCATCTGAGGGAGGGCAATGTGCATGATGCTATTGTAGCGTATGGGAATGCTATCAAAAAAGATCCTGATGATGCGATCCTCTGGTCGAACCGCGCGGTCGCGTTCCTGCAAGTATCGAACGACAACGACACTCATGCAGCGAGGGCGGCCGCCGACGCTTTAAGAGCCGTGACGTGCGATCCAAATTGGCCGCGGGGCTATTGCACGTTAGGTGACGCGTTGTTGCGACTGGGCTCGCCTTTGGAGGCCTTGGAAGCGTTTCTGGACGGCGCGCGCGTCGCCCGGGACGCGGGTCGGTTGGAGGACGCGTTCGAGCTGGACCGGAAGGGGCGGGACGCGCGCGACGCGGTTTTGAAGCGGCGTCCTTGTGCCTTCCACACCGCGTCGATGGCGTCTGGGGCGCACACACCACCCCATCGCAGGCCCAGCAGGAGACGGAGCGCCTCCGCGCGCAGCTCAAGAGTGGCGTCAAAGAGGAGCCCGCCCGGACGAAGAGCGTCACTTCTAGATTAGCTTATAGGGCTTGTGCCGAACCGCACAGGGACCGCTCTATCTTTACGAGGCTTGCCCAAGGTACCTCCGTCGAAGTTTTTGAGAGCCACGGCCTCGGGCTGAGAGTGAAAAGGGACGTCCAACAGGGCGAAGTTTTACTACAAGAAAAGGCCCTGTGCGTCGTTTCGTTGCGAGACGACGCTTGTCTCACGTGCGCCGCGAAACTAGAGAGGGAGCAGTCCTTCTGTTGTGTTGGATGTTCGGAGCTCTTCGAGAAACGAGTACAGGGTGCGGCGAAGCGGTTCCGCGCCCATCGACGGTCCTTGGAGGCCGAGGGATGTGTGGTCGGGGCGGGCTTTCATTCCATAGCGGCAGCTCAACTGTTTGGGGTTGATGGTGAAGATCTGAGCGTCCTCGAAGCTTTAAGAAGACCTGGCGATCTAGCGGAGAGGCCGCTCCTCCCCTTCTCGGACCGCCACGCGTTGATACAAGATATTGATGAGTTGCGACACGGTCCGGAAGACGCGGGGGATTATGTTCGTAGAAGACGTCAGACGGCTTCAATTGATTTTGGTAAAGTGGACGCCTTGGCCGGCGCGCTGGAGATGAACAATTTGATCGTGAGAGGTGGCGAGGCCGTCGTGGTTCCTAGACTAGCGTGTCTAGCCAACCACGACTCGAGGCCGTCGGGCGAGGTGTGGTTAGGAGATGAAAGACAGGTGGACGTCGTCGCGGTTCAAGACATGAAGGCCGGCGACGAAATTACATTAGACTACTGCGCGTGTAGCGCGACGGTGGACCATCGGCGCATGGTCCTGGGGCCGTTCGGGCTGGTTCATTTGGCGACCGTGGAGCTCGTGGAGGACGTCGAGGAGGAGTTTCCTGATTATGTGCCGGAGAATAGAAGGCGGGTCGATGCGGCTCAGTCTGGGGAGTAGGCGGCGCGTGACGATATTCCGGCCAATCGGAGGCGGGTGGATGCGCCGGGGAGTAGGCGGCGCGGGGGCGCTTCGGCCCGCCGCAAACCGTCGTCGCGGATGTGCGGGAGGAGTAAGTGTGTGCGTGTTGTCTTATGGGATCTGTCGTAGGGGCGCACGACGAGGCGACCACCATTGACCGGCCGCCTTGAAATCTCCCGGCTTTTCTATCGTGAAATCGTCATACAGTTGTCGAGTGCACCCCAGCGCTCAAATTAATCATTTTTTATCGTGCGTGGTTCGCCTGATGTGCACAGTAGTCCTTGCGAGGCGCCAGTAGCGCCAAATTCACCACTCTCTCTGTGTTTCAACTCACAACACGCGACAGTCGTCCCGAGTGGCGACGCAAACTCGCGTGGGGAACGACGCGACCACAAAGGCGCCGCAGCGCGAGAGTTTTGGTCCCGGGCGCCTGTCGCGACGTAAACGCGCGTCGCGCGACGAGTCCGACGGCATCAATTGACTTGGCAACGACGCAGGTCGCGAAGGACGAGGCGGCGCGGGAGTCGGAGTTCGAGATCTGGAACGGTGATCCCGACGAGATCGTCGCCGCGTCGCGAAAGAGCTGGCCGCCGTCCGAGGTCAAGGGCGCCGCGGGGGAGGCGCGGAAAAGCTGGCCGCCGGCCAAGGGGGAAGGTTCGCCGCCGCGGGCGGAAGGGGCGTCGCCGGTCAACGCCTACTGGTGGACGCGCAAGGTCCTCGCGGAGAACGAGGTCGATTTGGACGACGACCACGACCTCGACGACGGCAAGTCTAGGATCTAAGTGCACACAATATATTAAGATGGAAACTCCCCACCAGTCGCCTCGCGCGGCGGCGTCAGCAACGCACCCGTCGGCCGCAGTGCTCGGGGCGGTGGCGACCCGCGCAGCGGCGACGGCGTCGGCCTCTTCCCGACGACTGAGGGCGCCGCGATGCCCGGGGCCGCCAAAGTACTCACGGGCGACACGTCCACCAGCTCGAAGATGCCGCGCGACCGCGACCGCCGCCGGTAGAAAATAAAGCTGACAAAGAAGACGCCAAGAAGCACAATAGTGACGACGACGGCCACGGCCGCGGCGGTCGCGACCTTGGCGTCGCTCGTCGACGAAGAGCTTTTATCAGAGGAGGTCCCTCGTCTTCCTTGAATGAACCCGAGCGCGGTCGCGACCTCGTCGGCGCGGCCGCAGACGTGGCCCGCGGCGACCGTGCACTCGACCGTTTCTCTGGAGGCGCCGACGAACGTGGAACACGACACTTCTCCATTTCCGTAGGCATTGGTGGAGACGGGCGCGGCGGGGGCGCCGTGGTGGAGGCTCCACGACCGCGTCACGTTGCGCGCGGCCGTGTAGTACCAGCCGCCCGCGTCCTCGTCGGTCGCGAGCGCGACGCCGGGGCCTGGTGTGTTTGCGTCCGCCTCGTACCTGTGTGAAAATCAAATTTCGGGCGCCCGACGCCATCGACGCGATGTTGTCTTCGTAACTGCGCCTCCTCGATGGCGTGGAGGCTCACGAAGGTAACCTAACTCATTGGTTGATTTCACACGGCCTCGTACGGAATCGTCGTGTCGTCGAGGCCCCAGATCCCGAGCAGATGAGCTTCTGAAGAGGGCGGCCGCCAGAAGCCCGGGTGCGGCGCCCCCACGATCGACACGCCTCCTACAAAAATCCCGGCCGTCCGCGGATCAGCCAAAGCTTCGTAGACCATCATGGCCCCGTTCGAGCAGCCCGCGACCCAGACCTGCTCCAAATCAACACAAAGCATTTTTTTTACGGCTTCCAAAGCGTCCAAAAGGACTTGCGTCGAGTCCTCGCACGTCGTCCACCAGCAGCCGTCGGAAGCGTCACAATCGCAGGTTTCGGCATAATGGGAACAGTAGTCCGGGCTTCCTGTACGACACGTCGCGCCGCGCGGCCCGGGCGACGCGCTGCTGCCGCCGGCGTTCCAGCTCTGCCAGCCGGCGGGGCCGCCGCCCTCCAAGGCTGCCGTCGCGACGCCTCGCTTGCGCGCTGCTGATGCGAAGGCGCCGGCTTCGGACGCGTCGCCGCCCCAGCCGTGCAGGTAGAGTATTAACGGAACGGGCGTTTCGTAGTCGTAGTCCCGGGGCAGCGTCAGGACGTGGTTGCGGCCGTCGATGGAGAGCGGTAAAGAATCCATCCCTACGTACTCGAGGATGTCCGTGCTCTCGACGCCACAGCCCGAGCTCACTGCTGCGCGCGCCACCGCTGCGGTCAGGACGCAGCACCAGGCATGGTGTGCCATCAGCGCAGGTCCAGCTGTAGCGCAAACGTTTACAGCGATGTGAATGCGGTTTTTGACAGTGCTTTAACGAGCCGCAAGGGCTGTGCGGTCCCTACAGTGCGCGCCAGCGCCAATTCTTTCACCCCAGGCAGCTTGCTAGTGCCTTACAGGTCGCTAGCACTCGGGTCCCAGAACGCACGGCTCGGCGTTGGTAGCCCGGCCCGACAGGTCCCTGGGCGGATGCTCAACATGCCTCCTTTAAAAGGCGGCCGCGCTTCCCGCTCGGAAGCACCGCGCGCGCGTCCCCCAAGTCGAGTATCTGTCCTCACGGAACGGCAGCCTACGTGGGGCCGCGTCGACGGGCGTCAGAGCAGGTCCCAGGCGTTGTGGTGGCGTCGGCAACCTGACTCTGGTACGAATCTAGTGCATGCTAATGATCGGACTGCCAGCCAGAGTACCCGTCGGACTCGCTTCTTTTTCCGGACGCATCTCCGTCGCAGGAGTCCTCCCGTTCTCTAGTGGCTTGACCACGACTCGCGCGCGCGAGCTCGCGTCATGCTTTGCAGATCGACAGAGCCCCGATCTCGAGCCAGCAGCATCGCGGTGGGGCCGAGCGAGTAGTCGCAGAGAGCGGGAGCACGTGCGCGCCGAGCCTGCTGCACCACCACGATGGCGGGCCTCAAATCCGCAATCCTTGCGCTGGCCCTGACCACCGCCAGCGGCTTTGCTCCGGCAACCAGCGGCGCCGCTGCTCGTGAGCGCCAGCGCGCAATCCTACATCTTGGGGCCTTCATTCTGAGCATTCCCACTGCTGCGCGGCACTTTTGTGTGCATGTAACCTTGCGCCGTCTGCCGCGCGCCGCGCCGCCGCGTTGCCCTCCACGCCGTCGCCGCGCCGCCGTGGCTCGACGGCGTGGCTGCGCGCCGTCGACGCGACGTGGCGTGTCTGCGCGCCGTCGACGCGCCGTCCGCGCGCTGAGGCGGGGCCGCCGACGCCATCGACGTGACGCGCCGTCCCCGCAGGCCAAGTCGCCGTCCACGGCTACGTCCCGTCCGGCATGTCCCCCGAGGCCTACGCCGCCATGAAGAAGCGCGAGGAGGACGCGCGCAAGAAGAAACAATTCGGAAAAGGCGGCGCCCGAGGCTTCGAGTCGAGGTCCATGCAGTCCTTCGTCGCGGGCTTAGAAAAAGGAGAAACGAAGCACCTCTTCCCCGTGAATCCCGAGAAGGTGCGGAAAGGCGAGATCGCCCTGAAAGACGTGCCCTACATGCAGCGCGGCGGGTCCTGGACCAATAGTGATTTAACGCAGAAGAAAAAGGGCTGGATGAACACGGGCTTCGGCATGAATGCGTATAATGACGGCAAGGCCAAGGCCCAGAAGGCCAATAAATATGATGCGAAATATAATGCGGTCAAGCCGTCGGTCGGCATCTTTGGCGACGCCGGTGCTCTCGATTGGACGGGCAGAGGTGCTCGGACTGGGGGTGGTGCGCAAGCGGGCACGCGGGACGGCTTGGTCAACCGAGCGAAGGCCAACGGTCTCTCTAGGGATCAACAGATGTGGCGCGACGCGGGCGCGTTGTCCCAAAAGCAGATCAACAGCCAGAAGCGCTGGGGCGGCGCCCCCAAAATCGACGTCAACGCGGCGAAGAAGCCGGAGAAGAAGTTCTTCGGTCTATTTTAATGCCGGTCGCCGTTCGGTCTACGTGTTTCGAAGAGGGCCCGCCCAAGTCCCCAGGGCCTCGTCGAGGGGGTACTATCGCTGTAAGTGCCCGTTATTGTATATCGCGTCGACGGCGTGAGGCTCACACTACCCACTCCTTACACTGAACCGCGCGCCCCCGGCCTCCGTCACGAGCGTGACGGTCCTCACCTCACAGTTCGAAAACCGCGGCGTGCACGCGTTCGGCGCCTCGACGCAACTGTGGCCGCCGTGTTGCTCCGGGTCGAAGGTCACGGCGAGCAGACCGCCGTGGGCCACGACCGCAATATTATCTTCCGGTCTCCGAGCCAACCACGATAGGGCCGCCATCCCTCTCCGCGCGACGGAGGCCTCCTCCTCGAGGACCTCCGCGTCCCACCGCTCGTCGTCCTCGTTGAGCTGGGACACGTCGACGAAGGGAAACCGTTGTTTCAGTTGCGACGCGGTCCGTCTTTTCGAATTCACTAATTGGCCGCACCACTCCCTTAATTCCTCCACAACCACAATCTCCCTACCAGGATACATTAACGATGCCGTCTCGACCGCTCTCGACAGGGGAGACGCCACGACTAACTGGACTTCGGGCGCATGGGCGCTTCGCGCTTGCTCCCTTCCTACGTCTGTGAGGTCAGCATCAAACGCGTCGTCCTCGGCCATCGTAGCAATAAATTCGTCAAACGGACAGCCCGCGTCGCGCTTCGCCTCCGCTCTGACATTATGCTGGGCCTGGCCGTGGCGCACGAAGGAGATGGTTTGCGTCCGCGTCGATGGCGTAGGTGGCGCGGCGGTCTTCAGGGTGGCGGCCATGCCAGACGCGCGGCGCGCCAGCAGGGCGACGATGAATGCGATGCGTGCCAGCTTGCACTCGTGCCGCGACGGGGTGTGCTTTGCTGTGCTGACTGTGCAGTGTGGCTAGCCGGCGCCAGCAATCTCGAAACTCGCAGCACGGGCGTCTCGCGTTGTCCAATTCGTCGTGCGATCGAGTGTTGCGACTGTTGTTGCCAGGGCGTAGCGCTAGGAAGCGGTGACGTTGGGGCTCTCCGGCCACATGCTTGGAGAGGCAGAGCTGCCGCCGCTACGCACCGCTGAAAGGAGGCACTGACGCGTCTGACCGCGGTGCTTGGGACATATCTTGCGGTGATACAAGTCACAGCTGCAGCGCCGCGCGTCTACGCATACACCTCTGCCCAGGCAGGAGATTCAGCTGCACTTCACGCGCGTCGCCGCGACGCCCGTGCAAAAGTGAAGGCGTCCTCGGTGACGCAGCACTCAACAGCCATGGTCGCGACGCGTAGAGCAAGCCGCGCCGCCTCGCCGGCGCCGAAGCCCCGCGGCCGCGCCAAGTCGCCGGGCCGCGCCAAGTCGCCGGCGCGCAAGCCCGCCGCGCGGGCCAAGTCGCCGAGGCGCAAAGCCAATAACGGCAACGGCATCGCGCACACATTACAAACCGGAAGAGAACACTCATTGGTCGAGTTCCTCATGCTGCGCGTCATGGTCATCTTCGAGGAGGGCTCGAATGTCCCGCCCGGTTCACCACCAGCACCCCAAACAGGATGGTACGCCGCGTCGTCGTCGACGTTCGCTTTGTTAGGACTGTTCGCGATGACGCGGTTCACGTGCCCCGTCTTCCCGGGCCATCAAGTGGAAGCGGTGATCTGCGGGATTCAGTCGATCTGCTCGTGGGGCAACGACGTGCACTCCTTCGGGAGACCCTCGAAGTGGAAGAACGCGGACCGACTCGTCGCCTCGGTAAACATCATGTGGCAGATGTGCAAGCTTGTCTGGCTGGAGATGACTGTTCTAGAATATGTGGTTTGGATCGGCGGCCTGTGTCTGGCGCTGGCTTGTTTTCAAAGGGGCCAGAAGTTGTTGCATTCGAGGAGCCCGAAGCCTCCCACGAAACGGGACTTCTCCGCCTTTCTGGCCTGGCACGCCATCTGGCACTGCGTGTTACCCTTGGCGGCGGGGGCGTGGATGTGGATCCGGGGGAAACGGTTGGACTGCGCGTGCACGGACGCGCTGATATGCCGGTTCTGAGGTCTTGTTCTGCGCATGGGCATCCGGAGAGGGCTCCTTTCTTAGGTTAACAGTTAATTTACGCCTCCGGCGCCTTCACCCACTTCGCGCCGCGCCTTTTTTTGAACTCGCCCATGAACTCGTCGAGCGGCATCTCTGGTAACGTGACGCCGTCCGGACACTCGATGCCGTGCTCGCCGACGTCGTGGTGCAGCACGACGAGCGCGCCCTTGTCCACGCCGGTGAGCGGGCACTTGTATGCCTTCTCCTCGAAGTAGACGTCGTCGACGCGCCAGAGCTTGCCGTCGTCGCGGAAGAAGTCGCCGATCATGGCGAGCTCCTCGGCCGTGGCCTCGTCGCGCGGCGGCATCAACTCCGGAATACCTATGTGGAAATCACCAGTGACCGGTCGTCGACACGCCATTATATTCTGGTACTGACATTCCCGCTCCACAAACCACGCGCGCATCTTAGGCGTGCACGCCCACTGAACCGCCCCGTTCCTAAGACATTGTAAAAGGTAATAAAACTTCTTGCGGCCGCCCCGTAATTCATTCCTATTCTCGCACAATAAATCCAGGCACCGCTGCCAGTACTTGAGCCACGGCTCGTCCTTCTTTCTCGCTAACGACATACATACATGTACGCCGTCATACTTCCTTCCTTCTACAAACGCCACGAAGGTGTCCCGCGCCTGGTCGCTCAAGGAAGCTCCCAACGCAGGCGGCCGCGCTTTAATTTGGGCCTTGGTCCTATAATTCATAGGAGCCGTGTGAGACAGGACCCTCACCACCGTCAGCATCTCCAAGGGGCCCATCCTAGCCATCTCCTCGGCCGACGGCTTCGAGCCGTCCTTGAAGTGCATCTCCCGCACGACGGCCTCGATGGCGGCCTCCTGGTTCGCGTTTATGTCGTCTATATCGTAATCATCTCGCGCCTTAATTTTATCTAAGGAAACCCATCTCGCGTCCAGGCGGCCGCTCTGATCGAGGCTGTTCTTGAAGCAGGCCAGGGCGTAGAGGTCCGGCGCCGCCAATTGGGTCGAGTTGGCCAGGGCGTCCATGACGCCGGTGATTTCGGTGCTCGCTCTGAAATACGGGCCCTTCTTGTCTAATTTTCGCGGGTCCACGCCGTCGTCGCGCGGCGCCGGCGCCATGTTCGGGCACGTCTGCCTGCGCAGCTTTTGGGCTTCATTGCACTTTCCCGCCGTCGGCTTGGGCGACGCCTTGCAGCGCGCGCACTTGTTGCACGCCTTCGGGGTGCAGACCCGGCAATCGTCGCGGCCGCACCGCTGCGCCATGGACGCGGCGAGTTCGGACGCCGCCGCGGCTTGCTTCGTGTCGCGCTTGGGCCGCTTGCGGGCCGGCTGCTCGCCGCCCGGGCCCTTGGGCCGCTGCTTGTGCTGCGGCGGGGCCTTCGATTTCTTGCTCATGCTATAGACTATAGTCCAGGAGTCTACTGACGCGTTATTTTGCAGCGGTGGTGCAATAGGCGGGCGTTTTTGCAAAAAGCGGCGCCCAAAACTTAAAGCTAGCGTACGTAACCCACTAGATTTCCAGCGGCTCAGCCGACCGCACGCGCGGCAGCCGCACGAGTGCTCTGAGGGCTCTCTCGTGAGCCTCACGCACGACTGCTGCGCGGCCACAACTGCTCCGCGATCTCCCAGCGCACCGCTGCGCCCAGCAGCCTTGCTTGGCTGGCTGGCACCACAGGACCTACTTGTCGCGCGGCGAACACGGTACAGCGTTTTGCGCACCGCGGAACGCACCTCCGAGGAGCCGCCATCGACGAGACCGGGACCTTGCTGCGCTGCGCCGACGGCGTAGTTGCGCCGCAGCCGCGGCTGACTGATGCATGACAGAGTTTGCGTCACGCCTGTGGCGCCGCGGCGCACGTGGAACCGAGCACTACAACAGCTCCGAGGGCTCCGGCGCGGTACAATCGACGTCGGTGGCTGACTTGTGCGGCGCGAGGCTCTAATCCATCGGTCCATGCAGTCGCCGCCACTACAGAAAGAACACGATAGCTATACCGCGCCGTATTCGGGTCGAAACCCACAAAAACGCGCGCGCAACCGGCGCCACGGGAGGCGCTGGGATTAATTCGACTGCTGCTCGCGCTGCATACTTCTGTGCGACTAAATCAGTTGCCTGCTGCTCGGAATTAACGTCGCGTCGATGGCGTGGAGGTCGGCGCGAATCGGAATGCGTCTTCCGCGGGCGTTCTCGCGGGCGTCGGACGTGGGGCGGCCTCGAGGATAGCAGCTCGCAAGGGTGGCTTCGGTCGCCCACCAAAGCTACTCCCAGGCCGCGACCGCCAGCGCTGCGGATCGCCGCCGCCGCCACGCGTACGCGGGATTGCGGTCTCGTCCACGACGGCGCCCGTCACTGATGCCGACTTTTCTGATGCGTCGGCGCGCCGCGGCTGCTTCCATGAATTGCTCATCCCGCTGCTAGGGCGTGCTATAAGAGGGGCTAGTTTCTACTAGGATAAGATGCAAATTACGCCTCTTTCTCGACCCCCCAGTCGACGATGAGGACGACCTGCGAGGACGCGCCCGGCTCGACCTTGTGGACGAGCGCGCGGTCCCCGCCGACGCCGCGGCCGACGGGACGCCCGCCCATGGCGACGACGTCGCCCAGATACGTCTGGCCGGAACGGAGGACGAGGTCTGCGAGGTAGTGGAAGCCGCGACCACCCAACGACATCCCCTCATCATCCTCTCGGGGGTAAAACCCGCGTCGATCCGCGGAGGTTCCATGCGACCACTTTTGCAGTCCTAAACCGGACGGATGGTACCCGGAAATAACGGTGCTGGGGCATGCAAAATGTCTGTTGTACATCTTACACAACCACACCCCTACTGCGCATCGCCTCCGCATAGCCCGAGAACCGCGCGCGCACGGCGTCGCCACGCAACCCGTACTCGCCGAGCGAGTACGAATGACGCACCGACCGCGCCCGCGTCGCCAAATGCGATTCCAGCGCCCGCTCAAATTGGGGAGAGACCGTCAGCTGAGGTCCTGTCGCGGCGAAGGCGTGCTCCCGACGCCGTCGACGCGCTCTGCACATGGGCATTCGTCCTTTCTTAGGTAACAGTTACTTTACTCTTCCGGAGCTCCCGCAGCCGGCCTTCGATGGCGTCGACCTCGGGCTGCGCGGCGTCCACCCTTAAAGTACCGGAGGTGAGGTCGTCGCCGATCTTGCGCTTCCGCGCTTCCAGCTCCTCAATTTGCGCCGTGGGTCCTTCCGTCGGGATTTGGGGAGGCAGCGGCGCCCAGACGGACGCGCCGCAGCGCGCCACGGCGATTTCTAGTTGGGAAGGCCGCCGGAGCTCCTCCTCCGCAACCATGACCTCATCTACACCTTCCACATCTTCGATGTCGATGTCGAGGTCGCACGCTATTCCCAGAGCTTCCCTGCACTCTGATGCCGACGCTTCTCCACCTACTTCGACGCGGCGGCCCTCGAATGATATCATTCTAGGTGTCGCGAGCTCCGCCTCGAGCTTTTTGACATAAGCCCTTCTTTCAGAATCCTCGTCGGCGAAGGGGTACCTCTGCCTTACAAGGTCGACAAGTGCCGGCGAGACGCTCTCGCAGAAGCGCCGAAAGCCGAGCTCGTGGTGCATGAGGAGCGCGACGTAGGCGCCCGTGCCTGCACAAGCGGCGGACGCTCCTATCGCCTTGAGGTACCAGGGCCAGCCCTTCGCTGGGGGTGCCTCGTTCAGAAGATTGCCGGCTTTTGCGGACGCATACGTCTTCTCGGTGCTGAGGCGCCCGAGCGGCCGCGGCGGCAGGCGTGCGGCGCGGCGGGCTTGCCGCAGGAGCATTGTTGCAAGCTGACAGCGCTGGGTCAAGTACAGCTCCTAGCGGTGTTTTCTCGCGTCCGCAGCGATGAATGCGGCTCCCGGCGGCTTCAGTCGCAAAAACCGAGCTAGCGTCATGTAAGACACTAGCAAAAAGGCTAGTATGTTTCATGGGCAGCGTCCGTCCAGCGCCCCCAGACTACGGACGGAAGAAGGCCCACAAAGCCACGGACGCCACCAACGTAACGACGGGGCGCACGCCATCGCTGCGAGGCAGCCCCTAGGACACCATGCTGGCCAAGATGAGCCCCCGGGTCCAGCCCCTGGACGAGCACGACCCCGAGAGCCCCGCGCCGCGTTTGCAGACGCCGCCGGGACCGTCGTCGGGTGAGCAGCAGCCCTTCGGCGACACGATGGACGAGCAGTGGCCGGGGCCCGACTCTCCCCCGAAAACCGGGACTGCCTCGTTTCACGCCTACGATGATGAGGAAGAGAAGGACCCCGACGAAGTGTTCGGTCCGTTGCGGAATCGAGCGTCCGCATTACGCGGCGCGGCGGAGAACGGCGACGCCTCGGCGCAAGTACGCTTAGGCTATATGTACGTCGATGTTGGTGCTCGATCAGAAGCGGAGGACTTTTTTGGAAGAGCAGCCAGGAACCACGACGCCGACGCCCACTACGCCCTGGGCATGCTCGCCAAGTCCGGCCCCGAAGCGTCTTCTACCGATGCTGCGGAGGTCGAGGCCGCGTTCGCCGCAAGTGCGAGGCACTTGTCGCGAGCGGCCAAGCAGGGCCACTCCTGGGCGGCCTATCACTTAGGTGATGCGTATGCGAGAGGTGTGGGCGTGGTGCGAGACTTAAAAATAGCGGAACGGTTCCTACGTTCTGCCGCGGCGGCGGGCTGTGTCCCGGCCATGAACGGTGAGGAAAGCAAACTTGACGCGCCCTTCAATTCGGGGTCTCGCGCGGTCGGAGTGAGGTGCTGCATAGCCTGACTCACTGGTTGCTTTCCCACAGGCGATGAACGCGCTCGGGGCCTGTCTAGAAAGAAGCGCGAGGAACCCGGTCACCGAGACGCTAGATGTCCCCGAAGACGTCTTCACCAACAAACCACCTGAAGAAGAAGATTCAGCGTCCAAAGCGAAGAGTGGCAGAGACCGGAAGCTGAAGGATGCATGTGTTTGGTACGCTCGCGCGGCCAAAGCAAGCGACCGCGACGCGCAGTGCAACCTCGGGCGGTGCCACTATCTCGGGATTGGCGTGCCGCGAGATCCGTCTCGAGCATTGGATGTCTGGTTGTTGGCTGCGGACCGGGGCTGTCCTGCTTCTTGTAATAATGCTGCGGCATTGTTAGCGAGAAAAGCAGCTGATGATGCTGGAGAAGGGGTGTTAGCGCTAGAAGCTGAAAGACTGTTATTACAAGCTGCTGAACTTGAGAGTAGTACGGCTCGCTTCAACGTCGCCGTCATCCGAAGTGCGGGCCTCGGGGACGTCGTCCGGCATGAAGAAGAATCAATAAGGCAGTTGAGGCAGTCTGCTGAATCAGGTGAGCCTGCCGCGAACCTGGCGCTGGGCGATGCGTATGCTGCGGGAATAGGCGTCCCGCGCCAATCGGACAAGGAGGCGTATCGGTGCTACAAGGTAGCTGCTGCTGCCGGCGAGCCCGACGGCCAGTATCGGCTTGGTCTTTGTTACGAACGAGGGAAAGGATGCATGGGCGACGCTTCTAGGGCGATGCGGTTGTATGACGCTGCTGCGAGAGCGGGTCATCTCGCCGCGGCGGCTCGGGCGGGCGCGATGCAGACGGGGGGCGAGGAGTATTAAGGTCCTTAGCAGAACACAGCCGTCCACAGCCCTGGGGCGTCGCGGCGATAGGCGTGGAGGGGCTCCTTGCGTCCGTCGGGACGAACGAGGGCCCCGCACGCCATCGACGCGCCGTCCCACGCGGCGGCGGCTCACGGAATGGAGTCAGCAGAACACGTCGGGCAACCCCCAGGCCTCCTCCATCTCACAGGGTTTGAGTTGCAAAGGCGGCGAACAAACTTGCGCCCCGGCTTGTTCGAAGCAGTGCTCTTCTCCATTTGTTTCGGCGGCGCGCATGCCCACGTGGCCGCAACTGTCACGGTTCACGTCCACACCCAGGACGTGGCCTCCGGACCGCAATCGGACCGAGGGCACGCCACTCCTCGCGGCTGATTCTTCCCCGAACGAACTCCCGAACGTGTGCAACACCAGGGCAGCATCACCCAAGACCAACCAGTCCGCCAGCGCGGCGCGCTGCCCCACACTCGGCGTGGCCCTTGTCGTGCCGCCCCAGTCGGCATAAATCAACTCACTATCTTTGAACTCCCGCTTCGCTCTAGCTTTGACAGAAGCGTCGTTCGAGGCGAGGAAGATGACCGCTCTCGGGTGGCGCTTCAGGACGCGTCGCGCCGCTTCGAAATGTACACGAATAGGTGCGGACTCGTCCCATGTTGTGCTAGATTCCACAGAAACGTCGGGCGGCGGCACGACGGGCCAGTCGAAGGACGGGTCGTAGGTTCTGACATGTAAGCCAATGACGAATTTGTCCTGTAAAGCGTTCCTGAGATTTACGAGAGTCTCGTTCAGGCCTTCGACGCGCATCGCTGCGTCATTGACGCGCTGATAGAAGGCCCGCTTCCGATGTAGGAACTCGCGACAGTCCATGCGATGGTGGGCGAACTGGCCCCGCGGATCTATAATGATGGCACTGTACTTTTTGGCGTCGAGTGTCACAGGTAAAGACCACCTCCATCTTCCAGAGCTCCTTATTACTAGCAAAGGTCTTCCGGAAGACGGTTTCAGGACTACCGACGGCTGGGTCTCGTTGACCATATTCAGCAAACCGTCGAGGGCCGAGCCGTTGCCCCTGAAAGTAGACCAAGGCGGCTCGTGAAACAGGTCCTCGGCCTCGCAATCGCAGCCCCTTTCCGCTTTCCATCTTACGACGAGGTCGACGTCCGCATCAGTAGCGAAGACGTGCGCCGACGCGAGCGAGCGCAGCCTGTTGGCTAAGCCGAGGCGGTGGACGCTCGCGATCAATGGAGTCGCCTGGTCGTCGTCGATTCCCAACAACTCCCTCAAGCCCGTCTCCGTGAGGGCGCTCTGGTAGGCGGGCACCTGCCAGTCGACCGCTGCGGCCGCCGCAAGGCACAACGAGAAGAGCAGCATGTGGTGTCGGGCAGCCTTTTGTGTGGGCTGCGCGCGACGCGGCGGTGTGCGATGCTGCTATTTATGGTCGTGAGCAGTGTGTTGGTGGCCGTGTGCGTCCAACGTGCTGCCTTTGTGCACCACTGTGGCGTCTCGACGCCGGCACCCGATGTCCATCGAGAGGGCTGCCCGTACGATTTTCTGCGATCCGCGCCGGCGAATAGCAGACCAACGGAGGGCTCCCCGGAGCGCCTCCGCCTCAACGAAACGGGTCCCGCGCCGGGCCCGTCACACGGCCAGAATCGCAGATGCACAGGTTGTCAGTGCACTCCGAGGCGTGCACTGATCGAGGGCAGCTCTCCACCACTTCCAGCCATGGCGCATGGCCGGCGGCGCGCGCGGCAGGTTGCGCCGGCGCCGGGCCGCGCCGCGTGGCTCCTCGCCGCCCTCGTCACCGCCGCAAGCGCCCACGCCCCGAAAGCCGACAACATTTCCCAAACGCCGTACCGACGGAAAGCCGCCGTCTTTGCTTCCCTGGAGGACGGCACCGCGGTGCTCTTCAGCGGAAAGACGAAAGACGAACGCGTGAATAACGGGCACATGGCGTATGTAGGAGATACGTGGTTGTTTACCCCGGGCCCGGCGTCGTTCTGGCGGAGACTGCACTTCGGCGACGAACGGAACGCGCGGCCGGGGCCGCGGTGGAAGAGCGCGGGCGACGGCGTGAACGGTAACTTATACATTTTCGGCGGGCATGTCGAACATGGTAGTCATTCTGTATACTACGACGACATGTGGGCCCTCGAGAAGCGGTCTACCTGGAGAGAAATCCCCAAGGGCGAGGTGTGGCCTCCCGCCAGACGAGGTCACGCCGCGGCCCACGCTGATGATTTATTGGTCATAGTGGGCGGCCGGCAGCACCACTCGGAATGCCTGAGAGACGCCTGGGCCTTCAACATCACTTCTGAGGTATGGAGGAAGACCTCGACGCCTCCGAAAGGCTCAGGTTATGGCTGTAGGTGGGGCCACTCCGCGACGGCGATACCGCCCATCCCGACGGCCAAGGATGGTTCGGTACAATCAGAACATACGGTAGCAGTGTTTGGGGGCCGCCAGAAGACGAAGAAGTCGTATGACTACCACGATAGTTCAGTGTGGGTTTATAGTCCGAAGTGGGACGCCTGGCGGGAACTCAATGGTCCCGCTGATGCAGCACGTCCTCAGGCTCGCGACCATCATGCCGCCGCTTATCTAGATGGGGCTTTATACATACATGGTGGTAAGGTGACCGACCAGGCTACTTCCGCAAACGATGATTTGTGGCGGTTTGATTTTGTAACACATATATGGCAACAATTGTCCTACGACGGCAAGGTTCCACGTTCGAGATATTTGCATTCGGCCTGTAGCTGGCCCTCCGCGCCGCGAGCGGCGCCGGCCGCATTAGGTGCTCGGAGAGGAGCCGTGTTGCTCTTTGGTGGAGAACATATTAAGAGTAGAAGAAATGGCAAGAAGAAGTATGTGAGATTTGACGATGTGTGGGGCTACTGGGCGGCGCGCGCGCCGACGGACGGGACGTGGGTGCGCCTCGTCGACAACGCGGGCGGTACGAAGGAGCCCGTGCTCTCGCCGTTTGCCTTGGTTGGTGTCCGGGTCGCGTCCGCCGTGTTGGTCGTGCTGCTGTCGCTGGGAGTGGTCGCTTTGGGGCTCTTCCACCGGTTCTCGCAACAGAGCATGGGCGGCACTTCTTCTTTTGAATCAGGCGCCTGCGCGGGCGACGCGTGTTGAGACGTGCCGGGCGCTCCCTCTACAATTCGCTATGCTGGTAACTATTCTACTCAGGCTCAGGCTAGTTACGTCGCGGGGTCC
>JACLAA010006984.1_pt1 | contig 42463 bp, 21 predicted proteins | sample 8027891 | NCBI WGS metagenome assembly JACLAA01 (sample SAMN15724900, study PRJNA655200) | protist metagenome | isolation source: fluorescence activated cell sorting (FACS) single amplified genomes of... | place: Spain: Blaines Bay Microbial Observatory, Mediterranean Sea | collected 2016-01-19 | reverse complement strand
AGTACATTCAATGGTGACATCACGGAATGGGACACGTCGCAAGTAACAGATATGCAATACATGTTTAATAGCGCTTCTGCGTTCAACCACGACATTTCCTCGTGGACTGGAACGGCAGCGACGACGGCGCAAACTGACATGTTTTCCGGCGCAACTGCGTTTCAAGCAAAATTTTCGTGCACCAACGCCGTCACTGGTCCTGCAAGTTCGTGCGAAGGTCCATCGCCAATTCCAGACGCGAGCTGGCATACTTTTGTCGCGGAATGTTTGGCTGAATCTGCAGCGATTGAGGTGACTGGAGAGTGTATAGACTGGGCTCGATTGCAAGACGTTTGGTACGGGACGATGCCGAATTGGGACACGAGTTTGGTGACGGACATGCATGGTTTCCCTGAAACTGGCTTTGGTAATCAGCCCAACTTTAATGCCGACATTTCGCAATGGAACGTATCGCAGGCGACGAACATGTACGCAATGTTCTGGTCAGCCAGATCCTTCAACCAGCCGATCGGCAGCTGGGCCATCTCTAATGTCAAGAATACTTGGTCCATGTTTGCTTCCGCTGATTCGTTTAATCAAGCTATTGGGAGCTGGGACACGTCGCAAGTGACACATATGCGTCAAATGTTTAGAGATAATGCTGCGTTTAACCAAGACATTGGGGGTTGGAACACGGCACAAGTGACGGATATGCAAGAAATGTTTTATTCTGCTTCCACGTTCAACCACGACATTTCCTCATGGACTGGAACTGCCGCAACGACGGCGCAATCTGGCATGTTTTCCGGCGCTTCTGCGTTTCAAGCGAAATTCTCGTGCGACGACGCCGAAAACGGTCCGGCGTATTCGTGCGCAGGTCCCTCGCCAATTCCAGACGCGAGCTGGCATACTTTCGTCGCGGAATGTTTGGCTGAATCTACAGTGATTGCGGAGACTGGAGAATGTATAGTCTGGGCTCGATCGCAAAACGTTTGGTACGGTACGATGCCGAATTGGGATACGAGTTTGGTGGAAGATATGAGTGGATATGATGGAGGTTTTCAAGGCTTTGGCGATAAAAGTACATTCAACGGCGACATTTCGAAGTGGAACACAGGAAAAGTGACTACTATGCATGCTATGTTTTATGTCGCTTCTGCGTTCAACCAAGACATTGGGAGTTGGAACACAGAAAAAGTGACTAATATGAGAGGTGTGTTTGCTGAGGCTTCTGCGTTCAACCAAGACATTGGGAGTTGGAACACAGCGCAAGTGACTGATATGAAATATATGTTTTATCTCGCTCCTGCGTTCAACCACGACATTTTCTCGTGGACTGGAACGGCGGCGACGACGGCGCAAACTGACATGTTTTCCGGCGCAACTGCGTTTCAAGCGAAATTCTCGTGCGACGACGCCGAAAACGGTCCGGCGTATTCGTGCGCAGGTCCCTCGCCAATTCCAGACGCGAGCTGGCATACTTTTGTCGCGGATTGTTTGGCTGAATCTGCAGCGATTGCGGAGACTGGAGAATGTATAGTCTGGGCTCGATCGCAAAACGTTTGGTACGGGACGATGCCGAATTGGGATACGAGTTTGGTGGAAGATATGAGTGGATGGGACAATGGTCCCCGAGGTTTTCATGGTTTATCTAGTTTCAACGCCGATATCTCGAAGTGGAACACGTCAGCACTAATGGCTATGAACGCTATGTTTGAGGGTACCACGTCGTTCCAACAAGACATCGGGGGGTGGAAGACGGAAAAAGTTACAAACATGTGGGCGACGTTTAAAAATTCTGCTTTCAACAGAAATATTTCGGGATGGGACACGTCTGGAGTAACGGCTATGAACGCTATGTTTCGTGGTGCCACTGCATTTAATCACGACATTTCCTCGTGGACTGGAGATGCCGCAACTACTCAGCAACCGTACATGTTTGAAGGCGCGACTGCGTTTCAAGCGAAATTCTCGTGCGACGACGCCATCACCGGTCCGGCGAGATCGTGTGCATTGAAGTAAAGCTAGTGGTCCGCGTCCTATTGTCCGCTAGGTTCATGGGTATATAATAACGACGACACGACGAACGAAACGAATCCTGGTTCCGTAGGTACACCGGAGGCGTCCATCGAGTTGGTTCGCACGGAGTGTCCGACCGCCAAAATCGCCAACATGGGTTCAGAGGGTGATTGTTGGTGTCAATATCACGACGGTTCAGTCACGGAAATCGTCGCCACCGGCACGAGCGGTTATATGGCGTGTCTTTTGGCATAAAATCACGTTGTTTTTAAAAACACCTTTACTTATACCTTAATAAAGTATCGTCACGTTTTGGGGCGACGCTGTGGCGAGAGCTCTAAATAGTAATGTAGCGATAAAAACGTCTAAATACATGAATCGTTTAAAACTAAACCATCACCTTTGTCATCTCATAGGGAATTAGGCCCTACCGGCCCCGTTTCTCTGTCCATTTTCTGGTCGGTTTCACATTCCACGCTGTTTCCCTCTTGCAGTCTTGCAACTCGCGCTGAAAAAATTCAAAACATCTCTCAAAGCGGTTTGTTTGAATTTCGTCTTTATAAAAAAATAATGCAAGTCGAAGACGCGTATCCGACCGCAAACGACGGGTTTCAAATCGAGTTCCTCCGATGGGGTGGCGGACGTAATTTTGCGAACAACGCGTCGTCGTCCTCCTCCTCCTCGTCCCCCTTGTCGCGTGCTCCAGAAAACGTCGTGATACTATTGCACGGATGGAGCGGTGGTCCAGAGTATTTTCAATTCTGCATGCAAACGCTGAAACACAACGAAAAGACGTGCTATCTCGCGCCGAGACTGCGAGGCCACGGGTGTAAAGACGACGCGAAAGGCAAATTTCACATCGCGCGTTTGGCAAAAGACGTGCACGACCTCATCCAATGGTTGAAGAAGAAACAGATTTGCGCGGAAAATCAACAGTTTTCTTTCGTTGGTACCTCTATGGGCTGCGCGGTTATTTGGAGTTTTGTTGAACTGTTCGGGGAAAGTGAGGTTAAGAATTACACGTTCGTCGATCAAGCGCCATTACAAAACGTTCGAAGCGATTGGTGCCTAGGTTCCACCGGGTGTTTCGACGAAGTGTCGTTGAAAAATTTGCAAAGTGCGGTGCTCAAAGGTCCCGACTTGTCTGAGTTTGCGGATGGTAACGAACGCGCGTGCGTAGCCGAAGGATCTAATTTTAAATGCGAGAAAGAAGTGAAAATGTGCACTTTGAGTTGCAAGCCAGAAGCTTTGGCAGAGCTGATGGCAGACCACACGAATCTGGATTGGCGACCGTTGGTTGGGAGCTTAGAGAAGCCAGCGCTCGTGGCTGTCGGAGAGAAGACGCAAATTTTTCCGTGGAAAGGCGTGGCGTACGTAGGATCTTTAATGAAGAACGTGCAAACGATGGTATGCAAAGACTGCGGGCATTGGTTATATCTAGAACAACCTGGTTTGTTTGGGTTTGCGCTTTCTAACTTTATTTCCACGTCTGAGTCGGGTGAGAGTCAAGGTCCCTCGAACGAAAGCATAGAGGCTGATTTACGAGGCGGCTACGAGTTCTATAAGGACAAATTTTACTTCATAGACGCGAAATCGGTCGACTATCGGTTCGTCGGCGGCTCGCCGGGACACTATAAACTACTGTAACTACTGTGTACTACCACTAATTTTACCCTTGCGCGCCCCGCCCTGTCTCACGGCGTCGCCATCAAAATAATTTCGATCAATTTCTTCTTCTCCGTCATCGCCGAGGCGTTCAACAAGTTTCCTAATCTCCAATAATTGATTATGAAAACTAAATCATCGCAATCTAACTCACTCAGTTGCCCAGTCAACTCCTTCTTCTTCATCAAGTACGCCTTCTCGCCCCTTTTCAATTTACCACACCCGCCTGGACCGGCATACGCGATGACTTTCGCCAAAACGTTCTTCATTCCTTCATTTCCCCTCGCTCTTTGTGCCAAGTGCCCCGCGATAGTCGCTTTCCCGTTATCTCTCTCATACAACACCTCATCCTGTTGCCCGTTCAAACGCGTAAGCTCTAACGTCTTTTCGATGACAAACGTATCGTTCGTAAACGCGCTTAAAATCAACGGCGTAGACCCGTCAACGAAATCTTTCACCGCCATATCCAGACGCTCCCCGCGTCGCTCGCATTCGAGAAGCACCATCTCCAGACACTTCATGCTCTCCGCGGACGCTCCGTACACCGCGTAATGCAAACAACAACTCCCGTTCTCATCTCGCGCCAGTAACAGCTCTTTTCTCGTCCTTTCCTCCAAAGCCGCGCTCAAAAAGAGCTCTCCTACCGTCGCTGAGTTGCCTTTTTGCATCTGTTCCATCAAATACGTGCGGCGTTTCCCGCCCCCTCCTCCTCCTTTTCCTCCTCGCGTCGTTGATGATGTTTCGTGTCTCTCTCGTCTCACCAAGGGGTTCGCGTTGGGCATTTTAAGAAGTACTCGCAACGCCGAAGCGTTGTTGCATTCGAAGTAATCGCTTTTCCACTTTGACGACGACGACGACATCTTCGTCGTCGTCGTCGTCGTCGTCGCTATTGCTGATAACATCTCTCGTCGTCTTTATATCATCGTTAGATATTCTCGCGAGATTTTTGAGGTGAGATTTAACAACGCTTGTATTTAGGGTTTACAAATTTTTGTGAGAAAATCCTAAATTAAAACTTAGGGAAACCACAAACCACAAACCACTTAACAACTAAAAAAGAGAGACATGTCCGGCGAAAGCACGGGAGGTGGCGGCGCCTTTTCCGCCTCGAAGAAACAACAACAACGAGAACATTTTTTGTCCTTCTCCGGTCCGTCGTGCATCTGCTGCGCCCCGACCGCGTGGTGGGAACTCGACGAATTTTTGGAAGGAGAAGAAAAAAAGGCATCATCATCATCATCGTCAGGGGGCCGCCAACCGCCATCGATTCTGAACACGTTCACGAAGACAAAAACACCGTTCCAAACGCTCTCTCCGAATCGCATAGGATGGTACATATGCGGTCCAACCGTGTACGATTCCGCGCACATGGGGCACGCGAGAAACTACATCAATTTTGACGTTTTGAGGAGAGTCATGCAGGATTATTTTGGGTATTCGGTTCGGTTCGTGATGAACGTGACCGATATCGACGATAAGATTATTTTGAGAGCGCAGAAACGGAGAGCGGAGTTTGTGATGAGTCGAGCGAAGAAAGCACTGATGAAGGAAGAGAATGAGGCCGTGAAGAATCTCGTCGCGGATATTGAAAAGGCGGTGGAGACGAACGCGCCGCTGAAGGAGTTGTGCGAGAAGGTGGAGGCGTTGAGAGCGAAGGCTTTGGACACGGACGGTTCGATTTTGGATGTTGGAGATGGTTTTTCGAACGATGAAGAGGAGGAGGACGGTTCATCGTCGTTCACCGCATCGGTGGATGGTGGAAAAGACTGGTCAATTCAGACTGGGTATTTGAAGCTCGCGCAATTTTACGAGAAGGAGTTTATGGAGGACATGCGGTTGTTAGGGGTGAAAAATCCAGATTGTTTGACCAGAGTGAGCGAATATACGAAACAAATTGTGGAGTACATAGAAGGTATCATAAAGAACGGCTTTGCTTACGAAAGCAACGGGAGCGTATATTTTGACGTCACGGCGTTTGAAAATAGCGAGAATCATAAGTATGCGAAACTGAAGAAATCGGCTTTGGACGACGTCGAAGCGGCGATGGACGGCGAAGGCGCGTTATTGAAAGCCGAATCAGAAAAGAGGAACGATTTCGATTTTGTGCTTTGGAAGAAATCGAAAAAAGGCGAACCATCGTGGCCGAGTCCGTGGGGAGAAGGCAGACCGGGGTGGCACATCGAGTGTTCAGCGATGTGCTCGGACGTGTTGGGAAAGTACGTGGATGTCAACGGAGGAGGCATAGATTTAAGTTTTCCGCACCACGAAAATCAGTTGGCACAAAGCGAGGCACATTATGACATCAAGCAGTGGGTGAACTTCTTCGCGCACAGCGGACATTTGCACATCGACGGTTTGAAAATGTCAAAAAGCTTGAAGAATTTCATAACTATTCGTCAGGCGTTGAAGACATATTCGGCGAGACAATTACGGTTTTTGTTTCTATTACATAATTGGTCGGATCCGATGGAGTTAACGCCAATTATATCCAAAGAGGAAGGTAAAGGAGCAACGTTTAAGCAAATGGATGCCGCTATTGGGGTAGAAAAGACATTCGCAGAGTTTTTTCACTCCGTTAAAGGTGCGTTGAGACGAACAAAGTACGCGTGCGATAAAGATCAAATTTGGCTCCCGTTGGAAAAGAAGCTTTCCGATGCTTTCGATGCGTGCCAAAAGGAAGTCCACGAGAGCTTATTAGATAACATCAACACCTCAAGTGTCATTTCTTCTATGTTAGCAATGGTAAAAGAGTTCAACACGTACTTGGCGTCGGTTGAAAAAGACGCAAACCACGCTTTGCGACCGTTTTTAGTCGAGAGTGTGGCGAAATACGTGACGTACATTTTAAATTGCATGGGAATTTCCGGCGAAGCGAACGCGCCGTTAGGATTTACCGATATTGAAACGGGCATTGAGGGTGATAGAGGTAATGGGGCGGCGACTACGAGTGCTGCGACGAGCAATGATACGAAAGAGGAAATTTTAGCGCCAACGTTGGACGCGCTCACGTCCTTCCGCGACGAAATCCGAAGGCTCGCCAAAGGAGAAGAGCTCTCTCCAAGCGCAATCTTGGGTCTCTGCGATCAACTTCGCGACGTCCTCCTTCCAACGATTGGCATCAAACTCGACGACAAACCTGATGGCAGCGCTTTATGGAAACTGTACGCCCCGGGCGAGTTGGAAAAAGAACGACAACGCGAGGAGGAAGAAAAAGAGCGCAAACTACTGGCGAAGCAAAAGCTGGCGGAAGAAAAGAAACGAAAGGAAGAGGAGAAGGGGCAAAAAGCGAAAGTTGCGCCTCAAGAGATGTTTAAAATAGGCGAAAATGAAAACATGTACGGGTCCTTTGATTCCGAAACTGGGATGCCTTTAACCATGAAGGACGGATCAGAAGTGACGAAAAGTCAAACGAAAAAGTTGCAAAAACTGTATCAAGCGCAGGTGAAATTGCACGAATCGTATCTAAAATCAGTTCAAGAGAAGATGGGAAACGTGCAAATTTAATTGATATTCTTTTTATGATTCTCATCCGAATGAATGAACAATATATTATTTATATACACACCTTTCGTTTACTGCTGATGCTGATGCTGCTACAGAATCTCTCTTACTCTCTCTCTCGTTTACTTTTGGTAGTTCAACTTCTTCGCCAACTGCTCGGCTTCGTCCAACAGTCCGCCTAAATGCGCGGTTAAGGCATCACTCCAAAATGTATCCGACGCCGGATCTAATCCAAACGGCGCCAACGCTTCGACGAATCCTTTGGTTCCTCCCGCCGAGAGCAAATCCAACAACTTCTCTTCGAAACCTTCCGGTTGCTTGGCGTATACCCCGTATAAGGCCCCGACGACTAAATCGGCAAACGCGTAAGAGTAGACGTAAAAAGGCACGTTGTGGAAGTGCGAAACGTACGCCCACAAATGCGAAGTGTCTTTGTACGAATCATACACGTCGCCTTCCTCCCCGTAGTAATCAACCATGCACTCCTTCCACGCCTCGGTCATTTCCTCCGGCGTCACTTGGCCGTTTTGTCGTTTTTCGTGCACTTTTGCCTCAAACGCGTCAAACGAGCACTGACGAACGACGGAGTTGATGATATCGTCGCACTTACCCATGATCATTTGTAATCGATCTTGGTCCGACGGCGCTCTCTCCAACAAGTCTCTGAAGACAATCATTTCGCCGAAAATCGACGCCGTTTCAGCCAAGGTGAGAGGAGGGTGATACTGAAGGATACCTTGCTGATAACTCAAAATAAAATGCACACCGTGTCCGGATTCGTGCGCCAAAGTTGCAACGTCTCTTTGGGTTCCAGTGAAGTTCAACAATTGGAACGGACCACACCCATAGGAGGACGAACAGTACGCGCCGCCTCGTTTTCCATCCGCCGCCGGGACATCGATTCTCTTGCTTTCGACCATGTCGGTGAAATGTTTTGCCATCGTCGGCGAAAACTTCTCGTACCCGTCTTTGCAAATCTGCACCGCTTGTTCCCAGCTGTACGAATCAGACCCGGTGCCGATATCGATAGTCGCGTTGCGATCGGCCCAAGTAAACTCCTCCAACCCTTGGGTCTCTTTCAAAATACCCTTCTTCAATCGATAATACTTCTTGCACAAATCCACGCCAGTCGTTTTCACCGCCGTCAACAAAGAGTCCACGGCTTCATCGGGAACATTATTCGAGACATTTCTTTGTGAACGCAAATTCTTAAACCCTCTCTCCGTGTTTTCGATGTGCCAGCTCCCGGCCACCATGTTCAAACTCAACGCGCACGTTCTCTCAAACTTTACCAATCCTTCGTTCAAAATGTTCATGCACTCCCGCCTCGTCTTCGTGTCTTTACTCGAAGTCATCTTCGCCAACAAAACCTCCATGTTCACCTCCTTCGTTTCTCCGCTCTCGTCGTCTTTCATGGGAAAACGTAAACGACTCAACTCGTTGCCGTAAAATTCAACCACTTGCCTCTTCCCGGCGAAAGCCGATCTCACCGTCAACGCGCGTTCCACCTCTTTGGAAAGATTATACGGTTTCGACCGTCTCTCTTCCTCGATGAACGCTTTATACTTCGTTTTCAACTTTCCGTCGTGTAAAAGGTATTGTTTTTCGACGTCTTCCTCCTCCAAGTTCGCAATCTCCAACGAGAACCACTGTAAAAAATTCCCTTGAAAGGACCCGTACCGTTGCATCAGTTGCGCTTTTCTTTGCTGCATCTTCGCATCTTCCAATCTCGTATCCGACGCCAACGAAACGTACGACAACGCTCTCGTCAACTTAATATCGATTTCCTCAAACATGTCGATCGCTTCCAACAACAAATTATTTTCCGCGCTCAACTTCCCTTCGTATTTCGCTTTGAACTCTTTACATTGCGTCTCGATCGCATCCATCTCGCGATCGATTTTACCGTCGTTCGGGGAATCGTACTCGAAGTGTCTCTCGAGTTCCCATCGAGGCTGAGACGCGATTTCTTCCGGCGTCATCGATGTTTTTGCTTCTTTTACACTCGAAGCAGCGGCGACTATTACTGCGCGAGAAGAAGAAGAAGAAGAATACGAGGAGGACGCTTTAAAAAAGCTTCGTTTCGTAAAAGTAGTCTGCTGGGGGTGATTCTTTCGTTGTGACGTCAAACGTCGACCAAAACCAAAAGCGTCGTGGGAGTTCGACGGAAACGACGACATCATCATCGCTCTTCTTCTCGTCGTCGTCGTCGTCGTCTGAATCGTCTTCGCGCCAAAAGGACAAAAACAATTCAAAGCCCTCCTCGAAGAAGAAGCAGCAGCAGAGAAAGCAGTCTTCTTCATCGTCGTCTTCGCTTCGTTGAAAGAGGAAGAAGAAGAAGACAAAGAGGTGGATGAAATCGCGTGGTTCATATTCGTGTGTGTATTGTATCTTCTGTCTTTTGGCGAAAGTTTCTTTGTGGCAGTCGAAAAAAAACTTTTCAAAAAAAAAAAAAGCGAGATTTTTAACACGACCTCGAGAAAGTGTCAAGCGAGCGTTTTTCTTATTAGTCAGAGCAAATCTTCAGAAGAGCGGAGTGTTGGTGCGACGATGAGAACGACGAGTGACAACAACAACGACGACGACGCGAAGAAGAAGAAAAAAAGACCTCTTTTGAGAAGAAGACGCGATAAAAGGAGTCGTTTTTTTTACTTGCTTTTCGTGGTGGTATTCTCATCGTCGCTCTTCTTCTTTTTCTTCGATGAAAGCAACGAACGCATGAGAAGCGCTTTTGCCCCCGGGGAAGATGATGATGCGACAAAAATGATTTCTTTCGTCTCGTTCCCTGTGGTTTTGGTGGAGGCTGCGGACACAGCGCAGGAGGCGGAAAAAAGGAGCACTCGTGGGAGCACTACTACTATCAACGAAGGGACGAATTCAATCGTGAATTTCCACCGGCACCACCGAGAGGTGAGGAAACGTTTGCGAGAAAGGAAGATGATGACGAAAGGACAACAAGCTGACCACCGAAAAGTGGATTCTTCTTTGTCTTTGTCTTTGTCTTCTTCGTCGGAGAGGAAAGAGGATGAGAACAAGAATTTCGAAAACAACGAAAACAATCCGGGCGTGGAAGAAAACGTGGAAAAAGAAGAGGAGACTTCGAACGACGCGAACGTCGTCCTCGACCCCGCCGGGGTCAACAAAGAAGAAGACAAAGAAGAAGGAAAAAACGAAGCAGAGGAGAACAAAAAATTAACCTCTCTCTTCAAAGAGATCAGCGCGCGACGCAGACAGGAAATCTTAGCCGCGATGACTGATTTTGCAAAGACGGAAGCGGAGAAGAACGGGGAAACGTTCGCGGACGTGCGACCGGAATTGGGCAAGACGCCGGCGGCGCTCGAAGAAGAGAAGAAGATTAAAGAGTACGCGAAAGATCCTTCGCTCGAACGGAAGGTGATGATTGAGAAAATTAAGGAGGAGGATCCGAAGAATCCAAACGTACATGCACCAATACGAACGGACGAAGATTCAATCGTTAGAATTGACTACGGGACGTACGATTCGTGCGACACGTGCGAGTTGTGTCATTTAGGAGACGCGCCGGTGGACGGCGTGGAGGTGAATAAGCACCAAGAGATTCGAGGTAATCCAGGCGTGAGCAAAGAGGATATGGAGGATGAAAGTAACACGAAAAAGCCGGTACACTGCAAAGAATGTTACGGGTGCAACGTGCGCCTCTCTCGGATCATAAAACGCGCGGAGTTTAAAGGAAAATCGGTCCAAGTCTTCAGCGGCGCGAGCGGCGCCGCGATTTTGAAAGGGAAAATTTTGAAGAAAGATTTTCTACTCTCCGACGACAACGACTTTAAGAAGAACAACGATGAAGACGACGATAAAAAAGACAAAATCAGCGCTGGCGTCAATCACCACGAAGAGTTGGAAGAAGCGGACGCGGAGATGACCGTGTTTGTGAAGGCGTGGTGTAACTTTGGCAAATACGCTCAAACGCCGGACAATCCAAAGTCGGGCGTGCCGTCCAAATGTAGCGATTATGATAAAATTAATTTAAGCAAATACGGAGGTAAATGTCACGTCCAAGGAGGACGATACGGATTCGGAGATTGTAACTTTAAGTTCATCTCTTCTTTGGATAAACTCGCCCACGCGGCGAATTTTTCCTCCGTCGTTCCTCGATCTTGGACCGTCGAGGTGAAATCGTTCTTGCCGTGGGACGGCTTCTCCACGGGCGGACACAAATTGCAAAAAGGCGTCAGAGCTCAATTTTACGAGAAAGCCCCGGGCGTGTCTATCGAAGCCGTTCTGGATACTTTAGATCCGACGGTTAACTTTGGCGCGTTCAAAAATATCTCCCACGATAACGTTATTCGCGCGGCGACGTTTGATTTGCTCTTCTCCGAATCCGACCGCCACGGTCAAAACGTCTTTTTCAGCGACGAAGGCGAAATTACTTTGATCGATAGCGAAGGCGCCTTCGGCGAATCGAACACCATGCTCCTTCCGGGCCATCAAAAATACGAAATCAATCGAATTGGATTCTCGGCCATAGTCGGGTGCGGGCAAAATTGTCCGGGCGAGCCGAAACCGTCGGTCAGCCCGATGGCCACTTTAGATTACCGATGCCACGTCCCTCGCCAATACGTCGGTTTCGAGTTCCCATCCGGCGTGGAACCTTTTTTGAAAAGAATTCAGAGCATGTCCGCGAAATCCGTCGTCGAAGAGTTCAAAATGACCCGAGAAGAACACGCAAATCACTTGAAAAGAACCGTGGACGAAATGCTCTCTCTCGGTTTCGAAGGCGCCATGCTCTCCGCGCTCTCTCGCCAACGAGGCGGAAACGGCTACCCGATCGGCAAATATGGCTTACAATATTGGTACCCAATCACTAAAGCGTGCTGCGGCCTCGAAACGTGCCCGATACACACCACTCGCATGAAAGAAAAGAAAATCCGAGACGAACTCGTGACGTTGAAAAAAGACGACCCGGGCGTCGAGGCGACGACGCTCTGGGGCGACCGGTACGAAGCGCACGCGACGACGTCTCCAGAACTCGGATTGGAAAGATTGAAGACGAAGGTTTTGTCCTCCTCCAAATCATCATCGTAAACTTATCTTCATACTAGTAAAGTTTTTTTAGTTAGTTAGCAGAGAGAGAGAGAGAGAGAATACGAGAGCGATAGCGATAGCAATTTCACCAACATTTCCTTCAAAATCTCCTGAAAATTCCTCATTTTTGTCTCTAGCACTGATAAAAAAAGAAGATAAATAGACTTTAATGTTTGGCGCGACAGCTGCGACGACGACCTCTTCTGCCTGCGCTCAAAGCGCGCGACAGAGTTCGAGAGTCCTTTCGTCTTCGCTGACGAGCAGCAGCTCGACGTCGTCGTCGGAATCCTCGTTATTGTTCTCGTCGTTAAGAAATACTCATCGTCACCGGCAGAGGAACGCGTCGTCACCATCTTCATCATCATCATCGAAGAAAGGAAATGTACTCTTAACCTCGGCAAAACTGGCATTAATCCCGTCCTATTCCAACCTCCCGCACCCGGCGAAAACGGCGAAAGGCGGCGAAGACGCGTGGTTTATCAAACCGGACGTGAAAGGTGGAGGGGTAATCGGCGTCGCGGACGGGGTTGGTGGATTTGGCGATCAAGGCGTGGACCCGGGGTTGTACGCCAGAGTGTTGGCGTTTGAGTGTTTGAAAGCGCACCAAGTGTCCACGAATCCGTTGTTTGGCGGAAGCGATCCCAAAGCGATGATTTTGCAAGCACAAAAGGAGACGAAATTACCCGGTGCGTCCACGTTGTGCGTGGTGGAGATTGATAAGAGCGGGCAGTTGCGCGCCGCGAACGTCGGCGATAGCGGGTTTAAGGTTATCCGAGGAGGGGAGGTGGTTTTTGAAAGCACCCCGAGTCAGCATTATTTTAACTGTCCGTTCCAGTTGGGATACATGCCGTTGAGTGCGGACGCGGACGATGCGAACGAGTGCGCGGAGCAGTACTCGTTTAAAGCGATGGAAGGGGACGTCATCGTCGTGGCGAGCGACGGCGTGTTTGATAACGTATTCAACGAAGAGTTGGTCAGAGTGGTCGGGAACAGTTGCAGTCAAGGTTTGTCCTACGAAACGATGGCAAAATGTGCGGAAGACATTGTCCTCGTGTCTAGGGCGCACGCGGAAGATAAGACGTACGCGTCGCCGTATTCTTTGGAGGCGGAGAAGTACGCCAAGGAAACCGGGACGAAAGTGAAAGTGCCGAGCGGCGGCGGCGGCGGTTTGTTTGGAGGATTGAACAAGATGATGGGCAAAGGTGGAGGTGGAGGAGGGAAGATGGACGATATCACGGTAGTGTGTGCGTTCGTCGGACCGACGGCGGAGGCGCAAGGAGAGATTATGAAATCAGTCCAGTTAGCGGCTGGGTTGTACGACGATTTGATGCAAGCGAGGAATAAAGCGAAAGGAGAAGAAGCGAAGACCTTGAGAACGGTACAGTTGAGGAAACAGATGGACGAAGCGTTCGAAGAGTCGAAAGCGAAAGCGGATATGGCGAAAAAGCAGGAAGCGGCGGCGCCGTCGGAGTTTTCGAAGACGCAAATCGACGCCATGGATTCAGCCACCGTGAGACGGTTGTTGCAAGAGAGAGGCTTGCCGACGAGCGGAAAGTTGGAGCGGTTGAAAGAGCGCTTGGCCGGCGTCAAACGCATGTGAGTGAGAGAGACTGTGTGTGAATAAAAGTGCCTTTTGCTCGTATTTATTATCGTGTCCATTTTGTTTTATATACATATTGGTATGCACCAGAGTGAGTCTTCGCAATCTCTTCCTTTTGTCATCAAATGATCGTAATGGATCCGCCGTTTATACTCACTTGTTCAAGAAACACAAGGGCAACGGTTGCCGCGTACGTGCCAGAAATCGCCCCAAACGCCTCTGATTCCCCACCCGTCGGTGTGAATTGTCCCAAAACGTTCTGGAGACCACGCCACCAATAATTTCAGGTCCAATTGGTCCTTGTTGCAGAAGTACACGTCGTCTTCGGCGTTGGCCGTCGCCGCTATCAACACACAAACCATCGCCGTTTTCACATGAAGCCGTATCGGGGCTGTACGAATCTTTCCGAGCGCGAACAGTGTCGTTCACAGAAATCGGTTTCACATACTGCGATAGTTCTGTAACGTTGATTGTTGACGATCCATCGTCGCCGCTTTGCGCCTCGACTGATCCATCGCTTTCCGCGCCTCGGATATTTTCGCTTTGAATGGCATTCACGGTATCAACGATTTCTGTAACCGCTCCGACAATTTCAGTCGCGTCATTAATCGCCTCAGCAATCGCCAAGCCTTTGCTCGCAGATCCCGCGATTGCGTTAGCCATCTCCCACGTAGAAGCAACATCAATCGCAGCATCGTAACCGTGTAAAACGACTTGTCCGGTCCATTCAACTTCACTGGCGACTTCAGCCGCCGTAGTACCGCGACCGGGTTCTGCGACGCCAACAAGTGCAACGATAATTTCAATTTCAATACGAATTTGAGGATCAACGATGGTTTCTTCGAGAAGCGCGAGAAAATTATCTCTGATGGAAATCGGTAACGCGTTGGGAAACGAATCAAACCATTCAGTCGTGAGGGCTTCCACGTCGTCGAACGTTACGTTTCCTTTCCTGGCATCGTCACCATTCTCGTCTTCGTCGTTCACAATTTCTTGCAAACGCCTTCGTTTTTCTTCGTCGTTAAAAAAGGATGGATGCTCGGAGTGGTCGTTTTGTTGTCGCGCCTGATGTCTGTTCAGCGTGTGTTGCGCAGCCGCTTTTTCGAGAAATTTAGGCACCTTGACCCTCTCATGAACGAGAATTTTCTGCACGTTCTCTGGCATCTTTCTCTTCTTCAAATCATCTTTAGTGAGCTGCTGCAACTTCCGTCTTTGGCCAACATTTTCTTCTTCTTCTTCTTCTTCTCCTTTTTGATCGCCTTTATGAAACATCGTCGTGTTCGTACAGTTTGAAAAATCATTCAAACTCTGCGCCGTCTCGCTCGCCATCTCTGTCCCATCGTCATGATAAAACGTCTCGTTGAAATGATAAAACGTTCCGTTTGTATCGCTGTGACACTCCATGAGTTCTTCTTTGAGCTCGTTAAACGGGTTCGGTTTCAAAAACTGCGCAATCGCCGCCGCCGCGTCGCCCGTCACCTCAAAACCAACCCCGAAAAACTGTTCGAGTCCGAACGCTCCGCCTACCACGAACTCGCTCGCTTTTGAGCTCGTAAATATGCTCTCGCCATCAATTACCCATTCGTTTCCGATAGAGCTCGAACTCGACACGCCTTGCGAGTAATCTTGCACGACCCCTGCCGCTAAAGATGCGAACACGTTCGAGAACCGCGTGAGCGCCAACTCCGTGTTCAATACCATTTGAAGAAACCCAGCGGTTGGATTGTTCAGAGCTGCGTTCTGGATTATGAGAAGCGCAATCCTTAAAATCGTCGTCGGCTGTATGATCGGGTTCCACACGGACGCTCTCGCCATTGGTCCACTTTGTGCAGTTACCTCATCGTTGGTTTCGGTTTCTTCTTGCAACAACGCGCGCCTCGACGACGACGACGAAGACACCGACGACGACGCCTCGAACAGAGAAGAAAGAAAACTCCCGGGGCTGCTGCTTGCGATATCATCTCGCGAACTTTGGTGGTCGAACGCGACGAGGCAACCGAGAAGCGTCCAAGAGAGCACGAGCGCGAGAAAGATTTGCGATTTGAACAGTTTTGTCGATGGTGAATGAAACATCGTGAAGTCGTATTCGAGCAAGCGTGCGTGCGCGAATGAATGTGTTGTGTTGTGTTGCTCTCTCTCCGCGTATTTTTTTTTTCAATTGTGTGTTAAATTTTGCCTCGATTACAACAAGATGTAAAATTAAAATGTCTCTCTCTCTTTCTCTTTCTTTCTTTCTTCATCTCTCTCTCTCTCTCTCTCTCTCTCTCTCTCTCTCTTCTCCCATCCCTCTCTAGCGCACCGTCTGCAAGGCGAAAGGTGTTTTACTCTTGCATTTGCTCATCCGCTTGCCCCGCGGGTGCGGTCGCGACCACGCGTTCTTTCAACTCGCTCTCCGTCGTCTTTTCAAACTGCGGCGTCAACTCTTCCTCTTTCTTCTTCTTTGAACCGAGTTCGCGTTGTTCCGGAGACTCCCAGTGTTGAAACAACGCGAGAATGTCCACGAGACTGACGCAACCGATGGGTTTTCTATCGTCGTCGACGACCCAGATTCTGTGCACCCCGCCCGTGCTCATAAGCTCCAAAACGTCTTCGAGTTTGTCTTCGAGTTTGCAATAGACTCTCCATGCATCGTAGAGAGGATTTTGAAGAGCGGCGTCGAACGCGTCTGCGCCGGCGAACACGCCGTGGGTTATCTTTGGTAACGCGTTGTGACGAAGGAAGAGAAATTGGGAAACCGATAAACCGAGCGCCATGGCAAAATCTGGATCGGCAAAGTAGGAGATATCAGTCTCCGAAAAGGCATCGAGAAGCTTTCCGTCTTTTTCACTCACGATGGCCACGGCTGAGACCGAATTGTTACGCATAACCCGGAATGCATCAATGCACGACGTCGAAGGCGTGACTGATACGATACCGTACGTGGAGACTGGCTTTTGGTCCGAAATGTTCGCTTCGGTGACGCCTCCTCCCTCCACGCGTCTCGACAACGCCGATCTCCCCAAACCGAGATCGGCGAGAGACGCGCCCATGAACTCGGGGTAAATCAAGCTCCTGTTCGTGTGCAAATACATCACCAGATCCGACTGACAGACAATTTCCGTAATTTTATTCGTATCTGTCGTTTGCACGGCGAATCTGTGGACGGCTTGCAACAACTCCCCGTCTCCCGGTTTCGCTTTCGGCGAAATCAAAAAGCAGTCGTTGATTGTCTGCGCCAAGTTCTTGTCGCACTGGTTCTCAAAGATCACCGTCCCGTCGAACCGGCTGGGAATAGTTTCCAACCTCGATTGCGCGAATTCTCTCCCCAATCTCGCCAACGCCGCGCACCGTCTCGATTGATCTGCGCCTTGCACGTCAAAATAAGGACTCGCGTCTACTTTCGCGACCAACGCGTCCACCAGATCGCCAGCGGCGAGGAAATTTTGCGGCTCGTAAAGTTGGTTACTCGGGTGCATCTTCACCACCGGCAACGCTTGCACCGAGAGCTCGCCCATGCGCTTCATCGCGTCCGAGGTCGTGTGCGTGGTTGAAAGAATGGACACTTGCGATCCTGAAAGTGAAATAAGAAAGAGCGTGAGATTGACAACATCGCGCGTTTACTACTCGCGTTGTTGTGTGTTGTTCCCGCCGAGAGAGAGAGAGAAAAATATCGAGAGCGGTTACCACACATAAATAAATAAATATAAGACGTTAACGCGCACCTCTCGTCGGCTCCCCGCGCTCTTCTGCTTTCACCGCGAGTTCCTTTCGATCTCTCAGGTACACAGACAAAGGCGATTGCGACAAAAACTGGATCGGAGACGAGTAGCTTTGCGACATGTTTGTTCTTGTTTTTGTATCTCTTTTTTTTTCTTTTTTTGCGCGTATTTTTTGTTGTGTCTAAATTCGAAAGAAAAACAGTTTCAGAGCAGTTCTCTCATCAGTGCTTTTGTTGCATTGTGTTTCGTTGCTCGCATTAACTACAACACAAACGAAGCGTCCTAATACTACTTCATTCTAAAAAAAGTAACAACAACAACATCATCTAGTATTATTAAATTCTAGCAGTAAATCTATTCTCTCGTTTTCTACTCAAAACTCCCGAGGATGAGGGGGCGATGAGGGCGCCGCGTTTGCGTTGAAATACCGCATCGCTTTCTGCTTCATTTCCACGAGCTTTCGAACTTTAATGCGAGCGAATCGCAATCTTTCCGGCGTGGCGTCTTCCATTGCTCTTTGCACGGCGCGGTGCATCTCGCGTTTCGCCTCGAGGAGTTCGTCCGCGACGGGAGATTCGGATACGGATGAGGAGTATGGGGAGGACTGCGGATTGCTATATCTTTCGTCCGTGGCGGGATCGTACGAGGAACGAAAATGTGCCGACGGCGAGTAGAAATCTTCCAGGACGTCGTCGTCTTCGAGCATGACTTTGAACGAGACCGATTTTCTCGCCGCTCTCCTTTGATTTTTGTGCACCTTTCGGCGCGAGTCGTTTACGTTTCCTAGGTCTGCTTCTTCCTTATCCTCATCCAAAGGACTTCGGTGATAGTAGGCGCTGAAATCGTCGTCGTCGCTCGATAAGTCTTCCGATCGCGCCGTCTTGTAACTGCTCGCTTGCGTCGAATTTGTCTTTGCTTCTGAAACCGGAGACGCCCCTGTTGAAGCCGGCGACTTTGCTCTTTGCTTCTTCAACGAAGGGCGAAGCGCAGTTGGTGACGACGCGTGCGTAGGAGACGGCGAGTTGAACTTTAACGTTCTGTTCGCGGCAGGTGTTGAGAACGTTTCAGCCGCTACTTCGAGCGGCACATCACTGTTCTTGCGCCAACTGGAAGAAGGCATCGTCGAAACGTCCTCGAGTATTTGCGTTTGACGTTCTCGCGCTGGAAAAGAAGGGGCTTCTCCGTTCGCGTCTACTTTTTCAGAAGGCACAAACGTCGAAACGCTAAAGAGTCCATTCGCATCCCCGTTTCCTCTTCCTCCTCCCGCGTGTCCTTTACGATCCTTCTTCCTCCAACGTTCCGCGTAAAATCGCGCGCATACGTCGCGCAAATAGTTACCCAAAAATCGCGCGTTTTCGTCGCTCGCGTTTAAGTATAGATTTTCGTACAACGCGTTCATGGCTAATCCTGAATCGTCGCGAAATAACATCGTGGACGCAATCTCTCTGCTTTCTGAAGACACCGGCGCACCATCGACGGATTGTAATCGTCTATTTTTCCCGAAAGCAAATGCGATCGCGGCGACGTGATCGTACTCGTAATGCTGCGACCGCAGCACGAGCGGATTATCCGCCACACAAACGTGCTCGAGACGTGGAAAGAAACATTCGTCGCCGAGGAACCGAAACTCGGCGACGACGGAAATATCGTTCGAGGAGAGGTCAATCGTCTCCAATCTTTCCATGTACCGCATCCTTTCTTGGGCTTTGGACAACGACGAAATCGCATTATTCTTCAAATTCACGCACTGTGCGTTAGCAAACAAACCAGTCGTCGTTAAATCTGGCACGTCCGGGCCTAACCCGTTATTCTCCAGAGAAACGTGCGTTAAATTGGGCAAAAGAATCGCCTTTTCTCCTCCCGTCGTCCTCTTCGCAAACAAATTCTCACGTTCAATCTCTTGAATCTCCTTTTCTTCTAGTTCGCCCCCGCCTAGCCACCCGCACGCGTCCAGCTTCACGCGCTCTAACCTTTTCGGCAACACCGTCTCTCCTTTCCTCACGCTCTTCCCTATCCTCGTTTCGCTCGCGTCCAAATACTTTAGATTTTTGAACAAATGTAAATCCAGAATCCCGGTCAAGTGCTTGTTTTTTGACACATTCAAGCACCGCACGTTCGATAGCAGCGAGTGGTTACGTCGCGAGTAGCTTTGCGGATATTTGGATGCATCGTTTGGAGACGAAAAAAAACGCACCGCGTCTCGGAACACGTTCCCGCTCACGTCTAAAATCTGAATTTTGCCAACACCTAAAACGAACGAGGAGGACAAACTCTCGGGAATCTTTCGTAAACCGAGACAAGCGAGTTGCAGACGCCCAGTTGCGAGATTAGTATTGGCATCGTCGTTACTCTTGTTGTTGTTGTTATTTTTAAGCGCGCGATACCAATAGTCTTCCTCGTCGTCGTCGTTCTCCCTCGTCTTTCGTCGCGTTCTCATTGTCATCATCACGCTTTCAATTTCACAACGTCTCAATGCTCTCTGATTTCACCACCATCCCGCAACACCTCTGATTTTGCAAACGAACGTCATCATTTGACTCGCTTCTTACACCATACAGGAGGAGGTAAAGAAGAAGAAGAAGAAGAAGAAGAAGAAGACAGTGCTCCTAAAATGACCTCCTATGTGCGTGTGTGTGCGTGCAATAATGAACCCCCAAAGAAGAGAAAAAAAAGAGAGCAGAGAGATGAAGCAACCCCTACGAAAAAAAAACAAAAAAGGTTGGTGTTTCTTCAAAAAAAGTGTTTAGGGTTTTATCAAAAGAAAAATGGGCGAAAATCACACAAAAGACAAAACCAACCGCACTCTCTCCACTTCAAGAATACTATAACCATCATCACACATATATCATCGATCGATCTCACTCACTCACTCACGCATCATCATCATGAGCAAAAGCTGCGCGGGAATGCTGGAGGAGATGCTGAAATGTGCGGAGCAGTCGAAATGTTATCTTTCTCGTTCTCGTTCTCGTCGACGAGAAAACTCCAACTCGGAGGAAGGAGGAGGGAATGATGATGATGATGCGTTGGAGTTTTGCGTGAAGGCGTTGATGAGGACAACAACCAACGACGACGACGACGACGACGATGAGAAGAAGAAGAAGAAGAAGAACAATAATAAGAATCAAATAACAGAACTCGGGTTAGACGAGTGCGTGGTGAAGAAGCAGGTGTATTTGAAGTGCAAGAGAGGACAGATGGACATGCGGACGCGGATGCGCGGGAATAAAGGGTACTGATTAAGAATGCGCGTTTGTAGTGTGTGTTTGAGTAGGAGTCCTAACGAGAGTTTTACTACGGAACGCGCGAAAAAGGCGTCACTCAAAAGAAGAGTCAAATTCGTCGCGAGGAAAAGCGTCAAAAACACCAGATCGTCGTTTCCGTCGAAAGATGATGTTGTTTCGCCTACGAAAGACACGCAGAGAGCGCGGACGATATCTTTCGATATACGCGCGGAGGAGGAGCGCGATGTACGAGCGGCTGCGGCGGCGTTGCGCGCGAGGTGTTTTCGAACGTCTTTCGAGGAACGGTGGCGACGGCGACGGGGGAATGAGAGTAGCGACGAAAGAGACGAAGCGTCGTTGCGAAGGGCGTATTTTGAGAAATTGGTGCAAGATGAGTTGCATCAAGATGCGCTGCTTCCGGCGCGGACGGAGAGGATGGCGCTCGTCGTCCCTAGAAGCGCTTTCCTTTCTCAGTCTTTTTCTTCTTCTTCTTTTGAAATAGAAGACGAATATTTAGTTGTCGAGCGAAGAGCAGATGAAATGGGAGAAGAAGAACACAAAGAAAACCAAGATGAAGATACCGCGCTCGTCGTGGTGGCGACGTTAGACTACGTCATCGCAGACAAACTTCAAGGCGAACTTTTATGCGGCGACAAAGGAAACGGACAATCGTTCGATAGCGAGAAGTACGCTTTCAACGAAGCGACGCAAACGTACGAATTTATGCCGAAGACGATTGAAAGGGCATATTGTTTCAACGTGTGCGTTCTTGGCTCGTACCGAGGCCAAGGATTTGCGCACAGATTGATTCGCGAAGCCGTTCGAAGAGTCGCGCTGAACTCGGTGAAATTTTTATACGTGCACGTAGAACTAAACAATGCGCCGGCGTTGCGCTGCTACGAATCGTTTGGATTTTTAGAGGAGAAGAAAGAGAGTGAGAGGGTGGCGGTAAAGTTAGGACGCCCGCCGCGGAAGTTGCTCTTCGTGACAGTCGCGCCTGTAGCCGAGGCATGTGCATAGTCGTTTAGTTGTAGGTGTTGTAGTAGTAGTAGTAGTAGTACAGATGATTAGTTTAGAAAGTAATTAGAATTCCCTCTCTCTCGTCGTTCTTTACTTGGTCTGATAGGCTGAAAATCGGCTCGCTTCAAATTGTGCCTCTGGCTTCTGAGCGTCTTCTTCCGTCATGTATCTTGACGGCGAACCAACATTCCCGCGCCCGCCGGTACAATTCAGAGACTTTCTCGTGTTTACGCCCGTCGTCGGGTTCGTTCCAGTCGCAATTTTGCATAACTTCATTTGCATCGTATTATCCAGCAAAGCGTCCGAGAAATCGGCGTTCGTAATATTCGCTCCGTTCAAATCGGACGAAGTCAACACGACCCTCGCTAATATCGCATTCGTAAAATTCGCGTTCACAAACACGCCTCGATCCATCAACGCGTCGCTCAAATCTGCATCCGTAAAGTCTGCGTTCGCCGCCACCGCTTTCATCAAATACGCGCCGTTCAGCTTCGCGCCGACCAATTTTGAGTCCCGCATCTCCGCTCCTGTAAAATTCGATAACCGTAAATCCGTGCCGTACTTTTCACTCACGTTCTCGGCTCTCAAGTCGTACCCGCCAAACTGTTGCGCGCTCCCTCTGTTGAACTCACCACCTTGATTGGCTTCTCGACTGTTCAATTCCGCGACCGCGAACGGAGGAGAAGGGATTATTCCGGACACAATCAGCGCCGTCGCCACGGATAAAGCGCATTTTGCGCTCGTCGCGAAAATGGTGTTGCTTTCCCTCGCCGTCGTCGTCGTCATCCTCGTCTGACGATGACGATGATGAGAACGTGCTTTAGTATTCACCTTTACTCCCGCTGTTCTTCTCGCGACGACGACGCGCTGCTCAACACGAACGCTTTTAGGGTGGTGGTGGTGCGTTCTCGCACGTAATAACGTCGTCGTCGTCGTCTGTGAGTGTGATGTCATCGTCGTCGTCGTCGTTTAAAGAGGTTTTCCCGTGAGCTTGCGTGCTTTTAATCGTGACTTGTGGTGTCTGACGAGGAAAACGAGAGAAGAAAAGGAAACGAGTGATGAGAGTTTTTTTTTCGCACACAAAGAACACGAAGCGGCGAATGAGGTATTTTTGAGTATGTTCGTTTATAATACGAAGTATATACCAGTAAGTTTACTCTTTCATAATAACAATAATAATAATAATAATAATAATAAATAAGTAGTACCACTACCGGTACCAGCACCTATAAACCAGTAGTACTTAAATGACGGAACCGTAAACATTCGAGTTAATTGACGACTGTTCGAGAAGCGCGTCGTCCTCGTCTCTCGACGAATGGCTTTGACGGCGTCCGAAAAGACGCATCATCGCGCTCTTTCTTTCGCCTCCTTCGCTTCGCGCGGAAGGAGACACGGCGGCGAAAACAACCGAGGCGGTGAGGACTACAGTCGCGCAGAAACCAAACAGAAGCGTGGTAGTTTTCATCGTGGTGCTCGTTTTCATGTTCTCGCCGAGCTCTGCGTTTCTGAATTCGTCGATATCTTTTATTTTCGTTTTTCGTTTCTTCTTTTCGTTCGTGCTGTTTTCGCGGGATAATCCAAGAGTGGACGTCAAAGTGGCTGCTTTCGATGACGAGGCATCAGGGCCTTTGCATCCAAAAGTTGCGGTGTATTTTGCAGTTGCTACTGGATTACCGTTTACATCCGCGAGTAGCTTTTTGCGTTCCTCGCTCGTTTTCGCTTTGTACAAGAAAGGATTTACCGTGAGCTCGTAACTTCCCTCGCCGACGTTCCCGGGAAACTTGGCAACGAGAGACCCTTTACCGTCTCCGTTCATGCACACAAAGTTGAAGGTGTTTATTACAGCTTCCGCTGAAAATGAACCGACGTTTGAATCTATGTTCGATCCGTCGCAGGTTTTCACGTGTCTGATTTGATACGGCATCTGCGAAGGCGCAAGCTGCGGACATGCTAACGGTTCGCTGAAATCAACCTTGAAGACATCGTTCAAGATTGACGCATCTACAGCTAGCGGTTGGTTTACGTCGACTATTAAGTTCAAATTATCTTCAGTCGATGAGTATTTCACACCTGCTGCCGCGAACGAGTCGTAACCGGAGCAAAATACTTTAGCTCGAATTTCCCAAGTTCTGTCTCTCAAACCGTTCATGAAGTATTGATTTTCGATATTCCATGGCAATTTGCATCCTTGTCCGCGCGCAGTGTCGCATTGAACGTCCGCGTCGGACTTATCGTCGTTCCACGCGTTGATCCACTCGCCTTCGTTTAATTTCCTCCACTGGATGCGAACGAATTCAACGTTTTCGTGAACTAAGTGGTCGTATTTACCTTCTTGCGTCCCTTTGTCTTTGGTCCATAAATTCACTGGGTTGGGATTCAAAACGGTGTAATTCAAAACTGGCCACGACTGCGCGTGTACTTTTTTGTTCAAATATTTGTTCATGGTGGTTTCATCCCACTGCACCGGTGGACACTCTCGCTCCCATTTCATATCACCTAAATATGCGGTAGACGAAATTGGATCGCGATACATCCAATTGCCACTCATAGAAAATTCACACGCGGAAACGAGCTTTACGCCAATATCCGTGTACTTGTCCGCAAAGACTCCTTTCGAAACTCGCATTGTCATTACGGTGTGAACTAAATCGCCATCATTATTTACGGAGTTGACCCAGTCCAGCGGCGTCATGCTCCCCAAAATTGAAAGGCCGCCCACATTGCTCACCGAAAACGATAAATCTCTCATGTTAGCACCATCGGCCCCTTTCCACGTCTCTCCAGTTGTGAGTACGAGACCGTAAGACATACCCTCTCTGTACGGTGATTCATTCGTGATTATGAGATCGTACAACGCTTCGTCTCCTGGTGGTATAAATTCGTTATTTACTCCAGGCGACCACTCAGTTTGAAGAATCATTCCAGACTCACGCCACATCGTGTCTGGTTCTCCCGGACATTTCGAGGCACCTCCAATCGTTTTAAACGTTGGTGTACCGAAGCGCTTATCCGTCGAGACACGGATTACAAATTTATCATACGGGTCTGGATCACCTAGGGAATAGGAAGTTTCCAAACTCCCATACTTAGCCCATGCCACATTGCGTGTTGCATCAGTTGTTGTCTGCACTTCAACATTACCATTATAGCCGGAATTCAAGAACGAAAGACTGGCCCCGAACGTGCCTTCAAATGCGAGGCCAGCTTCCAATGAAATACCCCAGCTATAATCTCCACTAGCAATATTGTCGTTCACACTCTGAGAAAATGATATACTGTGGCCGCCGCCGCTAAATGTTAAATAGATGTCAGCTTGTGGCCCACCTAATTTGGGTTCCGGGCGGTCATCCAGCGGTGAATACTCAGAAGACTTCGTGTTGGGGTTTTTCGCGAACGTAAAAGGCGCAGTGCTTCCATAAACTGAAGCGTCAATTAAATTTTCAGAGTCTGGAACCGCATCCATACCTCGAGAATAAAAGTCGGGTTCATCTGGAGTGAGAGTTTTCATCCATGAATCTGCAGTCGTTGCTACGTCTCCTCCTTTTTCGTTCCCAAAAATGGAAGTAGCCGCATCTTTCATCGTTTGAGCATAGTTCACCATATTTTGTGGATGACTATAAAGCGCAATCTCATCACCAGGAGTTACAATAAAACTTGCAGTTTTAAGCATAGTTGCAACCGACGAATCTGCCAACGTCGGCACTTTACCGCCTAAAGTCATTGCTTCATTAAGTCCTGGCACGAAAGATAAATATTTGTTGGGCCCTATTTCATCCCAAGTTTGTTGCACATCTTTCCATACATCCGTATCATGAATGTCAGTACTCAAAGTCATACCTTCCGCAGGCCGTTTATATACCTCCTTCACCTTATCCTTCGATAGGGTCCCAAACACGCTTTCATCCGAACTGAGCGCGGCATTAATATCCTTCGACCACTTTCCGTCAATTTCTTTTTTGTATGCCTTTTGATCTTTATCTGATTTCGCTAAAAGTCCTTCAGGATGATAGTCTGGGGAAACCAACTCCAAAGTATATTTCCAGTCGCTGATCGATTGCTTCAAACGACCTTTCCAAATTTCTTTAATTTTCAAAACTTGCGGTATGTTTGTACTTTCTGAAATACTATCATCCGACATTAAAGAGTTCGGATCGTTTGCAACTTTGATCAAACCTTCGAGTTCCGGAATTACTCTAGTTTCTATCGTGAATATTGTCGATAAATATGTCGTCGGTTTACGCGGAAGCCATTGAACTTGAGGAACGACGGTTAAACATGATGGAGCCTTAGAGTCTTTGCTTTTACTTTTACTCAGGTAGTAAAATTCTTTCAAACCAATGCCTTCGTCGCCGTCTGCCGTAGCGATCTTGTACTCTTCGCTTGGTTCCGTCGGTTGTCCAAAGGTTTTATCACTTTTATCATAAGAGGAGCACTCTCCAGATTTCTTCTTCGGAGCGAAATATTCAACTCTGCACTGCTTCTTCTCTGCCACATCTTTCTGCGTTACTTTGAATTGAATAGAGTAACAGAAATCTTTCTTTTCTGCGTTTTTGAAATTGACAGCAGCAAAATAATGATTTGCTGTAGACGTGCGTACCATCTTATCTTTCATGAATTTATACGCTTCGTGCGAGTAAGCAGCAGAACCATCGATACCATCACCGCGTGTTATAACAACATCAGGCTCTATGTCATCGGCATCCTTGCAGTCGAACCAATCGCTTTTTTGCTCACCTTCTGAAATTTCAGCTGGAAGTAATCGGATATCTACAACATCGGTCTTCACGTACACTATTTCAAAACCACCACCCAAGATTGTGTCGCCCGAGCGTCCAGGTATACCAGGATCAGCACTAGATTCGATATTGCGACTCAACGTCATGGAGAAGTCCCATCCATCATTGACACCAGAGTTTACACTAACTGATGGGCCATTGATAGAGAGATCTGCTCCTGCTGTCGCTTTAACTGAAATCGCCCCTACGCCCCCTTCAGGTTTATCTGGTACTATTTGTCCCATTGGAGCGATCGGTGGTTGGATCGGGTCAGGAGAGATCGGATCAGGTTTCTTTTCTTTCAGTGGGATCCTAGCAAAGTCAAGAACTTTTTTGTCCCCAACCTTGACTTTTCTTGTCCCAATGATGACTTTTTCTTGTCCTACTTTCACTTTCTCCGTAATTTCGCGCGTTTCGAACTCTTGTTGACCGTGACCTCTTCTGTACTCGTGCCCTCTCTCCTGCACCTTGTAACCCCCAAATCTTCCGAAATCTCCCTTTTCATTACTTTTACGAATGCTCGACGTTTTCTTGTTATCGAGATAAACTTTTTCCACTCTAGTTCGATCTTCGTACACATCTCGCATTTCATAAATGGGTTCATCTTCGTGCACAGGTACTGACTTCATAATTGGGATCATTTTAAACCGCCCTCCTCCCGAGCTTTCTAACAAATGCCTCCTTCCTTGGTTTTCACCTAAGTCTGCACCCGCTTTATTGGGGTCAAGATCTATCAAAGCGTTGACATAACTAGATCCAGCATCAACTTTTGGCGTGAATTTAGTTTGTGCATCTATTCCGGCATTGAAGCCGAAACCCATTGAACCAGTCGCTGCTCTTGTACTTTCAAGACTCAGCGCCAATGTAACTTCTGTTCCTTTAGAAATGGAGGCAACCGAATCGCCGCCGGGTGGATCGTGCACTACCGTGTACACTAATCCACGAACAGGAGCGGTGGCATAGAACTCAACGGCGCTTTGATATCGTGCACTCTTGTCATTTCCTCCACCGCGGACTTTTGACTGCATCGTGACAAGTTCTCGTTGAACTTCAAGATTTGTAACCGCCCAGCCGTCGTCGCGCTGCAATCGCGCGAGTACCTTACGACGATATGGGGCGACCAAGTTAGGAATAGCACCGTCGGCGTCAATTGTATAAAATTTCGAAGAATCATCAACTTCGTGTTTTGTTGGATCACTTGCAGGCTGTTTGAAGTTCAAAAAGTGAGTCTCCGCGTCAACTTTTGAAAACACGCAGTCGTCCGACGGCAATGAACTCGAATGACACGGATTCTTGTCTCCTTCCGGTCCGATATCTTGTTGCAAACGAACGGTGACTTTAAGATTTTCTGACGTTGGAGACTCAAATGTCGAGCACGTGGAAATTTCGTCTTTCGACGTTAAGTGCGCCTCCATAACTCGCATGGACACGTATTTCTTATCTACCACGGGATTCTTTAGCTTAGAGTACATAGCATTCGTAACCCCTATGAGATTCTTTTCTCTCAAATCGTTGTTATTATCTCCGAGGCAAACATCATCCTTACTCGTTATGACATAAAATGGATCTTTAGCAGGATCCGGGTCTTGGGTGTCAATATCGTTCAAGTAAGGAGTGGCGCAAAACCATCCGTGATAGGCGTACTTTGCGTCGTCGTGAATGATGTCATTACTTTCTTCCTTCGGGTTGAGAAGCAAAAGCGTTCGAACCAGGGCGTCTCTATCTCGGAAAAATTGCATGATATCCGAACCTGGCGGTTTGCAAGACGCGCCGACAAATTTTTTACCGCCTTTCAGACCGTTACTACTTTCCCAATTCACGAGCTTCGTTTCCGTCAACGCGCTAACATCTGGCGCCTCGTCCAGTTGAACGTAATAATCCATCGCCGCATACGGCCACTTTCTTACGGTTGGACTGTTATATTTCGTAATCAGAGCGCTTTCTTTGAATGTAGGCAGTTCTAAGTCTGCATCAGTAATCGTGAAACTCGATCCGCATCCATTAGCGGGAGAGATGAGAAATGAGTACCCGGTGTATGTATCTTCGCAAGCACCTGCAAAGAGACCAAGGTCTATGATTCTTTCGGTCACGTCCATGAATACGATCGTTTCTCCACCAACAACTTCGTTCAAAACGAAAGACGTGGTGAAGTCTGCTTCGTTTTTGCAGCTCGAATCTTGCATTGCATCATCGTATTTATTGCCGGCGTAGCATAACTTTCTATCCGTCCTTGGCTCAAATTCAGGTCCCGCGCCTTTTCTAGCTTTCGAGTCTGGCCCTCTGTAAGTTGCGACAAATTTCCAACTCGTGCCTGGTGTGGCTGCAAAGTTAAAAAATCCAAGATCGTCGGCATAGATGTAATCCCCCTCGTTAGCTACAACGCCATCGATCATCTCGTAAACGCCAATAACAGCGCGGGGTACCCCGCAAAGATACTCTTGCGTCCGCGAAGCTGGGAAACGCACGACTCCGTACACCAAAACAGACGTATCATCTGATATCACGCAACCTCCAGGTTTTAAATTTTCAATCAATGGCGTCGGCGAGCACGTATATTTCACTCTGCCCTTAGCGACTTTACCAAGGTGAGCTTGCGCCATAGAGGACATAGGGAAATCGTCATTCGAATCTTGCGTTAATTCATCCGTTCCTCTTTCCAAAGCTTCTCGCTCATTTTCTTTATCATTGGGATCTTTATTAAAGATGTGAATAACGTCCGGTAATTGACGCATGGCGTGGATTTCAAACGTCGATTTGAATAAATTTTTCGCAATACCGTGGGTGGCGTCGGCAAAAAAGACGCGTTCGGAGAGATGGACGTGCTTCGTCAAAGAAACGTGCTCATTTCGATGCGTAGCGAACGGAATGACGTACTTTTTTGATTCTGGTACAGTTACCGGGCCCATTGCAGCTAAATTCGAACGCAACGACGTATCCGAAGACTTTGGTAAAGAGAGTGAAAATCCACTCGTTTCATTCGTTTGCGTTTGGAGCCATTTTTGCCAGTTCTCTTGAGTAAACGGAAGTGCGAACTTTTGTGTAGGATGAAGCGCAAAGAGAGCATTGCTATCGCTTTTCATACCTTCCACTTCAAATAGACTATGATATTCCGTTTCAATCGGCGGATACACCAACCATGGTGTTGCAAAAATAACATCTTGGTCGAGCGCGATGCGGACACTTCCAAATTCGTTTGCGTCCAACTCCCCGTCCTTATTTTGATCAATAGTAGACCAGAACTCATCAGACAGTATCATTCGAGCGTCGACATACTTTGTTCTGTTCATCGCGTAAGCGATGAATTCATTCTTATCGATATTTTTGCTGGAGTTATTTTGATTCACGAAATCAAAGTGTGGCGGCGGTGGTGACGGCGGCGGTGAGGGTGGTGGTGAAGGTGGTGGTGGGCTCGGCGGTGGTGGGCTCGGCGGTGGTGGACTTGGACTTGGAGGTGGTGGACTCGGCGGTGGTGGACTCGGCGGACTCGGCGGTGGCGGACTCGGCGGTGGCGGACTCGGCGGTGGGGGCGGCGGACTCGGTGGCGGCGCGCACGAGTGCGTGTTACACGACAAATACTTGGTATTGTAGTGATGCCAAGAGCTCCAACCTCCATTGCTACTGTAAGCGTGGCCGTTATTCCAGCAGTGCGTGTAATAACAGTGCCATCCCCACCACCAATAACACTTTCTGTTGCAGTAATTATATCTGTATCTGTACTGTGGATGCCAGCGGTAATTTTGTTTTTGCATGTAAGTACCTCCGCCACAACTTTTGCTGCAGCCGGTCGTCGTGTACCAATTGCTGAATCCGTAATAGTACACCGTCTGATAATGGCTTGTTCCCGTATATACGACATAGTTATAAGACCACCCGAGAGATGAAACATTCTGGTCGACGCTTGTGATGTTTGGAAGCAAAGCGTCCATATCAGTGGCAGTCATATTCGGAGACGGCGGAACGTACTCGTCCGGTAACTTGCCGTTTTCGTCGAGAGGAGGAGAAAAATCGAGAATGGCGGTTCCGTTAACCTCGATAACCTTTTTCTTTTTCATACTCTCGAGCGGTTTGTCCATTTTCAAGACTTTATCGTCGTCGTGTACATCACCCAATAGTGCGTCTTTCTTCGGCGGCGGCGAAGGAGGTGGTGGCGGCGAGGGCGGCGAGTGCGCAACGGCAATCTCCTTGAATGCAGTCTTGTCAAGATCCAACGCCAGTAAAAACGATTCAGGAGCAGTATCTTGATTCACCGTAAGTAGAGTTTCGTCGGTAGGATCAAAAACTTTGACCATGTGCGCGAGAATCCCGAGATGCATAACTTTTGGCAAATTTGGCGTGAAATCGATGATTTCCATCTCGTAAAATCCATCCTCGTCGGTGAAAGTCGAATATGGGCAGTTTATTTTCACGCCTTGAGCTTCAATTTCTGCAACTTTCATTATATCGGTATTCACGGGGTTTTCCAAAGACTTCACAGTGATGAGCTGACCAGTATAAACTTTGACGATCGTCCCCGAGCAAATGTAGCTTTGACAAGTCAGGTCGTATTTGTCATCGCGCTCGAATAAAATCGAACCATCCGTTTCGTTACGTGCGAGGATACACTTCGAACCTGTATCACCAGCATCTTTTGGATCATCGTAATCTAAAACGCGAACGTCTAACACATGCAATTTCGTTCCTACTGTGCAAACTTTTACACTTTCAATCGCAGAAAACGTGCTCAGCGTAATTTTCGCATACTCGCCTCCATTCAAAGAAACGGACGTGTCGCGGAAAGAATCCGTCGCTTGGTACGCCGTTTCGTTTACTTTCTTGTCCGACTTGTTGGAATGATCAACTTTCATAAATTTAGCGATATTTTCCTTCTTGGTCATAGGAGGAACGATATCGGTCATCGCGGCGGATTTACTCACCGTTCTCACAAGATAGGCGCAGACGCGAACAAATTTTTGTGGTTTTCCCGTGCCGCCGACGGTAATTTCCCCGTCAACAGTCGCGTACCACGGGATAGTGTATAATAACGGGTCAGAAATTGCAGACTTGGCAGTTTTTGATTCCATTTTAGTCCGAATTGCGTAATCATACGTGATTCCAGGAGTTTGCATGGTTTGGTCGTCAAAAAACGTCAGCGACGCAAAGGTTGTCGCGCACAACTCCAAGGAAGACTCAATAAGAACAACCGCGGTGTAGTCTCCGTTTGGTTGCCCGCTCGCGTCTACTGTCCTTCGCAAAACTTCAAAACTTTTCTCATTTAATGCTGTGTCGCGAAATGAAAATGATAAACCCTTTCGACTCGGTATACCTTGCAAATCTATAACCGCTCCGTTGTAAAATAAGCCGGTAACGCACGGCGGCACATAGTTATCGCTCATCTTGGCTGTGAAAGAAGGCATGATGCAATAAATTCGACGCGATTGCGGTCGACTCGCCGTAAGTTTTGAGCATGAAACAGAGCGACCGCAAGCATGGATAGACTCGACGTGTTTGTCGGTCAAAACTCCGCGGTAGATGCGGAAATCATCGTATTCAGCCTTCAAATCAAGCACATTTACCGTGGGCGAAATCGTCGGATAATCGATATTGTTGTTCTCAACAGTTATTGTCGAAGCTTCTTTCTGTCCGTTAACAAAGAGTCGGAATCCATGTTCTTTGTTCAAAACCATCGCAACGTGGTACCAATTTCCCTCTTCAGTGCCGAAACTCAGGCTCGGTGGCGCAATGAGCTGTTGACCGTAATATTTTGCGGTCACTTGTCTCGCGCTATTGATGCCGAAAGATTTTTCGTATTTAGGATCTTGCTCTCGAGCGTACCAGATGTTTCCATACGAATTGCTTTGATACAATCTAACCCACGTCATGACAGCAGACATTTGCATCGACGGCTGATCGGTGAGCACGATGCCATTATTAACTCGAGGATCGCAATAATCCCACCTTTTGTTTTTATTTGTAGTATAACACCAAATCGTAGACTCCCCCTCCCCCCCAGGATTACGACAATAGTTATTGCTTTTTAAACCATCGTTGGGTTTCGATTGTGGAGTGATGTCTCCATGAGCATGCGGCGATTGCTTCCACCAAGACTGACACGTGTATCCTCCGCGGGTTTTAGTTTGGCAGCCTCGATAGCCTTTTCCATTTTCGCCACGGAGTGTCTCATCGCAATATGACCCCGACGGGGTGTAAGGGTGATAGATCGATCCAGCACGTTTGAGGCACTTGAGTCCATCACCGCACGCAGTTAAACTTACACCAGACTTAGCGACAAATTTATCTGTCTCAGATTTATCATCAAACGAAATTTGCGAGACCAAACGGACGGCTTTAGATCCAACGCCTAAAGAGGGACGAATGTCTTCGATTGCTTTCTTCGTTTTTATCTCCTCTCCCGGGATCTTTTGATACAATAAACCATCGGCATAGACGCAAGCAAAGTCTCTCTCAGTATTCAGTTTAAGATTATAATCCCACTTCAAAGCGAGTTTCTCGTTGTTCGCGGCACATTCTTCCTCCTGGGTATCCATGACTGGATAAGTTATTTTACTCACGACAACTTCCGGCACAGGATCTTTCGGAAGGCACAAGAAAGGAAACGTGGGGGACAAGATCACCTGGCTTAATAACACGTCTTCAAATGCGCCCGTATTTTGCAGATGATTGAGATAGCTTATATCAACATCGTACGACAAAAATGCACGCTCAATCTCATCAAACGATAATTTACCATCGAGTGGATACTTATCAAACTCACGGAACACTGCTTCGCGAGACGAGACTACGTCATCGCAATTCGAAGCCAGAAACGTAGGACTGGAAAGCAAAAACTTGCGCGCGATTGTCGATATAACTCGCTCGTTCGGAGTATTCACCGACGCGGGCGCCCAGTGTCCGCAGTCTTTAACAGCTTCAAATTCATATAAAAGCTCGAATTTGTTTTTGGAAGTTTGCGGGACGATGGTACCGTCCGGATACTTCCAATAGCAATGATGCCAGATTTGCATATGTCCAACAACTTTTTCGTTGTTTTCGTTCGTTAACGTGAGAGCAACTTTTCCAGCCCCAGACTTTTGGTTATCGAAGAAGTTATCCCATCTTAAGCAAGGGTACTTGCGGGCTTGTGAACTTTCGTACGTGCACGAAGAATCATCTTTCTTTTTAACGAACGCTGGGCAAACTAAGCCACGGTTGCTGTTCTCTGCGCGAGTCGAGTCGTCTCTGAAACAGTTCGACGGGTTATAGCAACCGTCGTCCGAGACGGAAATTTGAAAATCAAACTCATAATCCGTCAAAATTACGGGTTTTTGAGCGATGGAAACTTGAGGAGTGCCAGCACTCGCACCAGGCGGTGGTGGACTCGGCGGCGGTGGGCACGCGTGCCTGTTACAGCCAACGGTTCGAAACTGATACCAACCATAGCTACTACACGATCCAGAACTGGAATGCGAGTATTTATAATGATAGCTGCCCCATGTGCACCAGCTGTGATACCACCACCACCACCCCGAACTATAGCAGTTGAAGTCTCGGTATCGATGATAGTATACGTGAGTAGGACAATCTCGGTATTTCCTTCCGTCATATCTCCAACCATATGGGCCGCAAATTGCCGAGCACCCCCCGTAAGCATGCCCCCATCCAGTGATTTCGCGATGCCAGTTCGTGTGAGAGTGGTATTGTCCTTGATAAATCCAAGCACCAAGAGCACTTGTTTCATTTTTACCAGCACCCAACATTGCCTCAGCTTCGGTCATGTTGTTAAACCTTGCGTCAAATTCTGCTCGAAACTCATCCTCGGTAATTTTCGACTCCGGAGAAACGTAATCCGAAGGTAAAGGACCGTTTTCATCCAAAGGTTCGATGCGATGCACATTTTTTGACATGTCAAATTTTTCAACAAAGTCACTTTTTCGAACTTCCACGAGTGGATCTTCAACTTTGAGAACCTCCAAAGACGAATCATCGACAAGATCGTTGTCGTCTTTGCCAAGCGCGACGATTTCGTCGTTTCCTTCGAAAACCGCCGCGTTTGCCGGGGCAAAAATCTCTCCCTTTCTGATAAATCCTTCGGAAAGGTCGTCCGTTTCCCCCGCGACTGCGGGTTCGACGGTAGTCGTCGACGACGGTATTTTCGTCATCGGTGCGCTCGAGTCGTTCGCGACGGACGACTTTGAACGTTTCGACGCGCTTTTTTTCTTCTCCTCTAAGGAAGAAGTAGACGAAGACGATAAAGACGCGCGTGTTTCGTTCTCGACGAAACCATCAATCTTGAACGAAGGAACGTTCGTTTCTTCGGCGCGTCTGCTTTTCGTTCTCGACGCTTCCACCGCCACCTCCGTTCTCCCCGCGACTGGAACAACGTATAGAGTCGAAAGTACAAACGTCAAAGATAGAGCCATCGCGAGAAGAACACCGCGACCAGCCGTAATCTTCTTCATCTTTATCTTCATCGTCCAAGATCCAACCTCCGCGAAACAGCGCGAGGAGTTCCTCGTCGATGATCGAAGAAAGAAGCAAGCGTTCGCAAGAAGAAAGCAAAGATGCGACTCAACTTTTTCCTTCGCCACCGAAGTGGTTTCTTCTTCTTCTTCTTCTCCTCCTTTTTCTTCTCAAAGATAACCCGTGCTATAACGTTGGATGAGTGAGAGATGAATAGAGTCAGTTTTTCGTTTCATTTTTTTCTCCCGTAACTCAATACAAATATCTTCCCTCGGTGTTTTAAAATGTCGAAGAGAAGAAGAGAAAATGTAACACCCAAAAAACTGTCGTAAGCAAGACCGGAGAGAGAACGATGACGGAGGACAACAACCCATCCCACGAAAACAAAGGCGAGAGAAGCAAAGATGAAACAGAAAACATCAAAGCGCGAGAGAGAACAAACGCGAGAAAGATAACGACCGGAGTGAGTTTCCTCCTCGTCGTCGCGCCGTTTTGTTTTTCATCTCTCTCATTTTCTCTCGCCAATCGATGACGAGAAAAACAATTTTCTGTTCAAATCCAATCGATCGCGAGTGGAAGAGATGCCCTCACCTTCTCCGTCTTCTTCTTCCGAAAAGTTTAAAACTGCGTTGGTGCGTGTAAGCGATGCGTATTTTATGCGCACGTGCGTTGCGCGTGCTCTTCTGTGTTGTTGTTGTTGTTAGAAGTGGAAACGTATCTCAAATCGCAAGAATAAAAAAGTGAATTTTTATGGGGTAAGCCAGAATAAAAATAAAGACTAAATTTAGAGGGAAAAAGGAGGAAAAAGCGAGTAATGTCTTGGCAAAATTAAGCCAAGAAGAGTTCTCTGATGATGACGACGTCGACGACGACGACGACGACGTAAACGACACATACACACGAAATAAAAAGCAGAAAGAAACTCAGAGAGAGAACGGTCTGTCGATCGAACGCACTTTCATCAGCAACCAACGGCAAGAAAAGGACGCAAAAAGAAGATGAACAAAATGGCAACTGTTAAAAAAAAGTTTGGTTTGGGTGTTGGGATTTTTAGCGTTTGTGTACGCGAGCGCGTTTTTAAAGGGGATATAGGATTCGTTGTTCTTGAATATTACACACACACACACACACACACACACACGCGTAACTGATGAGGATGACAACTTAAACACGTGATATTTTCATCGTAATTTTTAGTTGTTGTCGGTATCGGAAGGCGAAGACGGCGCTTGGGTTTGCCCTTTCGGCGCGCTTTCTGTTTCTTTCGTCACCGCGTGGAACTCTTCGTACACGCTCGCTTCGGAGGTGCTGATGATTTCCGCGTTCGCGATAATTTGTTTCAATCCTTCTTCTTTAGCGAGAGAACCGTCGAGCATCGCAGCTTTGGCGGCGGAGATGTCGTCGCACGCCTTGGTGATTTCAGCCTGCTTGTTAGAGATGTGCTCGCGCAACGCTTCCATTTTCGCCTCCGCTTCTTCCGGGGTCACGGTTGATGAAGACGAAGGAGTGCTGTCCGTGTTATCGATTTCTTCTTCGATCTCTTGGGTGATCCCGTCAATCTCCTCGCTTTCCTTTTCAATCTTCGGCGGCGCCGCGACGGCGTCTTTAATGAGCGCTTGGGCTTTGTGCACCTTCGCCACCGCGTCGTCGACACTTCCCGTCGCTTTCGCGACATCATCATCGTCCTCGACCGTTGTCAAAATCTGAACCGCGTCCACGATTTCTTTGTGTTGCTCTTCGACTTCGCCTTTCCAATCGGTCATCTCGGTTTTCACTTCTTCAGACAACTCGTTTTCCTTTGCGATCAATTTCTCAACCTTTTCCTCGTCTTCTGTTTCCACGACTTCTTTTTCCTCGTGGTTTTCTGGTTTTGGCGCCGCGTCTTTGTCTTCTTCTTCTTCTTGCGCCTTCGCGTCGTCGTTCGCATCAGTCGAAACGTCGTTCACTTCGCCCAACTTTGTCGTTTCTTCTTCCCCGTGGGGGATTCCAACACCAAGACGATGATGATCCGAGGAAGACAAAGAAGAAGAGGAAAAGTGCACCGCGAAAAGTGCCGACGACAACACCACCAACAACAACGCGAAGAACGCTTTTGGGTGGTTTCTTCTCGTCGTCGTCGCTCTTTCTCCTCGCAGCAAAGGCTTCGATTCCTCCTCCTCCGTCGTCGTCAACATTATTTTACTCATACTATCTCTGCTTTTTTTTAATGTCGTTTTTGTTTTTGTTTTTGTTTTTGTTGTGCTTCTTTTTAGTGTTGAAAAAATACGAATTTGATTTGATTGATTTTTTCAAAAAAGTTTGAAAAAAAAAACAGGCAGCAACTTACACCATTTCGCACAAAAAACAGAAGAGAGAGAGAGTACTTTAGAATAATAATACAAAATGTGGGTGATGCTTCCGATCGTGGGCGGGGCGGCGATCGCGAAGAAGATCACCACCTCGGCAAAAACGAATTCGAATGTAAGAGCGAGTTTTAATTTTGAGGACGACTTTGAAGAAGAAGGAGGAGAAGGAGGAGGAGAAGACGATGATTTTGAAAACATCGTCAAGAAGACGATTCAGACGACGACGAACGACAACAACAACGACAACAAAAGAAGAGGAAGACAACAAAAGCCACGAGTCGAAAGGTTAGGCGAGAAGAAATCATCAATCGAGCAACTTCTGCCGTCCATTAACGTGGAGGAGATACTCTCGACTTTGAAGAAAGAAAACTTCGCGTTAGAGTGCGAACTTGGGATGATGTCCGCGACGCTGGAGGAGGAGACGTTGAGAGCGGACGCGCTGGAGGAGGATTTGAACGACACGCGGCAAACTTTACAAGCGGTGGTGGAACGAGACACGTTATCGGAGACGGGGAGGTTGCAAGATAAGTTGGCGCTGGCGCAAGATGAATTGATCTTGTTGAGCGCGACCGCGGAGGAGGAGTTTAAGAAGAACGACGAGTTACGAGAGGAGTTGAAGAGAGTGCAGAATACTTTAGACGAAGTCGTGAAGAGAGAGATGGCGACGGTGAGAGAGAACGAGGATTTGTTGAGACGGTCAAAGTTTGAAATCAACGAAGAGTTGATGATTCAAAATAGGAAAATCGAGACGCTCGCGCAAGCGAAAGAACAGTTGGAAGGGACGTGCGCGACGTACGAGACGAGGATTGAAAAGGCGAAAATCGAATTCGAGGAAACTTTGAAGAAATATTCCGAGGCGAACAGAATCAACGTAGAGAAAATTCAGAAAGGGAAGGAAAAAGAGCTGGACGCGATGGGAAAGGAGTTGGAGGAGACGAAAGCGGAGTTGTTGAGAAGTTTGAACGTGATTGATGAACTTCGAGAAGAGCTAGTAATAACCGCGCGAGCGTTTGCGGAAAGAGGAGGCGGCGGGTCAACTAATACTACCGCGGACGACAGAGATAGAGAGTCAGAGCACGCGTTATACGTCGCAAATCTCGCCGAAACGATCGATGAGAAGGAAGACGAGATCCAGTCGTTATTGATGGAGATTTCCACCTCAAAGCGACGAGAGGAGTCTCTTCGCGAAAAAGTCGTCAGTTTATCCGCGGAGAAGGTTCAGCGGCAACAACGAGGGGGACACGCAAGAATGGAAGACTCTTTCGATGATTTATCGTCAACAATCGATGAAGAAATGTTGAAGACGGAGAGCTCTAAAGTTGCCAACTCGGCATCGAAAGCGTCGCCATCTGGCAGCGGCGGCAGTCCGACGACGAGAAGATTTGGTGGATTATTCGGACGCAATAATAATAACAATAATAACAACAACAACAACAGCACTAGCAGGAACAACAAAAAAATGAGCGGTAGTGATGATAGAGTAGGATCAAAGAACGCCTCACCTTCTCCGTTGTCAGCGTTTGCCAAAGATGCGAACGAGGCGCTTCTCACGCCGCCAATCTCAGCAATGACACCTCCAACGCCGCCAAATGTTGGAAGTAGCGCCACGAAAAGGACGAAAGCCGTTTTGCCGTCTGAAATGAAAGACATGCAACAAAAAGTTCAAGAATTAGTCGCGAAAGTTGACGGCGCGACGACGCCGCAAGGAATTAGCAACGCGTTGCGCGAGTTGGAGGAGTTGCAACAGAAATTATCGAATATTGAGTTTACTCCGGACAGTCCTTCTCCTCTTTCTTCCTCGACGAAAGGGGATGTGATGATGGTCACGCCTCCGCCGACGACGTCTTTCAGCGTGAACATGTCGCCCTCGCCGCCGCGTTCGACGCGAAAATCCGATGGTAAACAACAACAAAAGCATCAAAACCGATCGGTAGACGATCGTGATGAAAACACTCACGTCGTTTCGGCGTCGGTAGCGGCAGACCCGTCGTCATCGTCAACAAACAAAGAAACGACTTTAGCGGAACCGTGGCTAGGAAAATCTCCGACGGGTAAAATTAAGCCTCTCAAAAAATGCACCGCGTGCCAAACCGGTTTCCCGGAACCCGGAAAGCAGTTTTGCATGCATTGTTTGACGCCACCGAATAGGCGCGGTATCAATGAGGGAAATAACGCGACGACGCCACCGAAAGAAGCCTTAGAAAAGAAGAAGAAGAAGATGAAAGTGATGAAGATGTTCTCGCCGAAAGGAAATAAATAAATTGTATTGAAAGTATTATAAACTAAAAGCATCTGCGCCTCTACCTCTCGCGTTGACGTAAACTAAACGTTCTTTGTTCCTGCCACCTTTTGCCCATCGGATGATTTCCAAACTTACGGTCGAAGACACCAAAAAGGATAACGAAGTATCCGTACACTTCGTCCAAGCGTACTTGGAATTTGCTCGATTCACTTCGACAATACCAACTTGATTATCACCCACGACACCGCATCGAATGGCAAAACCGGCTTCAATTTTCGGAATCATTGCTTTTGACGTCGTCGTCGGGCTTTCACTTTCGCTCTTTTTTGCAAACGGCGCATCGCCTTCCACGTGAACGATGATGTCAAATTTATTATTGTCTTTGGCCTCCTCGTCTTCGCCGCGACTCAAGAAATACGATTTCGTCCCGGGAAACCTCTCGTTTAATGCCATGGCGTTCGCATCGTTTTCGCATTCACTCAGGGTGAACATCGGATCGCCCACGAAGGCGCTCAAAAGTGGGTGTCGCGCTACTCTAGGTAAATTAATGTTTCGTGGGTCCGAAGCATCTCCTATCAGAGCAATTTCTGAAACGCCAATGGAGGCGAAACACGTCGCCAATGCAGCGGTTAAGATGCCCGAGCCTACGATGGCGATTTTACACCGCTTTCTGATATTTTCTACCGCATCAAAACCTGCGTGCTTCAAAATCGCATCTTTTGGATCGTCTTCCATCGCCACGTCTATGCCGTCCGTCGTGATTGTTTCGTATCCAGCCTCCTTTGTCTTTTCTCCTTCTGGTGCTGAGACGAAATCCTTCTCGACGTTTTTCACGCAATCGAAGATGTCCAAATGCGTCCACTGTTCTGCGCCTACTACGCTCGTTTTTGCGAGCGCGTCGTCTTCTTCTTTCTCGCTCACGTTCAAGCTACTCATCACCATGTTCAAGTACGCCTCTCGTCTTCTCTTTACTATTTGAGTCACCGCAAACGTCGCCGTGTGCGCTACGAGAAGAGTCATCGGCAAGAACACGTTACTTCTACTACTAATACTCCTATTATCACCGGAATCTCGCTGTCGCACGACCGTCGACGACGCAGACGACGACAAAAATGTATCTTTATTCTTATCTCCGGACCTTTCGCTGACTGCGTGCAACAACGGCGTCACCTCGGGCGTCTTTTTCAGAAACTCCCAATGCAACGCCGCTCTCCGTTCTCTTCTCCGATTTTCGTCTTCGTCCACGTTTCCAGCTCCAGCTTCATCCAACGCATTTGCAAACAACGCGGTAAACTGCGGCCGCAACGCGTCGTACAAAGCTTTACTCGCGGTAGCTTTATCATCCCCGCTATTTTTTTCGGCTTCTTCGTCAACGTCATACCCGCTTCCGTCGTCTACGAATATCGTCCCAACCTCGCCACCACCACCACCACTACTACTATTCCTACCGCTATGACTGCTATTATTATCACTCCCATGGTGCTCTACGGTGCAATACACAAAAATGGGTCGCTGTTGCAGTTGTTGCCGCTGATGATCGAGACGACTCTCTTCTCCTCCTTTCCTCGATCGCAGTCGCTCGTTCGCGTTGCACGCGACCGATAACGGCCCGGCGCCGTCGCAGAAAAACAACACGTCGATTGGCGGCGGCGACGAAGGAGAAGAAGAAGAAGACAAAGAAGAGAAGAAAGAACAATCCTCCGCAACGTCGACGATGATACTCTCCTTCTTTTCCTCCCCCTCAGACGAAGACGCCAACACCAATCGAGCTCGCAACCGTCGACAGAGCGCGACGGATTTCCGGTCGCCGATATCGCTTTTTAGGAGTACCCCGCCGGAAAGCGCGACGTCTTTTTCCGTCACGAATGTATTAGTATCCACCAAATCCTCCTTTTCTTCCTCTTCTTCTTTCGAAAACGACGATTTCGCGATATTGTTGTTCAGCGCGGAGTCGCACAGCGTGATTCTCGTCACGAAACATCCCTCTTTCAGTTCTGACGATGATGATGACTTTGACTTGTCGTCGTCGTCGTCGTTTCCATCTCCAGAAGAAGAGGAAGACTTTTTGTTTAACACGTAAGGGAGGAGCAACAACGAGAGCTCTGTCGCCACGTTGACGCCGAGACCGTTCGCGAGGCCGCAGATGCACGCGTGCATAGATGATGTGAGAGATGGGTGTTCCTCCTTTTTTGTTGTTTTTTTAATTCCTGTCTTTGAATACGCATGTGCCTCTCTTGTTCTCGAAACGTTGTTGTTCGTTTTTCGTGTTTTTTGTGTTGTGTTTGTCGAAAATCACCCCTCACAATTGAACGAAGAAGAAGACAAAAGAAGAAGAATCATCGCGAAGAATTCTTTTTAATTCTTTTCTTTCGTTTGAAGAGTGATGCAAGGAAGAAGTGCGCTGTTGATACGACGCGCTGCTTCTCAAAGTAACTTTTTCATCAAAGGTAGCAGTTCTTCGACGACGAAAAAGACTTCTTCGAAGAGCGGCGTTGTTTACGACCACCCCGCGAGAAGAGGGAGAAGTTCTTTCTCCAGGAGCGCATCTTCGTCATCATCCGCATCGTCGTCGGAATCCAACACCGACATGAAATTCACGATAACGTATAGTAAAAACTGAGACGGCGGCGGCCAAGAGTTTGAAGCGGCGAAAGCTGCCATCTTGGCCGTGGTGAAAAACGCGAACGTCGTTCCGAACAGAGTGGATAAGTATCCAATCACGGTGACCATCGAGGAGGAACAGTTAGGAATGATTTACAGCGGAAGGCAGCAAGGATTTTTCGGGAAAAACGGACGACCGGCGATGCGAGAGGTGGAGGAAGCGCTGAGGAGTAAGTTGTAGAGAGAAAGTAATACTAAAGCTTTATTACAACGTCAAACAACAACAACGCG
>JACLAA010006572.1_pt1 | contig 42525 bp, 25 predicted proteins | sample 8027891 | NCBI WGS metagenome assembly JACLAA01 (sample SAMN15724900, study PRJNA655200) | protist metagenome | isolation source: fluorescence activated cell sorting (FACS) single amplified genomes of... | place: Spain: Blaines Bay Microbial Observatory, Mediterranean Sea | collected 2016-01-19 | reverse complement strand
CACGAAAGCGCGACCACCGGTGGTGCTCTCTCTCTCTCTCTCTTTCTTCTGTCGTCGCGTGTTGTTGGAGAGACGAGAGAGAAATCGAGACGAGATTGTTTTTTCTGGGTAATGGATATCTCTCCTTTTTGAAACCCTAAAAAATGGACCAAAACTGACACCTCACAACACACGTCAGTAGGGAAGAAGGACGACGAATCGCGAGAAAAAGCGATTACGATGAAAGAGAAACCACCGGTGCCGACGTTCTTCGAAGAAAAACCACCACCACCGAGAGGAGGAGGAGGAGGAGGAGGACAACAACAAGAACAACAAAATCGAGAAGTTCGTGAAAGTGGCCCGGAGGAAGAGGAGATGATGCCGCCGTTACCGGTGTACGTCGCACCGGATTGGTCCGGGCCGCCAGAAAGACAAACGTCGTTCAGTTTGGAAGTGTTAAAGAGCGGCCAAGTTGTGGATTTAATCGTTTTAACAACAACAACAACAACGTCGAAGGTGGATGATGATGATGTGGTTCCTAAGAGTCGCTCGTACGTCACGTTTGGGCGACATCCGCTGTGCGACGTTGTCATCGAGCACCCGTCGAGTTCGAGATTGCATTGCGTGTTGCAATTTAAGAAAAACACGAAGGAAATGTACCTGTTCGATCCGGGGTCGACGCACGGGGTGTTTGTGAATAAACGGAAAATGAAGAAAGGAATACACGCGCCAATATTTGTCGGCGATCAGATTAAGTTTGGGGAGAGCACGAGAGATTACATCGTGCAAGGAGACGAGGCTTTAATGCCCGAGTGCGGGTTGACGAACCGAGAGCTAGAGAAGGTGAAGGAGATTCAAAAGAGGCGAGAGATGGAACAGAGGAAAGACGAGGAGGAAAAGAAGATGGAAGAAGCCGCGGTGGCGTGGGGGATGGCCTCGGAAGAGTTTGAAAAGAAAAATATGGACGAAGACGACATCGATTGGAGAACGCACGACGTCGCGAAGTTTACGCAAAACATGCGCAAGGCGATTGAGAAAGTGAGGCAGAAGGAGATGAAAGCGGAGAACATGCGTTCGGAGATTGAACGCATCAAACGAAAGCAAAGTTCCCAAGAAGGTGGTCTCACGCACGGGCAAGTGCAACAAATGCACAAAAACGAAACCGCGCTTGAGTTGCTTCAAGAGCACATAGATGAAGCGGACGAGCGGTTGAACGAGTCGTTGAGGGAAGTTTTAGGATTAGCGAGTAGAAATAAGACGAAGGAGAAGAGAAAGAAGAGGAAAGCGATAGATTCCGAGGACGAGGAGGAAGACGGGTTTTACGATCGCACGGAAAAGCGCGCGAGTAAGAAGGAAGAAGAGAAGAACAACAAGAAGAAAAAGAAGAATGCAAAAGCAAAAATCTTTGTCGAAACGGAAACCGCGGCGTCGCTGTGGGAGAAGAAACTAAACGCCGAGTCGACGCTAAAATCGTTGCAAACGTCTTTGGAAAAAGCGAGAAAAGATCAAGAGAGTGCCAGAATCGAAAGAGAACGCTTAGATGCCACAGAAGATGCAGATGCGATGGATATTTTCACCTTGGACGCTCGAAAAGAGGCGTGCGCAGATACCATCCAACGCTTGCTAAAATCCATCGACGAGAAGGAAGAAGAGTTGGAACGTCACGCGTCTTTGTTGGAGATTGCGGACCCGCACGAGGAGTTCAAGCCTGGCACGAGTAAAGGCGATGCGCTCAAAGCCGTCGTCGAGAAGGAGAAGAAAGAGAAAGAGGAAGCGGAAAGGAAGCGCAAGCAAGAGTTGATTGAGAAAATGAAAGCAGAAAAAGAGAAACAAATGAAAGAGCACGAAGAGCGACTGAAAGTACAAAAGTGGGAAAAAGAAGGCCAACTGTTGGAAAAGAAGACGTTCACGGGAGGTGCTGATGGTATCGGCGGTGCAAATGGCGGCTCGGGGCAAGACAATGCAAAGGCGGAAAAGAAGAGAAAAATTATCGAGCGCGTGGAAGACGAGGCGCCCGTGGTGGTTGACGAAGAGGAAAAGACGCGCAAAAAGGAAACAAGCGTGAAACCGTTATCGCCACCACCACCACCACCAGCGACAATCGTATCAGAACCGAAAAGAGACGCAATCAAACTCGACGATCCGGGAGATGGTTTCTTGTCGCCGGCTCAAGTCAAAGCCTTGGCGGATAAACAAGGCGGCTTTGGTCTCCAAATCCGCAAAAAACCAACCGTCGCCAAAAATTCCTCGTCAAATCCGCGAACGACGACGACAACCACATCTCACCTCGGTAACGTCAAAACCGACGAACAAATCCGTTCTGAAGCTGAACGCAAAGTCGAATTAGAGATGCGTAAAATCTTGAGCGGCGGTTTCGGTCAAGATGAACGCGACGAAGACAAAGAAGTAAACGCAAAAGAAAAAGAAGAAGATGACAACTGGGTCGCCCCTATCGATCAAAGAGGTGACGGTAAGACGCGCTTGAACGAAAAATTAGGATACTAGCACGCGTAGATTGAAAGAACGCCATAATACACAGCACGCGCTTTTGATGTTTTCTCCCCCATGTGTACAAAATTTCCCCTCAAAAAAAGAACACGAAGAAGAGACGCAACGGAAGAACACGAGGACGCGCACTCTTTTGTCTCAAAGCACAAACGCCCCACGCATAAAACCGAGCGATAAAGAGAGAGAGAGAGATTTACGCCGCCGCCTTCTTCCAAAATACGACGCGGAGGAAGAGGAAGAAGAAGAACGAATTGAGGAAATCATCCAAATTGGAATTCAAAAATCTCCCCCAACGCGCTTCTTGCATATACGTTTAGGTAGACGAAGAAGAGCAACACCATGAGCAGTAACACGGCGAACAATAATCAACAAACGGGGAATACGATCGTAGACGTGGACCAACTCCTCCAACTGGACAGTTTAGAAAAAGAACTCAAAGAAGCCTCAGATATCGTCCAAGAATGGACGACCGAACGTCTCTCCGCGAAACGAGCGCTGAAATCACAACACGACGGGGCGATGAAACAAAGCGAACAGTTTTACAAAAAATTGGTCGAACGCGAGCACGAGCTCTCGAATCAAGCGAAAGCGTTAGAGGAAGAGAAGGAAGAGCAAGAACATAAACTGAAGCAAATGGAAGAGGAAGCGATGCAAGCGAGAGAGTTAGCCGCGGATTTACCGGAACAGCTGGAGGATTTGAGAGCGACGGTGAGCGAAGAGCGAAGGAAAACGGAGGAGGAAGCCGGCGCGGTGGAAAAGTCAGAAGGGAAGCAACTGAAGCAAGTGGACAGTTTGCGAGTCGCGAACGACATGTACAAAGATCGACTGGGGTTGGAATTCATGAAAACCGAGGACGACGACATGAAGTTCGCGTTCACGTTGATCGATCGGTTCGAGATGGACAGAGAGTTTTCGTTCACGATTCGCGTTGAGGAAGGGTCGACTCGGTACCAGTTAATCGAGTGCGAACCCGCGGTGAGAGAAGCTGGAGAGTACATGAGAGAGTGCAATCGAACGGACGATTTGAGCAAGTTCGTGAGGAAAATGCGCACGAGTTTCGTCCGGTTGTGCGAGAGCGGTAACTAAACTTCTTAAACAACAGCTACATTATATTAGCGCGTGTGTGTCTGTAAATTTTTGTAAACGTACTAAATAGACCAATCTTCACTTAAATCAAATGAAGGCACACTTAGTATCATCATCGCGCCTTCTTTTGCGCGAAAGTCTCGTCTCATCGCTTCGTCGAAAGAAGGAGAACGGTTTTAAGAGCGAAAAGTCTCGCCTCAAATCGAACGCGTTCGCCTCTTCTTCTTCTTCTTCTTCTTTGGAAAAGAAAAACAACGACGAAGAGGATGGGGAAATCGCAGACAAAACGAACCGAACGCAACAACAACAACGGAAGGAGCATCACACGCTTTCGCCGCAAACGCGCGAGCGCTTAAAAATCCTCTTAAGCGTGGACAACCAAGGCTTGGACACGATGTTGTCCACTTCAGAAGGCCGGGAGATTCTCTCGTCCACGGACTCGAAAGTTTTGTTAACGCAGCTGAAAGTTTTGCAAAGTGCGATACCGTTCGCGAAGGACAACTTGAGCGTTCTCGTGGTGGAGGCGCCGATACTTTTGCGATACGATGAACGCGCGATTGGTAAAGCGATTCGAAACATCGTCCCGTACAGTATTTCTTCGAAAGACGGAGGGGTGAAAGTGAACGTGAATTTAGTGTCGTGTGAAACGTTGTGTAAGAAGTGTCCGTCCGCGTTCGCGCACTGTTTGAGGTTGACGTTGCTCGACGTGCCTTTTCGAAAGTGGGAGTTGAGTTTACGAGAATGGATCTCGAGCGGCGGAGACGACTGGGCGCACTGTTTTACCGCCAGACCGATCGTGTGCAGCGAGTGGGGGTATAAGAGACAGATTCAAAGTTTTGAAAGGAAAAATCTTGAGGCGTGGACGAGAAAGGATAGGGATTCGAATAGGGTATACTCGGTGGGCGGACGTAAAGTCAAGTTGACCAGCGACCAAAACGAAGATGAAGACGACTGATAGCAATAGATAGGTAGATTAGTGGTAGCGAAACGTTACATTCTCCGTGTGCGCGTTTATATTAATATTGTATGCCGTATGTTTATATCTTACAAAAAATAACTAGGGTGTTGCTGGTATATTTAAATGTTTATCAAGGAGCTAATTTCTAAACACGTGTTCCACTTTGTACGCTGCGGAAAAGCACGGTACAATGCGACGCATCATCTTAGAACAAAGCGTGGCCCATGACGTTCTCCGCAACAAGCAAAGAAACAATACCAATCATTGCCGCTCTCCCGTTCAACATTTCACTGTTCGTCTTGAAGATGGCAAACTCTCTGCTCTCGTCAAAGTTGTCTTGCGTAAACTTCGGCGTGATGGTGCCCAACGTCGCGATGGCGATGGTGAACGCAAACAAAGAGAAGTTTTGCGCGTCGATGACGTGCGTCGGGACGCCAGAAACCATCTTGGCCGGGAAGATCAACTCGAAGGCTTCCTTCTTGGTGATGACTTCACCCGCGATGGCGGAGACGAAGCCGACCATAGCCGCGCGACCGTTGATGAGCTGCGCGGTTTCCCTGTTGTTTCAAATGTGTTCACATCGTGAGATGGTGACGTCGTCAGAGAAGAGAAAAACGTTGGTCAGTTTCATAAACGGATGATGATGATGATGATGATCATTCTCGCGCAGAGACAGATCTCAAAAGGAACAAAAACACAAAGGTCACAACATCAGGGAGAACGATTACTTACGAGAAAACCGCGTTGCCCTTTTGCGCCGCCGGCGCTTGCGGAACGAACGCTTCCGGATTGGATGCGACGACGTCGTCGCCTTCGTCTTGCGAGTCCATCGACGGCATGCTCACCGCCGCGCGGACTTGCACGGACACTTTCTTGGACGATTTGTTCAAGGAAGCCTTGTTGGCGTTCACTCTGAGAGTGGCAGATTGAGAGAATTGGGTGATTGATTGCATGTTTATTATGTTGTGTGTGTAGGTGTATTCGTGTGCGAAAGTGAAGGATTTCGCCTCGTAACTGCCTTTTTGAGACGTCATCGCAGTCGCCAAATCCACGCACATTTCCACGCTTTACTTTGCCAAGAACGCAACGCATCGAATTCAATCGCACGAGAAAACCACACCAAAACATCGCATAAAGTCTACTCGAGCGATGGAATGGAACAGATTTTGAGAAAACGAGTGCACGCGCACGTCATTGGTGGATGAAAGATGGTTTCGAGATGATTAGAGAGCAGTCGTCAATTAATGCTCTCAAAATGCGTGGCTCACAGTTGTGACAGCGTGGCAATTTTAAAAAGGAAAGGAAAAGTGCTCACATACTACGGAGTTGCGTCGGCGAGTCCTATCAGTATTACTATTGCAACAGTTCAAAGCTACTATTCTAAAAATTATTAGTCAACGCGGTCAAACACGGCGACGGTTTCGACGTGCAAGGCGTGAGGAAACATGTCGCAAGGCTTCACGGAGGCGAGGGAATACGTGGGGAGAGACGATGGTCCGCCGGTTTCGTCTTCGTTCCCGAACAAAATGCTCGCGTCTCTCGCTTGCGTGTCCGGGTTACACGAAACGTATACGATTCGTTTTGGTCGTAACTTTCGTATTTCGGAGAGGATGTCTTTGGAACACCCCGGTCGAGCCGGGTCGAGGATAACGGCTTCGACGATACAGTCTGCGTCGCCTTCGTCGTTTGAGTTGTTCGTGTCGTCGACGTCGATACCTTCCAATGGACCGGGTTTGGTCAAATCTCGAACGTAAAACTCGCACGTGTTCGATAGATTGTTCATGATGGCGTTTTCATTCGCGTCGAGTACGGCTTCTTTGACAATCTCGTAGCCGATGACTTTGGAGATGTTTGGTATTTTACGTGCAACTGTTAAGCCGAACACGCCGACGCCGGAGAAGAGATCGAGAACAATTTTCTTTTGCTTTGTCGGTTTTTCTTCAAAAAGAGGTCGCAACGCTTCGACCGCGGCGTTCACCAAAACTTCCGCCTGCGTCGTGTTAGTTTGAAAGAACGACTCTGGCCTCGCTCGAAAGTTCAAACCGCCCAAAGATACCTCCCACGCGTCGTCGACGATTGACCCTGCTCCGACATCTTCCTCCTCGTCGTCAATCATGGTCGTTTTAGCTTTTCTGTTACTCTCTGGACGTTTCCCACTCTTCACGTTGCTTTGCTTTCTCCCACGTCCAGCTTGTTTCAAGTTCGCGACTCGATCGATTTGGACGTGCGTGACTGATTTTACGTTCGCCACCGCCAACGTTTCCGTCATCAATTCCTTCAAAGGACCAGTCTTCACCGCGGACTCTCTCGACGTGGATTCAATCTCCACGTCAATTTTCCCGTTCGAGTTTTCGCGAAAAGTCGCGGAACGCAACGTCCCATTCCCAGTTTTCCTATCGAACGATGGTAACGATTTCCCCGCTTTTCGCAACGACTTACTAATAGCTTTTAAAGCTTCGTTCGCGCTATCCGACTGCAACAAACACCCGCTCGGCGACGTCACGTCTACCACCACATCGTGCGATTTCGGAGGACGCAAACCAATCTTCGCGCCGCCTTTCTCCACACCGTTATCGACCCCAAACGCAAACGTCATCTTATTCCGAAACTTTGTCGGCGTTGCACCCGTTTTAGTATTATCATCACCATTTTTATCATCATTTGCCCACAATCCAACCGTCTTTTCAATCAACGCGTCCGCGGCGTCCACGCCTAACTTTCCGTTCTTCGCGAACGCTTCCACCACCATCGTTCGTTTCAAATCCAACTGTCTCTCGTATTTCACGTCTTGCCACGAGCAACCTCCGCACGTGTAAAAATGCGCGCAAAATGGTTGCTGATAATGCGTCGACGACACCCCCGCGGGTGAGACTTCCGCCTCCCCTTTTGTTTTCGCAAAAACTTTCACCCCAAAAGCAACCGTTTTCTTCACTTGTGTGATTCTCACTAAAACTTTCACCCCTTCTCTGTCCGGCGTCGCCCCTGCGACGAGACAGATCCGTTCGTCCGGAAGTTTGCACACTCCGGACCCATCGCTGGCAATGGCGTGACACTGTAACTCGAGGATAGAATCGACGTCGTAAGAAGAGTTTGTCGTCGTCTTTGCCGTTGATGATTTGGAAGAGGAATTCGCCGCCGCCGCCGCCGCTGACACTTTACGAGGATGAACACCAACGTTCGAGAAGAGAAGAGCGCGTCGAAAGGAGAAGGAAGGGTCGGTGGTTACGACGCTGCGCATGACGAGGACGCGTGTGGTGACGAAAACGAAAAGATGGGTGTATTCTGCGCGTGTGATGTGTTGTGTTTGGAATGAGGTGCAAAATGAAATAACCAACTAACTTTCATTATCTAAATACTCTAAGCGCTATTGTCGCTATTGCCGCTGCGCATAAAAAGGACAAAAAAAGGCGGCGAAACATCATCATCGTTATCTATCACAAACCCGGAATGACGTCCAACCCGAAAAACTTACCGACGCTTTGCACTAATTCCACGTTTACGTCCGTCATCGCTAAAGCGCCGGCGAGAGGATCCTTCACGTCGGCTTGGATTTCCCACGGCGCTTCCCAGGGGCCGCCGCCGACTTCCAGACAGGCGGTAGAGCCACTCGACGCGTTTTCGAATATTGGTGTTCGTTCCTTCTTGGCGTTCATTTTATACAGACTGACCGTCATGTCGCCCGAAAACGTTTCGCGACACAAAGGTAACATGCCGGATTCGGTATCAGGCGCCGGAGCGCGAAGCACGGTGGTTTTACATTTGGTCAAATCTTGCTCGCACGCGCCCGTGACGATGCACTCGTAGTCGTCGCCTTTCGCGACAACTCCCCAGCGTCCCCACGGATGTACTTTCCATTCAAACGTCGTCGATTTCACGAGAACGTTCTCACCGACGTATGAACTATTCGTTTTCGTCGACTTGTTCGCGCCGACCGGAGAAAACTGTACGAACAAATCTCCATAGTGAATCGCAACCATTCCGACGTCTTCGTACGTGCCTGGAGAGATGACCACTCCTCGATTTGCACCGGTGCATACTACGGATAAGTCTGGATACTGAGGAAACGAATTACATTGCATCCAAAACCATTTACGAGGGAACCCTCCGCCGCCCCAATTTTTCTCCGCGTAGAACGGAACATCGGTAAACTCCGTCCTCTTACCATCGCACTCCACGTACCCACTAGCTATCGCGTGCGCAAACAAAATCTGATAGTGCGGTTCGAGTAGCGGTAACGATGTCAACCATCCCGCGGGCGAAACACCACCATTGTTTTCCTTCTCTTTCCCCGCCGAGCCTCCTCCGTTCCCGGACCCGTACGTTTTCAACGGCGTCACGTCGATGTCCCATTCGATGTACTTTAAAACCGCGGAATTTTTCCACGGCGAATCTTCACTTTCCATATCGTTTCTGTTGCTTTCGTTCGTGGACAAATACCCCGCGTGTTTCGTGCCTCTCTCGCTCACTCGGTAAAAATCCGCTCGTCTTCTCTTTTCGTCTATTTTTGGCGTAATCTCGGAGTGGTCGTCGTCTAAAAAGTCTAACCGTAACGCCAATTCGTGTCCTTCCGCCTGGAAACTCTTCCCCACGTCGCGTGTCTCCTTATACACGTACTCTCCATCTGGTGCAATAATTTGTGCCCCGGCGGAGTGTCTCTTCGAACTCCTATCGTCCGGGTCGTACACGTGGTAAATCAAAGAGGCGGATTGCTCTCGCGAAATCGACAGGCGGAAATACCACCCTTCGAAGAACGAATCGTTCTTGTTGGTGTTGGTGTTGGTGTTATTAAGGCGACGACGATGGTAGCCAGAATGCGGCGCGGGGGTGAACTTGAAGGAAGGACTCGCGCGACTCTCCGTGCTGCCGCTGCTGGAGGAGGAAGCGAAGAGAGAGAAGGATGCACGCATGATGGTGCGTGTCCTTTCAATGGGGTAACTCCGTTTTTAGGGGAATTTTTAGCCTCGAAAAGAGAAAAAAGAGGAAATAACTTGTCACGCTCGGGGACGAAAGCGCTTTGAAACAACTGCGCAAAGAAGAACTACTCTTTAAAGTATTTTCATCTGTCGTCTAAAATGGTTGTTTCTCTAAATCTCTAAACGTGTTGGAACACTTTGTCGTCTTTTTTATCGCCGCTTTCTTAGTTTGCAGACGACTCCCAGCAACCGTGGAAAGTATACGGAACGTGATAGCTCGATTCCGCTCGGTAGACTTCGTCCATGGTTTCGGCGTCGAGAACGACCACGTCGCTGGCGTGACGATTGGCGGCGTATTCGATGAAGACTAAATACCCGTCGTCTTCTTTTTGAGCGTTGTTTTTAGGGACAAACGCAACTTCGGCTGGGAAGTATCCAGGTTTGGATCGGTATTCGAGGTGGTTTTCGTTCGCCCCTAAAATCGTCGCTACTTTTTGGACGGTATCGAAATAACCGCCGCCGCTTTCACCGAAACATAAGGTGTAGATAAACGCAGGCATCGATTTCGTTTTCGCGGCAGTTTGCGTCCACTTCGTAGATAAAATCGGAAATTCCATCGGTTTAGCACCGTCGCCGCCAATTTTCGTTTGCGATAAAACTTTCTTCTCTTTGACCGATAAACACACGTCGTACAAGTGATTATACTGTTTCGACGTCCACACGGAATTGTACATGTCCGCAAAATTCTTCTCCAGATCCTCTCGATCGCCTTCTAACTTGCACACCAACGCGTGAATGTTCCCTTGCTCGTCTTCATAAGCCCCGGCATTGTGGTAGGAACTGAAGTTTTCAACGTCCACCTCCATCGCGACGGTTAAATCCGATTTGCGCATGACAACGATTCGTGTCTTGGCGTTTGAATCGTAAGAAAACGAATGACCAAAACTCTCCACGCCAATTAACGCTGGCATGATTTCCCCAACCGTCGCTTTCCACGGAACGACGACAAAAACGACATAATTTTCCGTATCGCACGCATCGTGTAAGAGGAAAAAACCGAGCGGGTCCGGTAAAGGCACGTTGGTGGTTTTCAAAACCTCCCCACTCGGCGAGATTTTCGCAAACCTGTGCCCCAACGCCGGTGGCTTTGCTAGACCCCACGCGTACATGTACCCATCGTTCGCGTCTATTTTCGAATGTGCGGCAAAACCCATCGGAAAGCCACTCAAATCGCCCGTAAATTTCCCTGAATACTCGCCTTTCGTCTTTAACGTCTTCTTATCAATCTCAATCGGTGGTCCGCCTTCGCACAAGGCTAATAAACTCCCGTTGAAAACAACTGGACTCGTATTTCCTGGATTCGTTGGAAACTTTCCTAAATTGTCCATGATGTCCGTCGCTTGCGTCCACGCGCCTCTCGCCCCGACGATATCGGCGTCGCCTTTCGCCGCTCGCGTCTCTTGCGCTTTATACCGTTCCGTTTCCACCATCGCCGAACGCATCGTCACTTCTCCGTTCTCTTTCCCAAACCTAATTTCGTGCATGCACCCGTCGCCGTCGAACCAGTGCGCGTATTTCGTCGATCCTAATCGACATCTCCCCGGCCCGAGTCGGTATAACGTGCCTCCTTTCACTTCTTCCGGGACAGCCCCGAAAACAGTTTCACATTGGACGGGATGCGCAGAGTTTTCGATCGGTTCTAATCCACCTCTCCACGGATACTCGCTTATTGCCCGTTCAATCGATACCGGTGGTTTGTTTTTCCCCGCAGACGGGAGAGGGACCGAGATATCGTGCGGTGGCGAGAGAAGTTGTTTTCGTCGTTCGGGTGACGACGACGCGAAGAAAACTTTTTGGCGATGATGTCTTGAACGCGTAAAGCGACGAAGAAGCGATGATGATGACGATGGTTCAGATGAGGAGGCCGAGAGCGACGAATATCGTCTGTCGTATTTAATCATCATCGAGGAGTGTGACGACGTAAACGACGACAAAGACGTTGCTTTCAGCGAAGTCATCATTTCAAAAGTGTAGCAGGTGTGACGACTGTAAAAGAAGTGAAGATTTTCGTCGTTGTGTCGAATAAAAAAATGTTAATATGTGATCTCGTGATGATACTCTCTCTCTCTCTCTCTGTTCATCAGTATGTGTATTAGTAGTACTGAGGTTGCGGCGCGTACCCGTTTTGGTCACCCATGCCACCACCACCACCGTACTGGTCTGCACCACCCATACCGCCGTATTGATCGCCGCCGCCCATCGGCGGCGCCGGCAACGCCGCCGGCATCAGTTGCGCGTACAGATTTTGTTGCATCTGCTCCTTCTCTTTGTTCAACTCTTCCTGTTTGCTCTCGTTTTGTTTGTCGATTTTATCTTGGACTAATTCGTCGACTTTGGTGGAATATTCTCGAACGACTTGGATCATGTACGGCATGACGTATTCGGAGAGACCGTTCATCCAAGCTTTTTCGAGGACGTAATCCGGCTTGAGTAAATCGTAACACGTGCATATGCACGCGGCGAAGCACTCTTTTTTACCTTCTTCGATGAAGAATTCGAGGAGTTCCTCCGCGATGTCGCGTTCGCCGGACTTGGCGGCGCATTCCATGGCGTCTTTGAACAAGTTATCTCGTTTGGACAACGCGACGGATTGCCGCCATCGCTTGTTGCGTTGGTAAATGTGACTGGCGATTCTGCGGAATTCAATCAACTCGTGCTTTTCGCAAGAGACGGCTAAGGAAATCTGGTCGCAGTTATCGTACGTGTCGATGGACGTTCTCAAAGTCTCAAAGTCTTCTTCTTCGATGGCGAGCTCGTTAATGGCGTCGTTGACGGCGGCTAAATTCGCTGGTTGAACCGCGACTAAATATGGTTTCACCAGCGCTAACGCTTCGAGTTTGCGCATCAAAGCGACGACTCGAGCGTGGTCAACTCTAGATTGTAAAACGACGAGGAGGTCGTTCAACTCTTTCGGATGGTCGGAGAGGTAGAACTTGATCGCTTTGTAGTAAACGTCCACGTTGGAAAGTTTGGCGCACACGTCTTTGAAGCGGATGTGTTCCCAGGCGTCTGGGTGTTTCATCATGACTTCGGCGGCGTTGTCGTATTCGTCGTATTGGACAAACAAGAAACAGAGCTCGTCCCAAGCGTGAACGTCCTCGCAAACGCGGATGAGTTTCGGAATGTTGATGCGCTGCGAAAATAACTTCAAGTGCTCGTGTAATTTGTCTCGCTTGTGATATGCGTACAAAATACCGAGTTCGGTGAAGATGCCCATGTGCGCGCGATCGAGACCGATGCCGGCTTCCATCAACTGAATGAGCTCCTCAAAGTTCCCGCGTTGTTGGTAAAAGTCCGAAAGCGCTTCTAATTCGTCCGCTTGGAGAATGATGTTCAAGCCGCACAACTGCGCGAGCCTGAACTCTTCCTCTTCTACGCACGCAAAGCAAACTTCTTTCCACGTCTTGGGCGTGTTCGCTTTTCGCGCGGCTTCCACTGCGGCTTGGAATTGGCGCAAGCGAACTAAAGTAGAAGCTAACGCACCCCAGTTAGATAATGACGTGTATAATACCTTGGCAGCTTCCAACAAGTTTTCTTCGAAACACCGGTCGCCGACGGTTTGTAAATTCGCCGCGTTTGGTTTGGAAAGAAAATCTTCCAACGCGGAGAGTTCATCCGTTCGAGCGTACGCGTACACGATTTCCGTGTCTACTTTCGGATCTTTCAAACTCTTTCGTACCATCAACAAATACGGCACCATGGCTTCGTACTCGTCGAATTTCCTCGCAGCTTCGACGACATCATCGAAAGTGGTAATGTCTTTCGCCTTGATTAACGAAATAATCGCCGCCTTGACGCCTTCTTTACCGCCTTGCAACAGTTGCGCTTTACCGAGCTGGCACCACACCTCTGGCGTATCCACGCGCTCGGCGTATTCCATTGCTCTCTCGATGTCTTCGATAGACTCGATCAAAATGTTCATCGCGTCCACGTGTAAGTTAAACTTTTTGTAAATCGCCAGCGCTTCTTCGTACAACTCGTTCCCAGCAGCAATTTCGCCAACTTCCGGGCCGTTGAAATCGTCCAATCGGTTTACGTATTCCATCACTCTCGTCTTGTCCGCTTTGATGGCGGTCAAAATCAACAAGTTTTGCAAGTTTGGATTGTTTGAAAACGCGGAGGTTTGCAAAACAATCTTCTCTAACAGCTCGATTAACTCTTCTGGCATTTCCGCCGTCATGAACGCCTTGACCGTCACGGAAACTTCCTCTGGATTCTTCGATTCCGGCAACGCAGTAGAGACGACTTGGTCGATCAATTGGCGTCTGTATTGGTTTTCGTCCGTCAAGACTTTCTCCCATAACTCTGGTTCCATTCTCGAAACCACGTATCGCGCTTGCACTTTGAACATGGAATTTACGTTCGTGCATTTGACGAGTTCGTCGTCGCAGTTCCCTAACCTATACGCCACACACGCCAAGTTTGGATCGCGTCGTTCGCAATATTTACCGACAACCGCGTGTTGATAAAATTTGTTCGTCATCAAAAAGTGTTCCGGGTTGTTGTTGGAATCGACGAGCATTTTACCGAGCGCGTTGTGTACTTCCGGATCTTGCGAACCTTCGTTCACCAAGTGCTCCAAAAACTCCGAGAGCATTTTTAAACGGTTTCTCTTTTCGACTTCCTCGACAAGCGGGCCAACCGGTAACAACGAACGCACAGACAAGATCAAGTTCTTGATGAACTCTTCGCTGCACTCTAAATCGATCAACGTGCCGACAACTTTCGGCGCGTTCTTCGGATTGACTTTCTGAACGTACCCTTCGATATACCTCAACATGTTGCTGTTGTATAAGAAGGTGGTCAAATCGGAAATAAACTCGAATCGGTCGCACACGTTGATCAACGGTCTCGCGTCCGGTAATTTCGCCTCCATCAAAAACAGTTTTACGCGTTCCGGGTCGTAAAAGTTACTCTCTCTCGTGACCCGTTCGACTTCCTTAATTTGCTGAACCTTCGACGCGGCTTCGATGTATCTAAAGTGAACCTCTTTGTTCTCCGAGGTTGGTAATAACGCGCCCAAGTAAAAGAACAACCCCTCGTTCGAGTCGCGTTCTTGAAACAACGACATAATCTCTTGAACGCCGAGTTGTTCGGTGTACTCTTTGGCAATGGTCACCGCAACTTGTAAGTTTTGTTTCAGGTTGGCATTCAAAAGCTCTTTCAAGCACTCTAACGCCCATTCCTTCGATAAGGTACCGAAAAATTCCACCAACGCGTTCGGTTCAATCGCGTGCGTCGCAGAAACACACCGTTTCAAATCGCTCAATTCCGTGTAGTGTTGTAAGGCGCGTCCGTACAAACCGGCCTTTTCGCACAATTGTGCGATTCTCGGGCGATCGTAATGGGATAATTTACCTTGCGCTAAAATCGCATCGGCGACGTTCGGGTACGTGACCAAGTTGATTTCCAAAACCTTCGTTTGTAACGCCGCTTGCTCTTCGTTATCATCCTTCAAGATGTCAAGCAATAACGACGTCGCCTCGCGAATCATGTTGCGTTGTAAGAACAAATCCGCCACGCCCTGCATATCAAGCGGCGGTGGCGTCATTTTCGAGCATCTTTGTGCTAAAGAAACCGCAGAAGGCGGGTCCGACATCATCAAACTTTGCAACATGTGCATGTAGTTTGGCGTGTAGTTCACGCGTTCGCAGTAAGCCGTGAGCGTCTCGAAATCACCTCTTTTCGCCAACTCCGCGCACACTTTCGGATTGGATTGTGCCTTTGAGTATAGCTTCAAAGCCATGTCACTGTCGACTGGAGAGATGACATCGCCCAACTCTTCGCTCGCCTCCAACTTATCCTCCGCGAACCACTGGTCGATGAGTTGTTTCTTATTCTGTCTCAATACCAACTTCGTCAACTCCACCGATTCAATTTTGTTCAACTTGCCCATTTGCAAACAAGCGCCGAAATATTGCAACGCTGGAGGAGATGAACCCGGTTGTTGCGGCGCTTGCTGAAACTTTTGAATGGTGTTCATCGTTCTCAAGGACCCGTATTTCGCAGCTAACTCGGCGGCGCCTTTGAAATCGCCAGAGTTGAACAATGCGTCAAATCTCGGCGTAATCAATGCCTCTGCGCCAGGTAACGACGCCCTTCCAGCGATCGATAGCGCTAATTCCATGTTATTCAACTGCTGAGATACAAACGGCACCACCGCGCTCTCGTTAATGGTCGCCAAAATGACTTGCCCTCTTCTGTTGACGCAATAAATGCCCCCGGTCTTTTCCGAAATACACGCGATAAACACCGGATCATTCGAAATCTTATTCCTATACACCGCGGCCCCAGTCTCGATGTCGTTCACGAACAACAAACCGGCTTTCGTGACGGCGTAAATCAACCCGTATTTTTTCGAGATTTGCATGCTCACCGGGAAATCGTCCGCAAACTCCGGCGGGAAAAACAATTCCGTCTGACACTTTTGAAACGCGTTCGTGTTTCCCGGTTGCATCCCGAGCTCGATGATATGCATCTTCGCCTGCACGCTCCCGTCCCCTGGATTGACCGTCTTTTGAGCGAACGCTACAATCTGACTCTCTTTCGCGTTCCCGGGCACGTGGAACGTCCCAAACGTCGCGCCGTGCGCCTCCAACGCCTGCGATCTCTGTTGCGCCGCGGAATAAAGCTGCATGTTCCCTTTAACTAATGCCGGTCTCGACGCATCGCCAGGCGCGATCCCAATCAACGCGAACCACTGCATGTCTTGACTCGCTTTGTACGAAATAATTTGAGATCCCGCCAAATTTGCCGTTCGATCAAACACCTTCTCCGGCGTCGAGTCCCCACTCATCGACCAGTGATACACCGACGTATTCGTCACCACCCCTAGCATCGTCGCATCCAACCACTTCCAAAAAACAACCGGCTCGTCCATCTGGTGACTCTTCATTTTCGCCTTCTGCTCGATGTTGAATATTTGCAAGTGATCTTTCCCATCGCCCTCCGCCGTGGTCGCTTTCAACGCGATAATTCTCTTCTCTGGATTCATCAAAGCGGAATCCGCCGTGATCGGTCGTTTCAACGGTTGCGACGGCGACGCGACGTCGACAATCACCACCGCGTTCGCCGTCCCGGTTTCCCGGACGCAAATAAACTTTTCCGATTCCATCGTCACGTTGGTGAAGGAAATCATCGACGGATTGATGCCCAAAGATGTCAGCTGTGTTTGTTACGCGAGAATACACGCGCGAGAAAAGAAAAGCACATCGTCAGTACTTCGAACACGATTAGATCATCCGCGAAAACCTCCCCAAAAGCGAGAGAGCGAGAGAGAGTAGTCTTCTTTACAAAAAAAAAGGTGATCGAAGAGACGTAACGGGCGGCACCCAATTGGGTCAATTAACTGCCCCATCATCAAAGAGAGAAAACAAAAAACAAAACGCTCGCATCGATCTATCTGCGTCGCAGTATTCGTACCTGTATGGCCTCGCTCACGTTCACCGGCGGCGTCGCCATCTCGAGAGACTCTGTGTGTGTATAAAGAGAGAGAGAGTCCTTGTGTGGGTGTGGAATAAAAGTGATGGAATAAAAGAGTCAAACTGTTCTTTTTTGAAGCTTTTTTCGATTGAAAAGACACACGCCTCATCAAAACTCCGAAAGGCGCTTTAGCGCTCCAAATAAAATACGCACGCGAACCGAGCTTAAGAAGTGCGCGTTTATGTTGCGTGTGAGAATATGTACTTGTAACTGGTACCTGTGCTTTACTTTTATGTACTTTTATTGCAAATTAATCATCTTCGTTATTCTCGTCGCCGTCGTGACTCCTACTCTTACCGCTAGTACCGCTACTACTACTACCGCTACTTTCGTCGTATCTTTCCAAGGACTTGATGACCTGCGTGGCTTCTTTCATTCTCGATTTTTTCTCTCGATTGTGCAACTCGGTCGGCGACATGCACCTCTTTTCGCAGCCGCAGGTTTGGCCGACGGAGGCGATGCAGATGAGATCTGCTTTCGCGGATAAAGTTCGCGCGGTGGCTTGGGCGTCGTCCAAGACGGTTGGTTGCATGGCTCTTAAATACGTAGCTTCTTTCTCCATGGAGTCGTATTTTTGCGGCGCGTGGAGTTTGATGTGGCTGGCTTCGTCGAGGGCTCGCAACATGTCGTGTTCGAGCTGGAAGGAGTGGTGCGGATCTTCGCCGAATTCTCGAGAGTTTTTGTAGAGCTCGGCTAAATCGTTCTCGAAGTAGTGCCAGGCGCTCCCTCCGATGCACCCGCCTCCGGCGGCGCCCCAACATCCGCCTAAACCGACGCCGTAAACGTCCACGGATTCGCAGAGTTGAATAGCGAGGAAGACGGCGAGCCAACCGGAGGAGGGAGATCCTCTTCCTGGGTAGGTTAAACCTCTCTTCGATTCAATGCGTTTGCGCAAGGTGTCTAACAAATCGCTCGCCGCAGCTGCCCCGGGTGGATTGATGCGAACGACATTGACGTCCGGTCGTCGATTTTTCAACTCGGAAACTACGTTGTAGAAATCCTCGCCGTCTGTTCTAGAAACGAGTAAAGTGGCGTTCCATTCTAGTGGAAGTCGCGCTAAGTTATACACCGATGCACCGTACGCTTTCGTCCAGAGATTATTCACGATTCGATGCGTTGTTTTCGTGCCGACGTACTTTTCAAATCCTAAAGTCGGTCCGTTGTTCATGCGAAATACGGTATCGTGGCTATCGATTTCCTCGCCGTACTCATGGATTAAATTTCTTTGCGAGTTTCCAACTAACGCGCATCTTTTGTATTCTGGCGGAGGCGCGACGTCCGGTAACACATCGTCGACTAACGCGGAACGAAACAATGTGTTTGAAACGCCGGTTGAATTCCCGTCTGCTTTCTTGACGACGCCGCCTTTGACATTTTTCGACCTTCGCGCGTTTTTGCGCGCGGCGTATCGCGCGAATTTGCCTTCCCACTGCAAAGGCCCTCCCTTTCTCTCGACTAATCCAAACACATGCGGCATAGCTCTTTCCGCCTCTACGGTTCTCGCGAAATAGTTAATCACGTCTTTCGGATTTTTAGTTTTCACTTGAACGCCTTCCACGATGGACGGCGTTAATTTCCTCACCGCTTCTTCCCATTCTTCGCTGTGTTTTTGCCGCTCGTCTGGCGTCCATCTTTTCGCGCCGTTTCTCTTCCCACCGTTCAACTCGGGAATCTGCAACAACTCGTCGATCCATGCCTCGTCGATTTTCTTATCTTCCGCCAACATCTCGTTCCTTGCTTCCAACAGCGCTCTCTTGAACACGATGGACAAATCCGCTTCATTCGCCGCACTCCCGACGCCGTTAAATACCGGCGACCCGGGATACTTTTTCGAATACGCTATTTCTCTTTCCGCGGCTAATACTCTTCTCCTCGCTTCGGTTTGAATAATTCCGGTCGAATCCAGCGTTCTCTCGTCCGTCCCGGCTGCAATCGCCGCCGTCATCACTACCGTCGCTCTATCCATCCATAACAGCCTCTCCGCGGCTAATTTTCCCGCGCACTGGTTCGCGCTCTTATCTCTGTTCGTCCACGCCTCTCTTTTCAAAGTGATGATTTTCTTCTCCAACCCTTTTCTATATTCGGCGAGCTTTTCGCACGACTCCATCCCGATCGGTAACTCTTGCCGCTGACATCCGTCGCCGCCGTACTCCAGCGTCTTCTCGCAATTCTTCCGGTCCGATATCGCCTGTTGCTCGCTCACTTTATACGTTCGCAACTTCGCCCGTAACTTTGCCAGTTCCGAAGACATCGTCTCCAACTCTTTCGCCAAGGGATCCTCTTTGGATCCGTTTCCGTTTTTCTTCGCCAGCGCTCTCTGAAGCTCCTCCACTTCTATTTTTTTCCTCTTCAACTCGATTTGTATCGCCGAGTCTCTCACGCGTCGTTTCGAGTCGCTGGACGGGCACAACTCGTCCGCGGATGGACACGATTCAGACGACGACGACAAATGTCCCGTCCTCGCGTATCCATCGTATCCATCGCCTTCACCACCCCTTCCAGTGGCAAAAGAGGAGGAGGAATAATCACCGATGGAAATCCGGTGGTGCGCGTGCGCGCACTTCTCGTGTTCGGACATCGATTTCCCGATCAAACCGACGACGGTGAGCAAAGAAAACACCAACAACTGTCTGTCCGTGCTCAAACTCTCCCATCTGCTTTTCGTTTTTCCTCCTCCCGGTGTCTTCTTCGTCTTGGACGAGAGAAGAGACATGGTGTTCAATCCGAGAGAGAGGTCGGAGTGTGCGTGTGCTTACTTCTACTCTGACCCTCTGTTTGAGCGAAAGAAATTATTCGCGTATTATTGTGCAGTCCAAGCAAGGGGGGGGACGACGGAACGCGCGTGTCGCGTCGTGTTCTTCGAATCGTCCGAGGAGGAAAAAGGAAAGCGACCGAATAACCGACCCTCTGTTTCAAAGAAAGCTGCTTCTTCGGGGAAAAAGTGAGGCATCCGATGTTTCCATTTTATCCACATTTTTATGCGCAAAAACTCTCTCTCTTTCTCTCTCTTTTTGTCATCATCATGAGCTTCTTCTCGCAAAACGTCTCTTTTGTGTCGTCCTCTGTGTCGTCGGGTGGTGGTCGTTGCCGTCGCGTAAAAGATGCCGCTGCGAGTACTACGTTCAACACGAGTTCGAAGATGAACGCAAAATCGCGGACTTCGGGAAGGAGATGCTTTACCCGTGGGGGAAAACGCACCGTCGTCCTCGCTGAAGACGACGGTGAAGCGAAAAGAAGAATCGGTTTTAATGCGCTCAATAATATCAGCACAAAACGAGATAAAACGAGAGCGCGCGCGTTTGCAGAAGAAGAAAAAGGAGGAGATCCTTCGACGACGACGACGACGACGATTCCAACAGAAACAACAACGAAAGAAGAAGAAGAAGGAGGAGGAAAGAACACGAGGGGTAAAGCGACGAGTAAAGGCGCGACGCCTTTGCTCGTGGTGGACATGGAAAAAGGCACGGTGAAACTGGCGAAAAACCGAAGACGAGACAAGGCGAAACTGCAAGGCGCTTTGGCGTTGGCGGTGAAACGGTCGGAGGTGAAACTCGCGGACATGGGGTCGGCGAAAATAGGTCCTTTGGAGGAGGACGATTGCATGGACGCGACGAACTTAGTGATGGATTTATTCTTTAAGGTGAGACCGCAAGATTTCTTAGCGAGGAAAAGGTTGGCGAAGGCACAATCGGATCGAGTGTACGCGGGGTTATTGGACGGGGTGCAGAATGCGACGGACAGAGTTTTAATAGCGGCAAAAGTTGGATCGAATTTAGTCGGCATCGCGGAGGTGTCGTTGCCGAACGGGAAGCGGTTCGGCGCGGAGAACTACCGACCGAAAGCACCGGCGGATAAACCGTATTTATCGGACGTCGCCGTCGCTACAACGCAGAGAGGGCGAGGGATCGGTAAAGCTTTGGTGTTAGCCGCGGAAGAGACGATGAGAGAGATGGGTGAGACGACGATGTATACGCACACGAAAGTGGATAATAAAGGCGCGCAAAAATTATTCGAGAAGTGCGGGTACGCGGAGCCAGAGTGGGCGAAAAAAGGGTTGACGCAAGCGCAGATCGCGCAAAGGAGTACCGAATGGAATCCGTTCGCCGCGGTTGGCCTGGTTGAGGTGGGGCATTTTATGCTCGAAAAGCCACTAGGACAATAATTACGATAACGGAGTTTCTTATTATCGGTATAGCGAGCGCGAGCTTTATCAATACAAACTACTAATATTACACTACTACTAATTTAAAATCGTTTTCTTCTTCCTCTTTTCTTTCTTCTCTTTCTTCCTCTTCTCTTTTTTCCGTTTTCCGAGGGTAACGAAAGGCTGAGCATCGTATTTCAATCGCATAGCGTGAATCACGCACGACCCAGCGCCCGTTCTTCGAAAGTCTGGGTGTAAACTGGACACCGGGACTTCCGCGCGGTCGAAATCTTCCTTCGTCGCCTCGGTGTAAAACGTCGTCTCAGCTAACGGATGCCCCGTGGGGTACCGGCGAACGTTGCCGATGAGAATCAACGTGTTTCTTCCAGCTAAGCGTTTGATAGTATCCACTAACGCTTTCCATTTACTCGTATCGTTGCCGTAAACGACGTCCGTGGCGAGGATGAAGTCTGGATGTCTCGTCAGTTCGAGAATCTCTCGAGCGTCGCCTGCGCCCCAGACGAGTTTCTTCGTCGAAGATCCTTCGCCCGCGTTCTTCTTCACGTTCTTTTTGAGAAGCGAGAGGACGTCGTCGTCGCCTGTGCGAGTGAAAATAAACGAAACGAAAAGTATAATAACGTAAGTTTGCTTAGAAAATGTAAAGAAGAGTACCAAGATGAAAAAATGTACGAGAGCTACTATCAGACGCATCCGTGGCAAATTAAAGGATGTTGTCAGCGAAACTCCCCGGTGACTTTTCAGTCAACTCTTTTGTACGCTCTCTCTGAAACTCAACGGCCACAAAGGAAGACCAGTCGAGGGATTAACCGGAGCGAATATACGAGAACATAAAACACAAAGAATAAGGAAACGAGACGACTACTATTTGTGAAAAAACGAAAAATACACGTACCGTCGGTTGCGATGACGTTTGCGCCGAGTTTCGAAGCCACGATGGAAGGCAATCCGAGCCCAGCACCGAGTTCGACGCCAACTTTTCCTTTACCGAAGAAAGCATCGCGTGCGTTCAGATGAGGCGTAAAAAACCCATCCTCGCCAAGTTTTTTCCATTTTGCATCGTTGCTGCAAAACGCGTGCAAATCGACGGTGGAAAGTCTTGATATCCATTCGGCTAAGACTCTCGAGCCTTCCCAAAGAGCGACGCCGGTATTTTGGCGCCCAAATCCGCCGCACGAGTCGTCCACCCTGTCAATTTGTTTAGACGCGTCGTTTGATGGCGTCGCCGAGCGCAGCTTTATCGCCGACTCGTCGACTAAACCGAGCGCAGGGAACGGAATCTTAACCGTCCTTTTCGAGCGCAGAAGTTCGTTCAATTTTTCGTACTTGTGCACATCTCCTCCGGCTCTCTCGAGCGCGCCGAGAAACTTTAGCAACTCTTGCGCGTTGAACGTGTCAAGAATTTCCGCAGCGCGTTTAGCAATTGTCTTCAAAACTTTTTCAGGCGTATCCAATCTTTTTGCAAACGCTTCGGTCACGTTCGCGAGATCACGCGCGTTGAATTCGTCGATAAAGTTTTCTTTACGCAAGTCTTTGTGCGCGGATTCAAAGACGTCTTTCGCCCTTTCATTCGTGGCAACATCGGGCACGCCGTTCGAAAAAGCCCAAAGAATCATAGAGAACGATCGAGCATCGGTTTTGGTTTTGAAGAATAGAGAAGACCTCGCATCGCAGAAGTGCGTTCTTGAGAAGTGTTCAAACGTAGATTTGATTCCTGTATCTTCGAAACCAACCACGTCGCCGATTTTCGCGAGCGACCAAAGAATGGTGGACGCCTGTCGTCCGTTCATGTTGGCGATACCGTTCGACTGCTCGAGTACGCGTAGCATCTCGTTGATGAAAACCTTTTCTTGTTTCTTTGCGATTTCCTCCAGGAGTTGCGGAAGTTTCGCGAGTGCCCAAAGGACGTTGGCGATTAACCCCACCTTACCGGTTTCGTCGTCGTCGGTTTCATTATTCGTATCGTCTGTGTACGAAGCGATTGTTTTTGTAAAGAACCGACACACTTCGTACGCTAATTCTTCGTCCTCTTCTTCGTCGTCTTCTCCACCGACTTCGCCGTTGCTCTCGTTTACTAAACTAACACCCACCATGACCATGGACAACTCGTGCGCGTTCATATTCTTTAAAACAGCACTTTTCGTCAACGTTTTCAACTTGAACCAAAATTTTGGATCTTCCGCGCACTGATTAACTTTCGCGAACGCTAAAAACGTATTTGCGACGTGCCTGGACTCAAATCGACCTTTGACAGTCTCCGATATGAGCAGCTCTTTCAATTCGAGCGCCATCTTATTCACCAAAACTTCTCTCCCTCCGTTCGCGTCTTCGTCGTTTGGCGCCTCGTTGAATTTTGCCATGGCCCACGCGACGTTGGCGAATTCCTGCGCGTTGAATCGTTTCGCGGGAGGACCAGAACACCCCATCTCAACCGCGTCTGATATGCTTTTCCTCACGTCGCACTCGTCGTCAACCACCCAAACCATTCGTTTTTTCCCATCTCCTTCCGTTTCAGAAGCCAACATCTTCGCCAAAGACCAACACACGTTCGAGACGCCTTGCGTCGTCCACTCGTTCAATTTGGACGCCGCAAACATCCTTTGCAAAGGCGCTTGCATTCGAACGATCGCATCTTCAACACCTTCAAATACTACTAACACGCGACGATGATGACAACTACTCTTCTTCTTCTTCTTCAACGCGGACGCGTCGCCGTAAATCTTCGCAGACGCCCAAAACAAATTCGAAATCTCCTGCGCGTTGAACTGCCTCTTTGCTTCGTAATACTCTACAACCACGTTCGAAATCGCGTCTAAAACGTGCACTAATTCCTCTCCGAATGATTCAAAATCCTCTTCGATGGCGAATACCATCACCAATCGCATTTTCCCGAACGACCATAAAATCGTGCTCAAATGTCTCGGTTCCAACTGCTTCTTATCGTTCGCGCGGAGCACGTTTTTGCATCGTTTAAGCAACGCGAACAGAACTTTTACTTTCAACTCCTTTTTCTCGCTGTTTTTGTTGTTGTCGTTCATCTTCTTCTTCGTCTCAATCGCGCCGCCGCCGCGTTTGGACGATTCTGTTGATGATAAAATCTTCGCCAACCGACTAAACGCGGTCGCCACGTTGACGATATTGAACAGATGACTCGATTTCTCGATCGTCGCGAGCACGCTCGAAAGCGAGAACGACGCGCAGAGTTGCTTGTTGATCTGCTGCGGGTGGTTTACCCCCCGCATGTTGATGTTCCACTGGTGTTTTAGTGCATAGTTTTCCTCTGTTTGAAAGTGGAGCATTTCCCCATAACACTAAGCTCTCAATACCAATACCACTCACTTCGATACACGAACACTCGTAATGTTGTCGATGATGGCATCGTCCTCGTCTGTCTCTGCGTCGACTACTGCGTGCAATATCGCTCGCGGTGGTGCCACAACGACACGTTCCAGGAGGGTTCCGATTCGATCCGTTCTCAACGACAGAAACTCACTTCTCGTAGCGAAGAAGATAAACACCACCAACACCATTAGTAGAAGAAAAAGAAACAACCGAGGCGAGTTAGTCGTGTCCAACGGCTTATTCGGCCTCGGTTTACCCGAGCTCGTCGTCATCGGCGGCGTGACCGCGCTGTTATTCGGGCCGAGTAAACTCCCCGAGTTGGGGAAATCGTTGGGGAAAACCGTGAAGAGTTTTCAATCCGCCGCGAACGAATTCAACGAAGAGTTGAAGAAAGAAGTGAAAGAAGGTGAAAAGGAGAACGAAGGAGCGAAGAAGGAAGAAGAAGAGGAGAAGTGAGTGTTATTTAATCGTCGCAAACAGAGAGCGTCAGAGAGAGAGAGAGAAGAGGTGCTTCAATCCGCGTTTCTCTTTAATTAACCGCATGGTGTTTGTTGTTGGATACTCTACGTATATACTGCGAGTGCTATTTATATTCTCTCGTGTTGTTATTACAAACCAGCTTTCATCTTTGCTTTCCGTAAAGCGACGGCGGGACGTTTCTTACCACCCGCGGACGAGGATGCGCGTTTTTTCTTTGCCCCGACGAAAGCCGCGCTTTTTCCTTTTCCGTCGCGCTCTCGGTCGCCGAGAGCGCTCGCGGTTGGCGATTTTTTCTTCTCGAATTTAGCCGCTTTGTTCCCTTTTGCCGAACGACCGCCTTCCCAAGAGTTTATTTTGCGCTTGTTGTTGTTTTCGTGGCTACCGTTCTTGGTGTCTTTCTTGCTAAAGTTATTGCTCGCTTTCCCGCCGCGTTCTCGAGATTTGGTAACCTCGTTGCCTCTTTTCGGAGCGACGACGCCAACTTTCGTGACGCGAAGTTCCCGTTTGCCCATCTCAAAACCGTCCAGTAATAACGCCGTTCTCGCAGCTTTGACGGATTTAAACAAAACGAACGCGATGCCTTTACCCGTTCTCGTCGCCTTGTCCCGGACGACTCGGACCGCCTCCAACTCCGTCTTTAACTCTTTATACTCTTTATTCTTGGTGAAAATTTCGATGACTTCCTCGTCGGAAACGTCAAAGGGTAAGTTGCCGATAAAAACGGATTTCGTTCGGTCGTACGTCACGCCGCTGCCATCATCTCCTTTTCCTCCTTTCGTCGTCTGGCTCGATTTCGCCGCAAAATCTACTCTCAGCGTGTGCCCGTTAAACTTTTGCATGTTGCCCTTCTTCACCGCGCGTTCGCAATCCTTCTCTCGTTTCCACACGACGTACGCCGTGCACCCGCTCTTCGACGCCTCGTTGATGCTCCCACTATTCTCCGTATCCTTCTTCCTCTTTCCCAACGACCCCAAAATCTTCGCTCTCACCGGTACCTTCGCGTCCTTCTCGTCCGCGCTCTTCTTCAGCGGCACCGAGCGAATCCGCGCCGAAACCACCTCCGCTTTCGTCTTCTTCGTCTTCTTCTCGCTTTTACTCGTCGACGACGACGACGATAACAACATCTCCTTAAAAAACGAAACCAACTCTTTCGCTTTTGTTTTCGTCGGCACGTTCCCGACGAACATCGTCCTCTTCAGTTCCTCGTGCATCTCTTCCTCCGATTTTTCCTTCTTCTTCGCGTTGACGTTACTCTTCTTGGCAGCAGCAGCAGCGCCTTGGTTTTGTTCGTAAAACTCGTCCGAATCGCTCATCGTCTCGTCTTCACGATCGTCTGCATGTAAAAGCCGCATCTTCGCGTCCGTCTTTCCCGCCAAAATGCTCTTATCCCTTCTTTTCTTTTTCTCCTTCTCCTCTTCTTCTTCCTCTCTGTTCTTCTTCGAGGAAACGCGTTTCGCTTTCCGCATCGCCGCCGTCAAAAGGTGTTCGTCGTTGGTGTTCGACGAAGGAGTGAGAAGCGCATTCTGTCGTTGTCGTTGTCGCGGTTTTTCATAAAATCGCGAGGATTCGCTGAACAGAGGGTGTTCGTTTTTACGCAGACGAGGAAGAGACGCGTCGAAAATGCCCATTATTATGTGAGAGCGCAGCGCAGTGGTATTGCTTTGCGCACTTTTACTGAGGAAAGATTTGGGGAAATTCCTCAGAGGAAAAACTTTGCGCGAGACTTTACTTTCGGAAGCTTTTGCACGCGTTCCTTCTCCCCGTCTCGCGAAAGAAGCTTTCTTCGTCGAGGAGGAGATGATGGGGAGAAACGACGACGACGACGCGCAGCGGCAGAAAAAGCGGTCGTTGGTGTTCAAAGAGCGCGTCTCCTCCTTACTCTCGGAGTATTTTTCCCATCACGGAGACGTTTTGGAATTCGTCAACTCCTTGACGGAATCGTGCGTCTCGCGAGAACAACAACAACGACGGAGGAAGAAGAAGACAAACGCGACGATGAACACCAACAACAACAACTCTTCTGACGATGCTTTTATCCTCGAAGTTGGCGAGATGGTGGTCGCAAAAGCGATTCGTTTGAGCTTAGACCGAGGGATGAAGGAACGGGAGATGTGCGCGAGATTGATGGAACGGTTAGCCTTCGGTGTGTGCTGCGTGAAGGGTGGTCCCGAGGAGGAGAAGGAGGAGACGAGGACGAGGAGTCATTCTTCATCGTCGTCATCATCTGCCAGAGTAACACGTAGGCAGAATCACGAGGAGGAGGCGTCTGCGTCGTCTAATTTCTATTTCCCTCCGGAAGCGTTTGAAAACGCGTTCGATTATCTACTGTCCATGTTAGCGGACGTGGAAATCGACGTCCCGAAGGCGATGGAGGACGTGTCCAGATTTTTAGCGCGCGCGGTGATCGACGACGTCGTTTCGGTGACGTATTTAGAGGCGTGTTTGTCGAGACCGTCGGAGATTTCCACGCGAGGGTGCGAGTGCGCGAGGAAAGGGAAGGAGTTGTTGGAGCAACCCGGGGGGGATGTGGTTGTTCGGTCGGTGTGGGGCGGCGAGGGGTTGTGCGAGAACAGAGCGGACGATTTGAGAGAACGCGTGAAACGGTTGACGAACGAGTACTTTCAATCGTTGGATTGCAAGGAGTGTTCGAGAAATTTGAGAGCGTTGAATGTGCCGTATTACCATCACGAGTTTGTGTATAGGATATTGTCGGTCGCGATTGAACGAGACGCGATCGATAAGTTTGCGTGCGGGAAACAAACTATCGACGTGCTGAAGTATTTAGGCAAAGAAGGCGCGGTGAATTCGAGTCAGATGGCGAAAGGATTCGCACGGACAGCGATACGATTGAGAGAGTTGGCGTTGGATTATCCAAACGCTCCAGAAACGTTCGAACGATTGGCGGAAACCGCGAAGTCGCGAGGATTGTTACCGACCGGGTTGAGCTCGTGGGCGACGTTGAAAACGAGAAACGTGAGTTCGCACGCGAAGAAGCTGGGATTACGTAAACAGCTTTTGAGATTAGACTCGGCGGAAGATTTGTTGGCGTTGGCGCACGAGAATAGGCGTAGGTATAACCAATCGCCGTTAGGCAGTGTTGCCGAGGGAACCGCGTCGCAAGTAGCCGCACAGGCGAGAGGTGAACAACTGTCTCCATCCTCGGCGAGGTTTCGCGAGCGAACGAACCGAAGAAGAAATACTATGATGTCGTCAACATCATCGGCGGCGACGACAACTAAAGCGTTACATTTCGGAGGAGAAAACACGACGAGTGGTGATTCCGGCGAATCCGACAGCGGCGCCCGAAGTCGTTCGCAATCTCCTCAACCGATGAGTGCGGGTGGATGGCTATCGCCATCCGGGGCGCGAAATCGAAGGCGGATGCAAAATAACGCGGTTGACGTGGCGATGCTTCGAGCGCAACTTGGGTCGACGCACCTCATGCACCGATCGTTGAATGAAACCAGAGGAGCTATTATTGACAACGATGATGGAGAAGAGTCAACATCACAACGTTCTCAAAGAAGGAGACGCGGTATCGAAGCGCGTGAAGAAAACACGTGGCGGAGGAAGTTTTCCTTGAACAAGGAGCATTTACGCACGCTTCGCGAAATGCGAGCGAGAGATAATCACACCAAACACGTCGCCGAAGGCACGACGTTGAAAATGCGGCGTAGGAATAATGCCATGTATTATGCGAAAATAAACAAAAAGGCGTCTGCTGCGACGAACAACAAACCGTTCTTACGACGCTCGCACTCCGCCCCGGGGGGTCTGCGCGAACTCGACGAACTCGCCAGTTTCGTCAGCGATGTCGGTAAAGTCCACGATTACTTACCATTCAACGATCGTTACGAAGTTGGTGAAACTATGGGTAAAGGTGGCTTCGCCGTCGTTCGGAAAGCTAGACATAAAGAGTCCAACGAAATCATTGCTGTCAAGACTATTTCGATTAAAGAGGTTTTGGAATCAGACGACGATTCCAAAAAGTCCAAATCGGACGGATCCTCCGATGAAAATTCAGACGACGACGACAACGACGACAACAGCGAGGCCGGCAGCAACTCGGAAGAGTTCGAAGCGATGACTACTGAAGAAGTCTTAAACGAGCTCGCTTTAATGCAACGCCTTTCCAGTCACCCGCACATTGTTACAATCCGCGAATTCTTTACGGAGCAAAACGGTGCGGTCATTCACGTCGTCATGGACTTGTTGAAAGGTCAAGAACTGGAAGACGCGGTCGCAGAACAACCAAACGGTCGATTCCCTGAACACATCGCAAAAAAAATTATCCATCATCTCATCGACGCAGTCGCGTTTATGCACACAAAAGGTGTCATACATCGCGATTTGAAACTGGAGAACATCGTTTTGAAAGAGAAGGACGATTACGACACGGCGACGATTGTCGATTTCGGTTTAGCGAAGGTTTTACGAACCAGACAAACGTCCGCGGGCGTGGACGGAACTGTCGCGTACGTGTCTCCCGAAGCTTTGTTGCAAGGCACGTATGGTCAAGGCGTAGATGTGTGGGCGTGCGGCATCGCGCTGTTCGTTTTACTATCCGGCGAATGGCCGTTCGAGGATGAGGACGAGGACGAGTTGATTGAACTCATTTGCGAGGCGAACATTGATTACTTCTTGTTTGATTTTAGCGGCGTTTCGGAAACGGCAAAAGATTTATTGAATGGATTGCTAGAGCCGAATCCAAAGAGACGCTTATCTGCGGCCGCTGCGCTCGAACACGAGTGGTTCAACCCGGTGCACGAGAAGAACGATTCGCAGCGATTGCGAAGAGTCCACGGAAAATTGGAAGCGTACTCGTACGTGGAGCATCAACTCCCCGAAAGAAGGTTCGAAGAGGGCGAGTATTTATGCGTCAAAGGCCAGCCGTGCTTGGAGACATTTTTGATCACCAGCGGTGAGTGCACTGTCGAGGAAGGCAAAAGTGATGACGAGACGGGGAAAATAATGAGATTTCGACGAGCGTCCAACTTGGTCGGCGAAATCGATCCGGACGCGGAAACGTATTCGGTATCGGTCAAGGCGAAAGAAAATACGCGCGCGCTCGTATTCACAAAAGACGATATCGCGTGGGCGAATAAACGCGATTATCGCTTGACGCAAGCTTTTAACAACGCCATAAGAGAACGCAGGCGCGTCGTCGCGAAATACGAGGCGAGACTGCGAAATATTGCGAAGCAGAAAGAGCGCACGGAAACTCGCCATCAATCGGAATTTGTTCGCCGCTAAGAAGCTTAAATCTTAAAATTCTGTTATTAAAAAACACTGTACTGCTACTATTACAAATCTTCTACGTGTACTTTACTGCTACGAATACTATATCTAGGTACAATACTGGGGGGGAGGCGGTTGATCTGGAATCTGTCCAACTGCGAAATCTCTCGAGCCGAACGGATCGGCAGGATTAAAATCGGGCGTAAACTGATTCGCGGCGGCTGCTTGATTCTGCGGCGCCAAGGACGTGACCGTGACGACTGGCTTAGCCGCCGGCACGGTCGACGTAAAACCTGCATAAGGAGGAGATGCACTCGGCGTCGGTGGTACGTTCCCAAAACCAGACGACCGTCCAAATCCAATTTGCCCTCCTCCAAAAGATGTTTGTTGTTGTTGTTGCTGCTGTTGTTGAACGCCGCCAAACGGTTGGGCGGGAGAAGAACTCACCGCGCCGAAAGCCGCCGTCGCGCCTCCACCGAACGCACCAAAACTACCACCACCAACACCACTACTCGTTGCCGTCGGTAAAATCCGTTCGTACGCTTTCCCTCCTCCTCCCGATGGTACCATCTGATGCTCAATCTTCCTCTCCAGCCCGGCCGGTTTCATCGTCCCTTGGTCCACCGAATCAAACACCTGTTTCAACTGCGTTTCCGGCATCGATTTCAACACCGTCCGATCGTTCTCTTTCAACCGCGCGTACTCTTTAAACGCATCAAACACGACCACGTGATTCCCCGTTCTCGCTCGCGTCGCTCCACTGACCCATCTGAGTTCTTCCACGGACGTGTCCCCGCCCAAGAGATTGTTTTTCGACGCTCCGGGGCCGTAACTCGTGAGCGGCCAAAGAGGAAATTCGACGCCGAAATCGTCTCTTAAAAGGTCTCGTCTCGGTTGGTTTCCCGCGTTCGTGCCTCCTCCGAATCCTCCTCTTCCTCCTCCTCGATTTCCGGATCCTCCTCGACCTCGACCGCCGCCTCGGTGCCACTGGTTGGACATTTTTTACGCGCGATTTAATGAAGCGTTTTTCCTTCAACGAACTGATGCAATTTCCCCACAACGAACGCTTTCCTAGAGAGAAGAATGTCCCCCTTAACTGCCGCCTCAAGGGATGAAAACGACGCGACTGAAGTGGTGGTAAAGTCGTTCGATTTATTCCACGACCGCGTCGACCGCGCGTTTCACTCCATGAATCCATCGTCGTCTTCAAAGTCGGAGTTTTGGAGAACGAGCGCAGTGTTGGCAATTCGTCTCCCGGGAAAACACGTCACGGAAGACGACGACGATAAAGAAGAAGAAGATAAAGAAGACAAAGAAGAGAGAAACGACGATTGCTTATTCGGCACGAAGAAAGAAACGCGGAAATCGATCGGGAAATGCGATCGACTCGATCGAGAGAACGAGTTCGACGGAGACGATATGATGGCAGTTGGAGCGACGGAAGAAGACTTTATGGTGGTGAGGAAAAAGCGGAAGCGACGCGTGATTCCAGATCACGAAAAGTTCCCGGAAAAGTACGTGAAATATAGCTTCGATGAACCCGTAGTCGTTGGGGGTGGTGAGAGTGGTATTTTAGAGAAAAAGAAACGGAAGAAGGAGAAGACCGACGACGTAAACGAGGTGCGAGATCTGGGCGTACCGCAGGACGCGCTCGCGAGAAGCGCGGACGTGGAAAAGACGAGGAGGGATGTAGGAGAACCTAGGATTATGCGCGGTAAGAAAAAGAAAGAAGGAGCAGATGTGGAAAAACAAAGTAGAAAGAGAACGAAGAGGGTGACGCGGTCTTTGTCGATTGCGACGACGAGCATAGCGGCGCAAGATGTAGAAGAAAACGGAGGAGGGTAGAAAATGTGACTCCTACTTTAATGCTATCTTTTCCAAAGCTATACATCTACATCTACATCTACATCTACATCCCTGTGCTGATTAACAATACGTACTCGTTGGTAGGAAATACGTTTCCATCTCCCAGTACTTTCCGTGTCCAGTAACACCTTCCCAATCAATCTTGTCTACTTTAACCGATTCAAAAGTCGTCGACATCCCGCTCAAGTCCTTCAATTCTTTCGCTATGAGTCTATTGTACACCATGTGAAAGAAGATGTTATCTGGACAAAAACCGTTGAAATACGAGTACGTGCACCGTTTTCCTTCCTTTTTACTCTTTTGAAACAACTTCGGTAAATGTACGTGAAACTCTCTGATTTCGTTATACGTCTCGCCGTAGGTATCGAAAAACGCCCCCGTGAACGAGTATTCTTTCGCCAAGTCCTCGATGACATCTTGCCACCGTCCAAACACTACGACGACATTTTCTTTCTCATCCCAGCCTTTCCTTTTCATGTGCGCGTACACATCCGGATGCGCTTCGATTATCACGTGCGTCTTCGGCTTCAAATCTTGAATGAAGCCGTCGATTATACCAAGCCCGAACCCGACGTTCAACACGACGGCTTCTGATTCCTTCCCATGCTCCACATCGCAAATCTTCTCCGCGTGCAATTTCATCAGAGGTGTTTCCCATTTCATCATCACCGCATCGCCTTGCGCGTCTAGCAATCGATCGTTTGCGTCGTACTTCAACTTTTCCGAAAGATACGACGTGTCCGTTTCGTACGCTCCACTCGCCCTGATTTCATCCCCTAATAGCAATTCAACCTCCACGCCATAATCCATCAACTGAGACGCGAGGTGAGGATACTTCTCCGCCGCGTATTCTCCCGCGCAGTGCCCATCGTCGTCCACTGCGTTCCATGGTGCCCCAGATGAGAGTAATACTTCAACGATAGATTCGTTCCCGTGCGTTTCGCACGCGCGCATGAGAGTGGTTTTGGAGTTGGAGATTCTCTTCAAGACGCAGTCTGTGCCTTGTTCGGAGATGATTCTTTGGACGAGCGCGAGGTCGTTGGCGTCGATGGCTCTAAAAATATCCTCCTCGTACTCCTCCTCGTTCGGAGGAGGATGAAAGTTTTCGTTGTTTTGAGGAGATGACATGTTTAGCTCGGCTCTTTAGATTGGAGACTAAGCGCGAGAAAGAGGCAGCTTTGTGGCGTTTCCCCGTTAGGTAAAATTCATAAACAAACTCTCTATAGTAGTAGTAGTAGTAGTCCTAGTAGTAGTACAACTTTCAAACGCTAAACTTGGTTTTAATATCAATCTTCGACTTGGTGTGATTACGTTGCATGAGCCAGACGAAAACCAAAACCACGAACATGCATGCGTGCGTCAGAGTCGGCACTTTCGGCATGCGCTCGATGTTGCTCAGCAATCGAGCGCCTAAACGGCAGGTGTACCAACTTAAAAGTAACGCGGCGACGCCGAGCCAGCGGTGGATGAAACGAAAGATTGGACGCGGAATCCAGTTGCGGATGTTTCCTAGCGTCATTTGGACGACGCACAGACCTAAGGTTTTCAAGCCGAAGGTACCGTGAGGCCCCCACGGCGTGGAGAAACCTCGGAGGAAGAGGATGCCAAAGATACCAAACAGAGTGCCGTAAAGAATGACGGCGCTCAAAGATTTGTGCACGGTGAACCAACCGGTGGCATTACCTTTACCGTAGCGAGCGATAGATGCCGAAACGGGTGCAAACACGACCCATAAAATAAACATGCACGCGCCGTGCGCGACTCTGCCGAAGGTTCTTCGTTGCAACGATTTCGTCTCTTCCGAAACTCGATCCGAGGCTTTCTTCGCTCTCAGTTTCGGGTCGACTATGTATACGTCTTTGTTGTCGCCTCCTTTTGCCAATTTGCTGTGAAACGTTTTGTGGAACTCCTTCTTCTGTCCGTGTTTAGCTTTATATTGCGTTCCTTCTGGATCTTTCGCCGCTAAGAACGCCTCGCGACTCTCCTCTTCTCGTTCTTCGCCGTCGCTACTCCCGCTCGCATCGTCCGTTACCGTTGGCGCGTACCCACCACGCATCGCCGCTCCTAAACTCGGCGCTTTATTCCCATTTCTATCCATCTCTCGCATATCTTCCTCAATCAGCTTCAGCCCGTCCACCCCTCCCGCTCTCGCGCTCCCTCTCTCGTACTTCATCTCAAACGCGTACCACGTCTCGTACTCCTCCACCACGGTCACTTTAAACGTCACGCGCTCGGGAACATCCACCGGTACCACCCAAGGTAACACGTCTCTCTTTTGCCCTCCATCTTTCGAGTGTGAAATATCGTGCGTCGCGTGCGTTGGCCCGCACATCGGGTGGATCTGCGCCCGATTCGGCATGTCTTTCTGCAGCCATTTTCCAACAGGTTTGTTCGTCTTTTCATCGACCGCGTATATCATGAACCCTTTATAGTTCCGTTTTCCAGATATTTGCGCGTACACGGCCGCGCCTGGGACGTTAATCCCCGGTGAACCGAGCGTAAATGTGAAGTCGTGATTCAAATCGGACGGTTTCGTCGATGGAAGGCCGTGTAAAACGCCGTCAAAGTCGCAACTTCCCGCGCCGGAGGAGTACGCGTCTACCTTTCCAATCATCATCATCATCCTCGCGGATGGATTCTTTTCGAAGAAGAAGACGAAGAATACCGCGCGAGAAAAGAAGAAAAACAAAGAAAACGATTGAATGAGGGGAGCGTAACCATCGTTTTCTCGTTTTGTTCTCCTCCTCCTCTCGCTTCTTCGCACATTCGGCGCCATTTCTTCCCCCTCTTCTCGAGAGCGCTTTTGTGATGCATTTCCCCAAAAGTTCCCCAAAAACAGCGCGCGGAAAGGGAAACGCACGAACGACATATACCGCGCGACGAGAGATGACTCCGCCATCAAAAAGCGACGATGATACTCTCGACAAAAACGACGTCGTTGATGCTTGGAAACCACTCGCGTTGGAAGCGCGCGTGAGACGAGGCGAAGTTCCCGTGCAGGAAAAGTTCATCCGCGAGCGCGCGAAACGTTCGACGGAAACGACGGAAACAGTTGGGACGACTCCCGAAGACGAAGAAGAAAGAGCAGGAGGAAAAACGTCCGGCGGGTTCCAAAAGCGCACGAAAAAGATGAAAAAAGCGATGACGATGAAGAAAGGAAAGAGAAGAAACGAAGGCGGAGAGGACAACGAAGAGGTGCAAATGTGTTTCCAATTCCTGAAGAACGCCTCTTGCGCAAAAGGCGAGACGTGTCGATTTTCGCACGACGCGGACTATTACAGACTGAAGATGAAGAAGAAAGACTTACCGGGATGGTGCCCGTTTGGGAGCGAGAAGTGTCCGTTTGGCCTCGCGTGTCGGTTTTCTGGTTCACACGAGGACGGTTTCGCGCCGGACGAGGAGGACGAGGCGATTGCGTTGTTTGAGGCGCCGGTGGCGAATCCGAGGGACGATACGAACGACGTGACGAACGACGTGAAATATGCACTGGCGAGGAGGACGTTTGATTTTAGCCGCGCGGATGGTATTTTGAAGGCTATGGGGTTACGGACGAGTGATGAGGTGAGGGGCGGAGGAGATAACAGTACTAATAATCGGAAGGACAACGACGGCAAAAATCAACAGCAACAAAAATACAAGAGAATGAAAACAAGCGAGAACGAGAAGAGAGTCATAGCTGAAAACGCGGACGAGTATTCCGACGACGACGACGACGGCAACAACAACAACAACAACAACGTTACTTCTGAACCAGCTTTTGATAAAGAAGACGAAAACAAAACGGCATCCGTCGATCAACTGCTCAAGCCGAAAGAGAAGAAGACGATTGATTTCAAGAACAAGTTATACCTGGCACCGTTAACGACGGTCGGCAATTTACCGTTTCGGCGATTGTGTAAAACGCTTGGTGCGGACATCACGTGCGGCGAGATGGCTTTAGCCACGAGCTTACTCAAAGGCGACGCCAGAGAGTGGGCGTTGGTGCGCCGACATAAATCTGAGGACATATTCGGCGTCCAAATTTGCGGTGGCCATTCCGATTCTTTGGGGAGATGCGTCCAAGCGTTAGACGACACCATCGAGTGCGATTTCATTGACATTAACATGGGATGCCCTATTGATTTAATATGTAACAAAGGCGCGGGGTCGATGTTACTCGAGAAACCAAAGCGCATGGAAGAACTCGTTCGAAGCTCGAATTTGATTTGCTCCGTGCCGTTGACGTTTAAAACGAGAATGGGGTATAAAGACACGTCGAGGGTTGCGCATACGTTTGTACCAAGAATCAAAGAGTGGGGGGCATCTGCGTTAACGCTACACGGTCGAACGCGAGCGCAAAGATACTCGCGTGAAGCCGATTGGGAGTACATCAGAAAAGTCGCCGACGCGTCTTCGGTGCCAATCATCGGTAACGGCGATATTTATACGTACCACGATTACGTAGAAAACGTAGTGAAGAATCAAGATTCTATAGCCACGTGTATGATTGCTCGAGGTGCCTTAGTGAAACCGTGGATATTTACCGAAATCAAAGAACAACGCAACTGGGACATTAGCAGTCACGAGCGGTTCGAAATTTTGAAAGATTTCGCCAGATTCGGTTTAGAACATTGGGGATCGGACGAACGCGGCGTGGAACAAACTCGTCGATTTCTTCTCGAGTGGATGAGTTTCACATACCGTTACACACCAGTTGGTATATTAGAAACCATCGACGGTCAACTCCCCAACGTCTCCATGACCCAACGACCTCCGAAATTCGTCGGTCGGGACGACATGGAGACGATGTTAGCCAGCGACGACGCCTCCGTCTGGTGTGATTTGTGCGAGAAATTATTAGGAAAAGCCCCGGAAGGATGGAAATTTACGCCAAAACATAAGTCGAACGCGTATAAAAACGCGAACAGTGAAAGCGAAGGTGGCATGGCTTTCGAAATGGAAGCGAATGGATGATAGTACTTGAGAAAAAATGTAGCTCGTACAGTAGGTTGTCTCTAATAACGATTGATGGTCAACGCTTTCTTTTTCGGAAGACAGAAAGAAAAGTCAAAAATCCACAAAAAAAGACTACACGCATAATAAAAAATGTCAACGACGACGACTATTCCGCTGCTGTTACTGGACGACGATTCAGACGAGGACTCCCGCTTTTCGCATCATCATCTCAAGTCCTCCTCCTCTTCGCAATCATCTTTGCTCGTCAGTTCGAGCGCTGCTGCTGCTTCTCGTCGCAACTCTTTCTCCGCTTCTCCTCCGGGGTCTCCCCATTTCACGAATCACATGCGACATGCAACGAACCAGAAGCCCCGCGCGACAACAACAACAGCAGCAGCGACAACAAAAACCGTCCGTCGCGTGAAAGATCCCGTGAATATGGCGCCGCCGAGGCGGGTATCGGTTGAGATCATCAGGGAGGACGACGACGCCACGAAAGAGGAGGAAGATGTTTTCTTCGAGGAAGATAACGCGAGCGAGTTTTCGTCGTGTTCGAACAACACCAACGCGACGACGACGACGACGACCATGAATGCAAATAAACCTCCAAACCCGTGGAAAGTGGACGTACACAGCGAAGCGAATAGAATTTCGTTCGATTTCGCGCGAGCGAGAGACGGTGTGGTGCAGAAAATCGAGCAGTTACATCGACAAGCGACGGAGAGGTTTCACCGGACGCACCAAAAACACGATCGAGAAGTGAAACGGATGAAAGGAACTATTCAAAAGTTGGAGAAAGCGTTGCAACGGAAAGTGGAGATTGAATCAAACGTGGTGGAAAAGGTGAGGAAATTAGGTGAGTTCAAGAGAAACGCTCGATTCGCCGCGCGGACGTTGAGAGTGTGGAGGGAGAAGACGAAAGAAGCGAACGAGCCAGGAAGGAGAATTCGCGAAAGTATGGTTTTACGCAAAGCATTTTGCACGTTCAGAAAGAACGCGAAGATTGCGAGAGCGCTAAAAGAGAGAAGATCGAGCGAGTCATCGTACGCGTTTGCGCAAGCCGCTTCGATGCGAGGCGGCGGCGGCTTAGGTGGGGGGTCAACGCCGAACAATGAAATCGATCGAGACGCGAAAGCGTTGAGAAGGCAGTTGGAAATTGCGAACAAAAAGCTCGCAGAGACAGACGCGAGGTCGAATCAGATGGAACAGACGATGAGACAAGCGTTCATGCGAGGTGTGTGCGCGTTGAATTTAGAGGCGATGAAGTTGATGCGCACGGAGGACTCTCGGGATGAAAACGAGGACGACGATCGTTGCGGTACGCATGAAAGATCAGTGTCTCCTCAAACGGTCGTTCGACGCGCGTACGAAAAAGCTGCAAAAATGACGCATAATGTTTACGATAACGATGATCTAAATTGAATACTTTTATATTCTCTACTACAAGTTGGGTCATCTTATTTGATGTGCTAAGTCTTTCTTCTTTTTTTCTTTGTTTTGTTTTCTTCATTCATATGTAGTTTATCGTCTTTTCTAAGTCAAGAGACGCGGAGCGATACCCATGGACATCAACTCTTGGAACATCAACTTACACGCGTACGGCAACATAATCTGAACGATGCCAGTTCTTTCGTTTGGATTTTTGCAACACTCGAACGTTTGATTTTTCAAGTTGGCGACGGCAATCAAGCCGCACTTCTGACAGACATGAACGCGGTAGGCGTCGGATTGATCCATCAAACGTTCTTTTAAGAATGCAGCAGAGCCATGACTGATGATGCAATCGCGCTCCATTTCCCCGAAACGTAAACCACCATCTCGCGAACGACCTTCCATGGGTTGACGAGTCAAAATTTGGACGGGACCTCGGCCGCGCGAGTGAATTTTATCGTCCACCATGTGCTTCAAACGCTGATAATACGTCGGGCCGATAAAGATTTGCGCGTCGAGTTTTCTCCCAGTGTGTCCGTTGTATAAGACTTCGTTACCACGCTTTTGGTAGCCGCACTGGTGCAACATGTCCGAAATATCTTCCACCGTGACGGGGGCAAACGGTGTTGCGTCGCCTTCTTTGCCCATCATGCACGCGACTTTGCCCATGACGCACTCGACGAGCTGACCGATGGTCATTCGAGACGGGATGGCGTGCGGATTTACGATGATATCTGGAGTGATGCCTTGCGCGGTGAAAGGCATGTCCTCTTGCGTGTACGTCATACCGACGGTACCTTTTTGACCGTGACGAGAGGAAAACTTATCGCCGACTTGCGGCGTACGCACCGATCGAACACGAATCTTCACGAATCGCAAACCTTGGTCGTTCGTAGTTAACAACACTTGATCGATGATACCAGTTTCGGACGATTTCATGCCCGTGGAACAATCTCTCTTCGTAAATCTTTTCGATTGAAGCATCGGGTCGTCTTCCGGCAACGGCGTCGTTTTACCAATGATGATGTCTTCTCCCGAAACGCGAGTCCCGGGGCATATCAAACCGTCTTCGTCGAGTTTGTCGTACGTGCCGTGACGCATGCCTAGACACGAATCGCGATCGGGTCTCTCCAACTCTTCCTTCGCCAACGATCCCATTTTTTTCTCCTCGTCTTTGAACGATCGATAATAAATGGAACGGAACAACCCGCGATCGATGGACGATTGGTTCATCAACACGGAATCTTCTTGGTTGTAACCTGTGTAGCACATAATGGCAACGACGGCGTTACAACCCGCCGGCAATTCTCGAAAGTGCACGTATTCCATAGCTCTGGTTGTAACTAATGGCTTTTGCGGGTAAAATAAAACGTACCCTAGCGTATCCATTCTCGTTTGGTAATTGGTGACGTACATCCCCATCGCTTGCTTACCCATCGCCGATTGGTACGTGTTTCTTGGCGACTGGTTGTGATCGGGAAACGGAATAATCGACGCGCAAATACCTAAAATCATCGACGGATGGATTTCACAGTGCGTGTATTTAATGTTCAAACCCCGTCCGGCAGCTTCGGCGGTTTGCGCCGCGAGTAAATCTTCGATGGTCATGGAAATCATCGTCGTCTCTTCCTCCTCCGTATCGACGTATTCTATGAATCCCGAGGTGACCAAATCGTTCCAAGTGTACCCGGTTTCGTCTTTTTCTTGCAAGAGCTCTACGTTCGAACGTTTCATGACCAACTTCTGATCTTCAACAATGAACAACGGTCGAGTACATCTCCCATAATCCGTCCAAAGTCGTAACTCGCGCAAGCGAATGTCGTGGACGATGCCGCACTCCGTAGTGATGTCGACTTTTCGTCTCAATTCACGCAACGTGCGCACGAGGTCTCCTGGATCTCGATGAACACCAACCCAAACACCGTTAACGAAGATTTTCGTAGCGTGCGGAATTACAGAGGGTGAGATTTCTTCAAGGTTTTCCATGGTCCACTCCTCGAGAAACTCCAGGATCGGCGCGGATGGAGAGCCTACCGATACCAAAGCCATCAACGAAAGGTTCTTCACGAGACCGACGGCTTGGCCTTCTGGCGTTTCAGCGGGGCAAATCATACCCCATAACGAGTTGTGTAACTGACGCGGCTTGGCGAGTTTACCTTCACGACCGATTGGCGAGTTGATACGTCTCAAGTGCGATAACGTCGACGAGAAACTGAGTCTGTTCAAAACCTGAGACACGCCCGCTCTGACGTCGGCGGCGCCTTGCGCGCCCCAGTTCCCAGTCGCCAAAGAATATTTCAAACCGTGCGTGATTGTTTTTGCTTTTACCGCGAGCGTGAGCGAGATTTCTTTGCCTGAATCGATGCACCGTTGGCAATACAGGCGAACGTCTTTGGTGACTTTTCGGAAGAGCGAACGGAAGAGTTGCGCGAGAAGTGGACCACCTAAGTCCAAACGTTTATTTCCGTAGTGATCTCTGTCGTCCTCCTTTCGTCGTCCAAGAGAAACGAGCAACAAACGGTGAATCATGTATCCCATATAATACGCTTTCTTCGTTTCGCAATCTTCCCCGACGCCGACGTGCGGCAACAACTCTTTTTGAAGAATTTCACGCGCGTACTTAATTCTCTTATCTCTGGCCACACCAACCGCGGAGCCTCTTTTACCAATGTAATCCAACGCGACTGCTTGCGACTGAATCACTTGCGCCTCCTCGATCGAAGGTCGCAACAAATCCATCATTTCATTGTCGCCAAAGTCGTACACGATGTGCTCTAAAATATCCTTATCCGCCACAAAGCCTAACGCTCTGAAGGCGATAAAGATCGGGATATCCGAGCGAATATACGGCAACGTCACGTGTAACGGACCCGGAGAGTTCTTCCCTTGTCCGTGTAATTGTTTCACCACACACGCCGACGCGCCTCGAATACCGGATTCCGGCTGCGAGCGACACTCCGAGACATACAACACCTTGCTCGGTTGACGCTTCATAAACACGTACACAGAGTTCGCTGCCATGCGTTCTTGCGCGATTAATACTTTCTCAGAACCGTTGATGATGAAATATCCACCTTCATCGTACGGACACTCCCCTAACTCGGTCAACTCCTTATCCGTGTGGTCGTGTAAAGAGCAATACTCCGAGCGCAACATAATCGGCACTTTTCCGATGAACACTTTATTAATGTCTTCAATTTCTTCGTTAATTTTCTCTCCTCCACCTTCTTCTTCGCTATTTTGAGTCACGGTGGTGATTTTCTTCCGCATATCCACGTACAACGGCGCCGAATACGTCAAGTTTCGCAACCTCGCCTCTTTCGGAAACAACGTCGACGTCATCCCGTCCGCTTCCGTCACCATCGGTTTCGATAAGTAAATCTGCCCAAACGACACCGACACCGTCTTCTTCTCGCTTTCATCCATCTCTTCCCCGGGAACGTGTTGATGTTCCGGACTTAACTCAAAAGTAGACATCTCGTCCACGATTTCCTGCATCGTGTGTTGAATGAATTCGTTGAACGAATCCAATTGCTGTCGAACTAAACCTTTCTCCTCGAAAAAAGCCGAGATGACCGTCCAGGCGTCCTCCTGTTTTGATGATAACGAACGCAAGAAAGAAAGAAAGAAAGAAAGAAAGAGGTCAGTTAAGTTGCGATCCAACGCGTAACACGCTCTCCCGAGAGAGAGAGAGAGAGAGGAAGAACAAAAAAGAAAAGCAGAGAGACACATTCAGAGAGAGAGAGCCGTCTTCGCTCGTAGGATCGATCGTCGTCCTCTCTTTCGACTTTGAGAGAGCGAGAGAAGACGTCTCACTCTCTCTCTCTCTTCTCGCACACACGGTCAAAAGAAGAGTTTCGAGTGATTTGGCAATTCGCACGACAACAACGCGCGGTAGAAACCACCAGCGATGACGACGATGACGAAGGAAGACGACGTGATGTGATGATCATCATCTCTCCGCCATCTCTGCGATCAAAAGGGAGAGAAAAACAGAGAACACATGTATACTCGACAAAACGTACCTGACCGATCTCCTCGTCCTCGTCCATCGTCACCATCCCTTCGTCGGACATTTTGTCGTC
>JACLAA010006023.1_pt1 | contig 42853 bp, 34 predicted proteins | sample 8027891 | NCBI WGS metagenome assembly JACLAA01 (sample SAMN15724900, study PRJNA655200) | protist metagenome | isolation source: fluorescence activated cell sorting (FACS) single amplified genomes of... | place: Spain: Blaines Bay Microbial Observatory, Mediterranean Sea | collected 2016-01-19 | reverse complement strand
TGGTGGCGAAACCGATGATGACGTTTCGAAAGAAGAAGAAGAAGAAGAAGAATTGACGGAAACGCCAAACGGGGGCGAAAGGCCGACCACGTCTCCGGAAGAAGAACAAGGTATCAACGACAGCATCATCACTTCCGGAGAAGAAGGAGACAATTTGGATGAATCTGCGGTCGCTGTAGAGGAAAAATCGACGGTGGATCCAGTCGCGGAACCAGAATTGGGTGACGCGAAGAAGGAGGAGGAGGAGGAAATAACGTCCGCCGAAGAAGGAGAAAGAATAGGTGAAAAAGCGGATGAAAAAGCGGACGAGCAACTCTCTAAATACGAAACGTTAATGAAGGAGGAGGAAGAAGTAGCGAAGATGGCAGAGGAGGAGGAGAAAAGAAGTGTGCAAGCTCAGCAGCAAACGGAAGAGGGATCAGTAGCGGCAGAAGAAGAAAAAGAAGCGCCGGGAGAGATTGAAGAGTTACCCGCGGTGAACGAAGAGAAGAAGGAAGAGGACGCGTCTCCGCAAGAACCGGACAAAGTCGTGCTCGACGGAAAATCCGACACCCACGATCCACTTTTCAAAGGCGACGGGAAAGAAGAGGAGCGATATAAAGAAGACGCTCCGATGCAAGAAGCTGACGCGCTTTCCATGGATTTTACTGATGACGATGCAACTGCTACCGACAAAGTGGAGGAGGAGCAGAAGAAAGAAGAAGAAGAAGAAAAAGTCACTGTTGAGGAGACTCCCGCCCCTGTCCCAACGGATGAAGTAATACCGATCGAAGGAGAGGAGGAGAAGGTTGAGCAAGAGGAAGCACCGACGAAAAAAGAACAAGAACAAGAAAAGGACTGGGATAAATCGCAAGGCGTATACGAGGCAATTTTAGAAGCTGACAAAAACGAGGAAACGGTTGCGAACGCCATCGCGAGCGCCGCCAAAGGTGGTGACAGGAACAACACGGACGGAAATAACACAACTTCTTTAACAACAACAACGACAACAACAACAAAAGTTCTTGGTGGTATTCCAAAGTCGCTCGGCGTCGTGTCCGCGTCACCACTCACGAACCCGACGTTATCTTTCGCGGCGTTTCGCTTTTCCAAAAGATTAGGATACGCGTTTGCGCGTCCAGGTAAATGCATTTGCGCGGGTTCGTGCGAGTGCGCCGGCGCGTGCGGAAGTAGCATGGACTCGTTGAAAAAGCAAAGCACGGCTTTGAAAGAAGCAGGCGTCGATGCCGGTGTCTCTGTCATTTCAGACGCGTCTTTGGTGTATAACAAAGACTTGAACTTGGAGAGATGGATTGGAGAAGTCGCCGACCCGGCGGTGTATGGATTGGAGCGTTTATACGCAGCTGTTGAATATTACGTATCGACGGATGTAGATGTCGAGGACGCGACGATTTATTCAATCATGAATAAGTCGCCGTATCCAGAACTCGCGAAGTGCGACGTCTTCGATGCCATGTTTTCGCAACTTCGAGAGGACAGAAAGAACGGCAAAGCGGTGAAAGTAAACGTGGACGCGAAGGACGAAGCGAAACTCGCCGTGTTGACTGCGTGTGATGGATTCGTGAACAACCCTCAAGCGACAAAGTTTGGTGGCGGTACGTCTGCGAAAGAGATTGCGGAAAGGTTCGATGCAATCATCCCGGCGGATTCGGGATTAGACGGATTGATTTCTCTCACGTTTATGAGCGGTTTCGCAATCTCGGATTTGGCGTACGGCGCGAACGACGAAGGTTCCAAACAAAATAAAATGAGGAAAGAAATGGGCATCTCGGTCGATTTAGCCACCGAACCAGACGCGGTACTGAAAAGACTTCGCGACACGAACAAAGTGGACGAAGAATTGTATAAACAATCCACGACGTGGTTAGATGGTGTCAAGGAGGCGCATCGCAAAGCGTTCAACGCGCACAAGGCGATTGTTGAAGTATGGATCGAAGAAAGCGATCAATACTGCGAGTCATCTACTGGTAGTAGTAGAACGTGTACGCAAGACGGATCTTCTTCTTCGACGACGACGGATCAGTTTGCGGAATTGTTGGGCTCGTTCCCTGAAGCGTGTAAAGCGTCCGATCCGAAAACGCGCAGTTGCGTGGACGACTGGTGGGAGTGCGAAGGACCGGGGAGCGAGGGGAGCGCTTTTGCTGGCCAATTTTCCAAGGCATCTGCGGCGGCTACTACCACTTTAGACGCTACCGGTGGTGAAGGAGGCAGTCCGAGCAGTGGCCAAGGCAGAGCTTCTGCGGTGGAAGCGCTTTCAAACTTCAAGTATAAAGTCATGTACGATCGTGAACATCCTTTGAATAAAGCGGCGCAATTTGGCGCGCACCACTCGAAGAAATTCGCCCGAGGAACAATGAATGCCGTAAACGTCGGCGCGGGACACGCGGTGGCAAACTTTAAGAAAATACCAACCGGTGTACACGCCGGGGTTGCAATTATTTTCATATTCTCCTTGTTCGGATATTACACGTACGTGCAATACAAATCTTTACAGCCGGTGAGTTCGTTGGAGTTGAACACGTCCTCGGTGAAAGTGTTGAAATCCTTCGAGAACAAGGAGAAAGCTTTGAGAGGTATTTCCAACGTCCCCGCGGGTGAGTTGATGCGAGACGACGCGTTCTGGGGAGGCGGTTTATCGCAAAGCGAGATGGAAAGAGGCACGGCGGGAAGAGGAAGTTCGAGAGTTATCGGCGGGACACGACGCTCGAATAGAAACAGCGCCAAGAACAGAGGCCCGATGACCGAAGAGGAACTGAATTTCTACGAAGACTTGTCAGATTAAGTTAAACGCTGTTAATAATAATATTTATGCTGTACCGATATAGATTTATTTTTGAAAATACTGCTCGTGTCGGGCTTTATACTTTGCCAACGCCGTCTCCCATTCTTTTACGCCTAATCCTCTCGGCGTTCTTTGTATGGCCGGTCCTAAACCAGCTTTCGGCTCGACGCATTGACTTTCCACCGCCGCGCAGTGATCGCCCCAGTTACAATCGTCAAAGAAGAGCATCTTGTGGTATTCTATGTTCGTAAACTTCCTTAAAATTGGAAAGTGCGTCTGCGCTTTGTTCGCGCTCAACGGGGGCGTCCGTCCGATTTGCATGTTCCCGTCGAACTCCTTCTCCCATCCAATGGCAAACACCGAGGCTGCGGATACGCCGGGCGCTATTTCTAAATTCCTCAACGCGGACTGACCAATCTTCACCGCCAGCGGCGTGTCCGCGGACGATGCCGTCGCTAACCGTGCGCCCGGATATTTCCCTTCGTAATACTCCGTCAGCGCTTTCCTGCTCCCTTCGTGCATTCGTATCACAGTTCTCCCCGAGACTGCGCCGACGACGGTATTCGTTTTCTCGTCCACGATATTATCCTTCGACTCGCAAATATCGTACAACTGGTACATCTCTTGGTTCCAAAAACACGCGTCTAAATCAAACACAATCAAGTGTGGGTATCCGTTTTCGTCCGCGTGTTTTTGTGCATCAGTATCATCGTTATTACTATTATTATTTAAAGCAGCCCCGCGGTGGCGAGGGTGCATCATCGATCTACGCGAGGACGACTTTAACGACTTCTTTTTATTATTATTCTTCTTCGAATTCAAGAAGAAATACGTCGTTGAAATTGAAGTTGTTGAAGTTCGATTTTGCCGGCAAAAACAGTTGCAACGCGACGAAGAAGACACCAGTAGTTTTGCCATGAACGCGTGTTTTTCCTACTCCTTTAATAAATACTATTATTATACTACGCGCAAGGGGTGTTTATGTGTGAATGCGTTTATGATGTTTTTGTAATGTGTCTTCTCTCATTTTTCTTAAAAGACAGACCAAAAAAGCAGATGAAAAGTTTTTCGTTTTTTTTTCTTCTTTTTTCACTCATGAAGTTTTTGTTTCTTTCCCTCAGACAGAAAGAGTGAAGATTAACCACAGAAAAAAGAACAGAGATTCTAAGAAGAAGAAGAAGAAGAAGACAAAGACAAAGACAATACTAATAAGATATAATAATAAGAATGAAAGTGACGGCGTTATCGGTGTGGAAATGGCGCGGGCAAAATACGGACCCGATATGTTTAGGCAAAGCGGAAGACGTGGAAGAATTCGGCTATTTCCAACGAGCCTCGGTGCGGGAGATGCTCACGTTTATATCGAAAACGATAGTCGCGAGAACGCAACCAGGACAGAGACAATCGGTAGAACAGGATCAATATTTAGTGCACGTGATTAATAGGAACGGTTTGGCGGCGATAGCGGTGATGGATAAGGAATATCCGTCTCGATCGGCGTTTTGTGTGTTACAGAAAATATGCGACGATTATTGCGACACGTTTGGTCAAGAGCAGTGGAAAACGCTCACCGAGGACGATGTGAAAGGGAACGAAATTATGGAAGACGCGATAGTGAAGTACCAAGATCCCATGGCGGCAGATAAGATTCTAAAGATTCAAAGAGAGTTGGACGATACTAAAGTTGTTTTGCACAAAACTATAGACAGCGTGTTGGCGAGAGGAGAGAAGTTGGATAATCTCGTCGATAAGAGCACCGATTTGTCGTTAGCGAGTCAGATGTTTTATAAGCAAGCGAGGAAGCAAAATCAGTGCTGTAACTTGATGTAGTACGTAAGAACAAGAGGATGCTACTTCGAGTTCATTAGCGCATCGGCGACGAAACCACGACGACGTGACGTGAATTCTTCGTCATATATTTTAAATAGCCGAAGAGATGACGCGTGGACGGAATACGATTTAAAGAGTGTTGATAAATCTCGCGAGCGATTGGGCGATTATACGTACACTTTTTTTTAGTAAGAAGAAGAACAAGAAGACAAAGAAGAAGAGCAAGGAGAGGAGAAGACGAATTAGAAAAGCACCACCCCATTATTCAAAATATAATAGACGAGAAAGAGAGAGAGAAAGAGAGAATACGTGATGCGTACTCTACGCACCGCGCATACCACCATCACGCCGTCGTTTTTGTGTGTGAGCCCAGCACATATCAGAACTCGAATTTTTTATAATATGCATCATACGAGACTCGTCCGCAAAAAAAGGGTCACATTTTGCCCCTTTGCAAAATATTTCTTTTAAAGTGCTTTCACCACAATACAAATTAAAATCTCTTTCCACGTCACTTTGTACTGGTGTTGGTGTTGTTGGGCGTTCGAGAGAGAGAGAGAGAAAGAAAAACAACGCTCTGTTTCCTTTTCTCTTCTCCAAAATCATTCTCGCGTCGTCGCGTTGAAAAACTTCTGAATACTCTTCTTTCTGCGTGTTTAATTTTAAGAAGCCATTAATCGTGGAATATCAGAAATTGAGTTTATAGAGTCCTTTCTTGTACCGATCGAGAGCGAAAATTGGACACAACGACAACATATAAAGTAGATGACCGCGACCGCAATCGCCGGGACAACGACGACAAAAACACGTCTTAAAAAAGGTATCATCGATACTACCAGCGCTGTTACGAGCGACAACGAGAACAACAACAACAACAACGGGAGGGAACAATTTCAACAGCCTCATAAAAACTTTCCTCGAAGTAGGAGTGGAACCATCGTCGATTCTTCAAAAACTCCAACGACGCAAACGAGACGTGTTTTTGGCGGTTCGTCTGTGTCTGGCCAATTAATTTTCCTTAAGAACGATTTAGATAATTTTGAGGAGGAGGAGGAGGAAAAAAATACGACACCACCCAAGAAGAACGCGAGCACACAAAAAGAAGGAAAAGAAGAGCAAGAAGAAGAATATTGGAACAAAGAAACGGCGACGAGAGAGGACGACCTTCGAGCCGGGAGCAGCGAAGAAGAGGAAGGAAATACCATCGCCGTAGAAACGGACGCGCCGCCGCGGGAGTTCAACGACAACGCTACGATAACGAAATCGAAATTATTGAGCGAGGGGAGCGAGCGTGAAGGAAGTCAGAGAAAGAAACGAGGTCGACCGAGGAAGAACGACGTGTTCGAAGACGTGTTCGAAGACGAAAGAAGAGCGCAAGAGGAGAAGGATAGACGGGAAGCGATGCGAGTGCTGTTAGAAGCGGCGGAAAAAGATGATACCGATGGTGCTCGTCATATTCAGAAGAAGGCGAAAACGACGACGACATCGAATGGTAATAAGAAGACTTCTTTAAATAACGCCGTGGATGTGAATGATGCTCATACCAAGGCTACGAATGGCGGCGTTGATAAAGAGGATGAGAAACTTCGGGGAAGACCGGATATTACCGGTATCGAAAAACTCGCCGCGGATGCTTTGAATAATATTTTACCGAACGCTTCGACGAGCGAAAGAATGGCGCACATCAACACATTCATGAATAAAGGAGCGAGCGGAAATAACGGACAGACCAAAGCGAGTCAGAAAGGACAACAAGACAAACAGCAACAAGAACTAAATAAGAACGAAAAAAATATCGTCGCTTCGGGAAAAGACTACTCGCGTCTGTTAGAGGAAAAGCGAAACGAGCTCAGTAAGAAAAAGCCAGAAAAAGAAAAACGGAAAAGAGACGACATTGTCGAAGATGCCGACATATCCGTCGAACAGTCAACTTTGCACAAGACGTATAAAGAGGCTCTACAGAGAATGCGAGAAGAGAACGTTCGACAAAGTCGGGACCAGAAACAACCATCGATTAAGAGTAAAAGTACCGCTCTCAACGCCGTCACGGCGGCACAAGTCAAACTGCAAAAGAAGAATGTCGCTGCTGCTGCGGCTGCCGCCAAGGAAGCGAGTAGACAGCAGCACGTATTGGCACAACAACAAAAGCAACAGCATGCTTCTTTTCTTCCTCAAACGCAAGAGGAATTGAAAAATCTTTTGTTCCTTCAACAAATCCAATCGCAAGTTGCGCTTCAGACTCAGCCGCAAGTGAACATAAATGCGGCGTTATTGCATTTACTCTTGGCGGGTGGCCAAGGTAGTATCCCTAGCATTGGTGGTATGGATCTTAATCAACCGATTCAGAATCTTCTCGCGCCAAACTTACTAAGCATGTCCGCCGCGCACCTTTCGAACGGTAACGGTTTGCACGGTGGCGGCGGTGCCGGTATGTCTGGCGCCGACTTTGCGGTTCCACCAAGTCGCTCGTCGCAGAAGATGAATAACTCTTCATCGAAGAAGAAGGAAGAAGGTTCTCGAAAAGGAGCGGATCACTCGTCATCAATACTCATGCCTTCGGTCAACGCTACCGCGTTTAAGAAACGCATCCGCGTCGTGGTTGACGAACTCATGAAGAAAATTCGAAAGAAGATTGCTTTGAAACTCGCGCTCTCCGAGGCAGGCATCGAAAAAGAGTTGAACCTCCTCGAAAGTGGCAGCGAGTTGCACGCGTCGTTATGTTCCTTCTTTGAGCTCCATTGATGCTTTTTACGACGAAAAAGCGACGGACACACCACTATGCATATAATAATAATAGAACTTAAACTTCTTCGAATTGCTTAATGAAGAATTTAATTGTACACAGATTTGAGCTTGTTGCGTTGAGATAGGTTGCTGCCGCCAAATTTTAATAACAACAACAGCAGAGAGCATTTATTACGCATACCACTTACTCCTCCTCGTGCTCCTTCTAAACGCGTCGTCGTCGAAGAGAAGAAGAAGAAGAGGAGCTTTTATATTATGCGTTTGTTGAAGAAGTCTGGTTTTTTTGAGAAGACAAAAAAACCACCACCAAATCTCTTTTCTTTGTTTTTTTGTCACTCATTTTTTGGGGCTCGATTCTTCTCTGCACGCAAAAAAACTTCATTTTATCTCCTCAAACAACAAAGGTTTTGTAAGCGCAAAACTCTTCTTCTTATTCGTCGTATTCGAGGACAGATACTGCACTCTCTGATACGAAGAAGAAGATAAAGAAGACGTAACAACGTAATATAATAATGGGATTCTTCTTACCAATTTCCGGTTCCGTGTCCCAAGCGGTCGTCCATCCGAACGTCATTTTCAACGTCTGCGACTCGTACGTGCGCCGCAACGACAACGTGGAACGAGTGATCGGCACTTTATTAGGCCACTACGACGCGAAAACAAACAGATTGGAAGTGACGAATTCGTACGCGGTGCCACACAACGTGCAACAATCCACCGGGCAGGTTTTACTGGACGTGGAATTCCACCGCGCGATGATTGAGTTACACGCGAGAGTAAACCCGAAAGAGATTGTGATTGGATGGTATTCCACCGGGGACGGGATCGTCCCGGCGTCGAGTTTAATACACGAGTTTTACGCCAAAGAGATGGGCATGAACATCTCCGCGCCGTTGCATTTAACCTTCGACGTGGAGTTTAAGGATACGGATAATTTGGTCAGAGCTTGGGTCGGCAGGAGTTTAGATTTTGGCGTCAGTTCGCTCGCGCGAAGGCGAGAGTTGGAAAAGAAAGAAGCAGTAAAAAGCGGGAAAGAGGAAAAGAAAGAACAACATCAAAACGAAGACGAGGACGAGGACGACGAGGACGAGGACATGGGCATGTCTTCCGCGTGTTTCCAAGAAATCGCGTGCGTGACGAACTTCGAGCTCGCGGAACGCGTCGGCTTTGACGCGTTGAGCGCGACGAAAACGGAAAAGAACGCGGAAAACTCGAGCGCCGTGGAAGGTTTGAAGAAAACCGTGGAAAAGATTGAAAAGTTACTGGACGAGTGCAAAATACGCGCGGAAGAAAACGGAGGGGAGAGTTCTTCAATAGTCGTTGGAAATTCTAGAGTAGGTAGGCAAGTCGCCGAGGTTCTCCGAGCGACGCCGCAGTTGACAAACGACCAGTTCGCCCGAGTCTTTGGCGAAAGCGGCAGAGATTGCATGATGGTTTCGTACGTCGCCAACGTCGCCAAGGTTCAACTCCAATTGGCCGAGAAGTTGAACACCGCCAGCTTTTTGGTTTAATTTTTACCTCTTCTTCTCCTCACTGAGAAGATGTAAATAGTAGAGTTTAATATAAATTTAGCACAGAACGTATGAAGACTCATTTAAGTTGCGCATAAAGTTCTCTCCTCCGACCATCTTCTTCACCGCCGCCACCGCGACCCGTCGCTTTTCTGGCCTTTCGCCCTGCTCAAGACAAACACCAACACCAACACAAAAAGAAAAAGAAAAAGAAAAAGAAAAAAGGAACAAAAAAGACGTCATAATCGCACCCAAAAAGAAAACGCTCCCCTCCTTTGCTCTCTCTCTCTCATCTCATCTCTCTTTTGCAAAATGGGGAACGCCCAAAGCCAAGAAGGAGGAGAGAATAACGGAGGAGGAGGACAAGGGCAATCATCACAACTCCACATCTCTCCGAGAGACTCTTTGGAGGATAAGATGGAATCTTTAGTCATCGTCCCAGACGTGATTGTAACTCGAGAGGAGTTGATGAGATATACCGGGGGAGGGACTAATCATTCTCAGGAAAAGAGGATATATTTGTGCTGTAAAGATATCGTCTACGACGTGACCGCGGCGAAAGATTTCTACGGACCGGAAGGACCGTACGCGAATTTTGCGGGGAGAGACGCCTCGAGAGCGTTAGCGCTGATGTCTTTGAAAATCGAGGACGTGGAGAATACGGATTTGTCGGATTTGGATGACGAACAGCTCTCAGTGCTCAACGATTGGGAGCGAAAGTTCAAGTCGAAGTATAAAATCGTCGGGAGGTACCAGGCGTAGGCTTTTGGAAGAAATAAATAGAAAGAGAATATAGGAGGATTAAGAAGCGCGGCATCGTATACACCACACTACACCGAGAGAGAGGGAGAGAGTTATTTGTAATTATATAAAAAATTCAATTTTACCATTTCAAAGACGCAAACGCTTTCGTCACGTCTTGTTTTTGTCTCGTCCCATCTTTATTATGCTGCTGCTGCTGCTGCGCGTCTAATTCCGCTAAAGCTTGTAAACCTGGTCCGGTCATTGGAGCTTTTGGTGCGTCGTAGTTTGTCCTCGCCGTCGTCGTCGTCGCTGCCGCTGTCGTCGTACCTGCCATGGACGAAAAGAACGCGTCGTTCGTATCGCTCGCGGCATCGACCATGAACAGCGAAGCGTCTAATCCTCCCGACTGAAAGGAAGAAGAAGGAGGAGGAGCAGGAGGAGGAGCCGTGGTGGTCTCACTAGTAGTTCCGAAGAACGAGGCGTCCATTTCGTCCAATTGCTTCAAAATCTCGCCCGCAGATTTTTTCACCGTATCTTTCACGCCTTTGATTTCCATCGTCTTGCGAAGGGTCAACTTTACGTTTTCATCCTCTTTCAACGCGTGCGCTAAAACGGAGTCTCGTCGAGATAACGCTTTAGACACACAACCCAGCGCTTTTTTCGCGCACTTCCATCCAGATTGCGCGTCCATGAGCTCAGCGTCGTACCCGAAGGCTATTTTATCAAGCAGCGCTCGCACGATTAAAGATGCTTCTAATCCTTTCCTGTCGATGTGTTCAAAGAGTTGCGCGAGTTCGGCTTCGTCGGGGACGAGCTTTACTCCGGCAACGCCACACAACGAGTCGACTCGTTTTTGTTCCTCGGATCCATCCAACGGTATTAACGTTGGCATTGCTGATGGTGGCGGTGGTGATTGTACCATAGCTCTCGTAGGACCGGTACCTTTGAGCACCCACTCCGACGCTTTCTGCCGCCGCTTCACTTCTGAATCGGATTGTTGTTCTCCTTGGCGCGCACTACCGCTATTACTAAAATTCGTCGCCATCCCGAGCAAATCCGCCAGAGGATCTGAAGACAACGGTGTTGGTGTCATCGTTGTTTGCTCTGCTTTTATTTCTGGTTTTACTTTTGCTATTTCTTCCTCTTCCTCCGGTTTCCCCCACGGTCCGCTCGCGGTCGTTCCACTTCTTCCTCGCATGGCATCCGCCAACGATCCACCGGTCATCTCAGACTTTTCGTACGTTTCGTCCACTTTCGTTCGATGTTTTTCTTTCTCCTTTGCGATTTCGTTCACTTGCGCTCCGATTTTCTCCGCCACGTTCATCGCCGTTCCGCCCGCCGTGCGAAGTAAACCGGACGCGACTTCGAGACCGGTGAGCGAGGCTTGTTGCGAGTGTTGTTGCGAGTGTTGTCCGGATATTCCGACAATTTTCGCGGAATCACTCCCTCTGTTACTACTCTCGCTACCAATCGCGCTCCCGCTCGTTTTCGTCAAATTGCCGAACAGACACTCCGTGGTGTCCTTCGCGTGTTCGAACGTTTTTTTACCAAAGTTCTCCCCGTTATCGACGACGATATCTCCTAGTATCTTTGCCACGCGTTTGCTCAGACATAACTTCATCTCCTCCGGTCCTTCTCTCGCTAAAATCGACGCCAGCTTCAACGCTTTCACTCGAACGTTTTGAGAATCGTGTTTGATTCGTCTCGTCACGTGTTCCGCGCAGTCGTCGATTAAATCTTTCTTAATCGAAAAGCAATCCTCTCTCGCGAACTGCAACATGCCGTGAATGTTTGAAGCGTTGATATCGTCCACGCATAATTGGTCCACGGACGCGTGCAGACGCATTTTGTGCACGATGTCCATCTCTTCTTCTTCTTAACAAAGAAGCGCGTCAAACTTGTGTCGTCGTAACGATTTTTTAACGATGACGATGAGAGAGAAAAAAGGGTGCCTTTCTCAAAAGACGCACGCGCAGTACAAATAATACACCATAGGTACATCATCGAGGGGCTTTTACACGACCATACTATACATAGAAGAAGAAGTCTGAACTACTTTTACTACCTACTAAAACGACTCTCTCTCTGCATCTCTCTCTAACAACCTAAACGACTCCAGTGGCTCATTTTCTTCACGATTTTCCTGTTCTCTTCCACGGTATCTTTCGCGTTTTGCATCTGCGCCGAGGTTCTTTGCAACGTTTCTCGTTGGCGTCGCAGGTTTTCTAAAGTGTCTCTCCCAGCTTGTTCAGCGCGTTCGGCTTGTTTTAAACTGTCTTCTAAAGCGATGGCGGAACGGTTGGCGGCGAGGGTGGAGTTTCGAGCGGCGTTGATGTCGTAACGAGTGTTGTCGGTATTTCTGTTGTTATTGTTGTCGTTGTTGTTTGGAAGCGATGATGTCATCGTCGTTACTGTTGGTGTTATCGTAGCGAACAACGCTTTCCTCCGCGCGTCGTCGTCGTCTTCTTTTTCCTCTTCGTTTTTCTCGTCTAAATCTCCTTCGAACACGCTCTGCTCTCCGGTACTATTATTCGTCGTCGCGTTCTCGTACCCGTACCTTCGCAAGCGTCGAATCTCCTCCTCTTCTCGCCGTTCTCTTTGCCTCTGCGCGTCGCTATATCTTTCTTCATTTTTAGTCGTAGTCGTCGTGGTAGTAGCAGCAGTCGTCGCGGCGAATTTCTTCACCGCCGTCTTGGTCTTCGTCGCCACTGAGTCCATCTTCTTCTTCGCCTTTTCTAAATACATCTTCGCCGACTTCTTCCAATACACAAACTGGTCTGTTTCTTCGCGCAACGCCTCTCTGACGATGTCCTCTCGCTCTTTTCTCGACGCGTCTTTTTGCGGTTCCGGGATTAACGGTGGTGGTATTCTTCTTTTCTCGTCGTCGTCGCATTTGAAACTCGTCAAGTGTTTCCTCACCTCCTCCAACTCTCTTCGTATCGTTCTCGTTTCTGTTTTAAACACGAGGACGATTTTGGTCTCGTTCTTGTTGTTGTTCTTGTTGTTGTTGTTTGCGAATACTAAAACTCTCCTCTCGATTTCTGCGACCGTCGCAGAGCACTCCTCGAGCGTTCGCTCTAAACTCTCCGTCATCGCCGCATCTCTCTTCTTCTTCTTCTTCTTCTTCTCGTCGCGACGAACGTCGTTTCTTACGTCCTCGTTCTCGTTCTCGTTCTCGTTCTCGTTCCCAACAAAATTGTTTCCGGGGTGGTGAGTAAAAAATCCAATCCGCGCTTCCGCGACCGTCCTTCTCGCACGCTCTAACAAAGAGCGACACTTGGAGAGCAACAAAGAAATCTCTTCTTTTTTTCGTCGTTGCTGTTCTTTCTCTTCTTCTTCTTCTTTGTCTTCTTCTTCTTCTTTCATGACGACGAGTATTCCTCTCGCCTGTTTTGTGTGTGCGCGCACGAAAAGAAGTTTTTCCTGCTTTTGGGGAAATCCACACTTTTCTCTTTACTCAACACACAAGCAACGGAGAGATATGTTTACTCCTACTCTCACCAAAAGTTACTCGTCGAAGAACACCGCCGCTGCTGCGACGACTCCTGAAAAGACGACTCGTCGCACGACTTTTAAGAGGAGGCGCAGAAGAGCAGTCGGGGTTGTTTTTACCAACACCAGAGCGTCTTCATCGTCGTCGTCCTCATCAGCAAACGGGGGGGGGTGACGTCGAAAGTGTTCAGAATGCAAGGAAGAAAAAAACGTGCGTAATAACCGGCGCGAATACCGGCATCGGGTACGAAACGACGCTGGCGATGTTACAAAAAGACTACAAAGTCATCTGCGCGGTTCGCAATAAAGAGAAAATGGAAAAAGCGAGAGAGAGTTTAGCACAAACGCTCGGTGTTAATAGTGGATTAGTAGATATAGAAATCGAAGAGTTGGATTTGAACGACCAGAACTCCATCGAAGCGTTCGCGAAGAAGTTTATGGATTCAGAAAACGGCTTGGACGTTTTAATCAACAACGCGGGCGTTATGGCCACGCCAGAGATGAAGACCAAAGATGGGTTTGAATATCAAATCGGCGTAAATCATCTCGGGCATTTTAAACTCACGAACATGGTGTTGCCGAAACTGTTGGAGAGTCAGCGAGACGCGAGAATAGTCAACGTGTCGAGCGAAGCGCACAGATTTGGCAAGCTGGAGAAGAACGATCTGTTTTACGAGAAAGCGGGGAGTTACAACAACTGGAAATCGTACGGGCAGTCGAAATTAGCGAACATTTTATTCGCGAAGGAGTTACAGAGGAAATTAGAACGAGAGAAGGACTGTGATTACGTCTCGGTTAATTCTTTGCATCCGGGGGCGGTGGATACGGAATTGGGAAGATACCTCTACGACATGGATAAAAAGCCGCAATGGTACGAAGAAATCATCTTCAACATCATACGCCAAACGATGAAAACGCCCGCTCAAGGTGCGGAAACCTCGGTCTATCTCGCCTCCGATCCGACCGCGAAACAATATCGCGGCAAATATTTCGATAACTGCAAAGAGAAAGTCTCGACAAACGCCGCGAGAAACGAAGAAGACGCCAAGTGGTTGTGGCAAAGAAGCGCCGAGTTAACCGGCGTCGATTTCTTTTGAATCCTCGTTTTGTCTTCGCGCATAAATACACGTACATAGGTTTCTAGTCGTTTCTATTGTAGAGTTTAATTTTTAACCACCCTCTCATCATGTGCGTATATTGATGATTGTTCGTTCCGAGACACTCGTTTTACGTTTCATTCAACACGACAAGACAACTTCACAAATCATCACTCGAAAGAGAAGAACACAGAAGAGTACACACACACACACACACAAACACACAATCTTAAAAAGAATAAGAATAGTTTGAACGCAACAACAACACTAACGTTTCCGAAAAAAAGATGCGATTAACCGTGTGCAATCAAACGAACGAATCCAACATCGCGCAAATAGAGATAGATTCGAACGCGCCTTTGGTGAATTTGCAAGCCATGATTGCCATCGAGTTGAACATTTCCGAAGAGAAACAAATATTGATGCACAACGGGAAAGTGTTAATTGGAGACGACGATATTGTTGAGACGAACGCAGAGACGAGCACGATCGCATCTAAAGGGTTACAAAACGACGATATGATTTTAGTCACGGAGAAGCAGCAAAGACAACAACAACCGATGATGAGTATGGGTGGTGGAGTCGGTCAACAACCTTCATCGCGAGGAGGCGTTCCTCAAACTCCAGAAGAGCTAGAAAAGCAGTCGAGAGAAATGATGGCTGATTTGAAACGAGAAATGGAATATGGGGACTCGTCGTTACCTCCAGGGCTGGTAACGATTCTCAGAGAGGACGACGTGAAGGCGTTTACGAAATACGTGATGAAAGCGAACACGCGAACACAATCGAAGAGGAAAGAAGCGGAGATGTACGCGAGACTGGAAAGAGACCCGTTCGACGTTGAGGCGCAAAAAGAAATAGAACGAATTTTAAAACAAAAGCGGAACGACGATATGTACGAGCAAGTGATGGAAGATACGCCAGAGCTGATTTGGGGAAGTGTGACTATGTTATATTGCAACATGGAGTTGAACGGACACAAAATGAAGGTGTTCATCGATAGTGGAGCGCAGATGTCCATCATGGGTTTAGACTGCGCGAGACAGTGTAACTTAGAAAAGGATATTGACGAACGCTTTAAAGGTACCGCTGTAGGCGTGGGGACGCAGAAAATCGTCGGAAGAGTGCTTCAAGCGCAAATTAAGGTCGGCAGTACGTTTTTAGCGTGTTCTCTTTCCGTGTTAGAGGGACAAAAGATGGAGTTTATTTTTGGGTTGGACATGTTAAAGAGACATCAGTGCGTGATTGATTTGAAGAAGAACGTCCTGAAGATTGGCACAACTGGTGAGGAGATTCCGTTTTTAGGCGAAGGGGACATTCCGAAGCAACATGAAGATCAAGAAAACCTGAAACAACAAGACGCGATGATGAACGCCACCGACGAGAACAAGAATAAGAACGACACCACGAAAGTTGTAGCACCACCACTAGATGACGTCGCCGCTGAAGTGAGCGGAGTGCACGAACGACCGTCGCGTCCGGCAACGACAGAAATTTCCGGCGTCGTCTCTCCCCCAATCGCCGGCGGTGGTTTAGGAGGAGCTGGAGGAGAAGGAGGAGGAGGAAGAAGCGCCTTTCCGGAAGCCGTGGTCGCCAATTTAATGCAGCTTGGATTCTCTCGCGAACGAGTCGTCCAGGCTTTAGAAGCGACCGGGGGGAACGCGGAAACCGCTGCCAGCTTATTGTTTAGCGATTAATTTGTTGATGTGTGCATCGTGTGCACGTGTGCAGCACATACCTATACCAGTCGCGGTGTCTTACCTAGAATTTTTGAATACGAGAAAAACACAAACCTCCTCTGCGTTTTCATCACTTTTGAGCATTTTATTCGTTTTTTGAAAAAAAAAAAAAGGGGGGTCTGTTTGCCACGTGGAATGATGATGAAATCTCTTCATTCAAATTCTCAATTCTGTTGTAAACATGTGGGCTTCTCTTACATCTTCGCAAAAGGTATTATCGCTCGAGACACTTTGCCAAAAGCGAAGGAGTAGTTTTTAGTTCATTCATTTTTATTCTTTCTGTCGTCGTCGTTCACGTTTCGTCGTTGTTTCAAAGTAAAGAAAGTGAATTGGAGAATTGAGTAAATTCGACAATTATTACTACGTACGATTGGAATAATTCAAATACTTAAATTACCGGTGCTCTCATTCAATTCAACACTCAACGTACACAACAAACAGGTCATCCTGGTTTCCAACTTGATGGGGTTATACTACGCCGTCATGCTTTTGGGCGACAAAATCGGTTTACCGATCGAAAGTTTCGGCGCTAAGTTCTACGGCTTGAAAAAAGCGTCCGTCGTCCAAGCGTCTGGAGCGTCGTGGACTGGGGTGTTTTTGTGCACCATCCTCGCGGATGCGTTTTACGTCTGCTTCAAGTGCTCTGAAGGCGCGAGATTGAGATACTGCAACACGGCCTTAATCATGGCGTGCCAACGATTGACTTTGCAAATCGCGCATTCTACTCAGTCTATTCGAACCGTCGCCATTCCGGTGGTTGCCAAAGAATACACGGCTGGCCTCATCTCCTCCTTCGTGTTCATCGGTTTGTTTTCGTCCGTCAGCTCAACCTCTCGCTTGCCGGCGGGCTCGGTTTGGTACAAACCGGCGACGACCACGGCGAAGTGTCTCTTCGGCATGACTCTCGGATGCCTCGCGTTTTTCCTTCAAATGATCACGACTGACTTTTTGGCGGCCGTATCGAATGTGAAAGGGAAGAGAACCGCCGTCGAATACGCGCAACTGGACTGGTGCGCCGTCATGTTGATGGGTCTCATCTTCGGTTTGCTTTTCGCTCAAATGTACTTGACTGAGAACGAGCAAATTGGTTTCGCCAAGGTTCGCGTCGGAGCTATCTTGTCCATGATGTACTTGGCGTACACCGAGAAAGCCATCACGCCGTGCAAAAACTACAAAGAAAGCATGCGAATGATGGGCGCCATCCTCGCCTTGGCGGTTTACGCCGCGCACGGCAAAGACATCATGAAAAAGTTGAAGCGGGCGTAAAGAAACAACAACAGATTCATTACTGATCAATCTATCGTCACCTTTCGTTGTTGTATTTTACGATGATGATGGTGCTGATGATGTGGATTATACTTTTATACACTATTTAAAACCAAACAAATGAAAAAAAAAAGAATAAATCCGGGAACGCTTTTGTCGATTTGCGATTGCCGTCTAAATTGTTATACAAATATTACATTTATTATATCTATTTCCTACTACGCGTACCAAGCTTTCCCTGCGTTTGCATCGTAAAACGCTTTCGCGGTTGTTTTCTTCACGAAATCGCCGATCAGAGTGTTCACGCCAGCTTCTCGAATCCGCACCTCTGCGTACTCTCCTTTCTTACTTTCATCGTTGTTCATGAATACGACGCGTTTCCCGTTATCTGCCCTTCCCGTTGCTTTTGCATCGTCACGTTTACTCGTTCCTTCGACTAAAACCAAGTGCGTCTTCCCGATTTCGCCCTTTGCTTTCTCTTTGGCCGCTTCGCGGAACGTTTCAATGACTTCTGCTAATCGTCTCTGTTTTACTTCTTCGGGCACGTCGTCGGTTAATTTTTTCGACGCTGCCGTTTTCTCTCGCAAAGAATACGCGAACGTAAACGCCTGTTCGTATTGCACTCGCTTTAAAAGTGAAATGGTGTCTTTGTGTTCCTCTTCAGTTTCTCCACAAAAACCAGAGATAAAATCGGAACTAAACGCGACGTCTGGGATGATTGCTTTCGCCTTGTCGATTAAATTCATGTACGCTTCGCGCGAGTATCCTCGATTCATTCGTTCAAGCGCAGACGTCGATCCAGACTGCGCCGGCATATGTAACAACTTTGAAGCGTTTGGTGTATCGGAAATCGTTTGGAGCAGATTATCCGGAAAATCCTTGGGATGCGGCGATGTAAATCGGACGCGTAATTCCGGCGAGATGGCGCACACGTCCTTCAACAATTTAGCGAAATCGTACTCATGATTCCTACTCGGCACGTACACGCTCTTGAATCCTTCGGCATATACTTCGTTCGACGTCGTCGTTGTTGCGGTGTTTGAAGACGACGACGACGACTCTTCCTCTGCGGCTGCGGCGTGCGATTTATCCGAATAACTGTTTACGTTTTGTCCGAGCAAAACAATCTCGCGCGCATTTTCCTCGTAAAATCTTTTCTTCGCTTCCTCTAATATCGACGCCGAATCCCGCGAACGCTCTCTCCCGCGCGTGAACGGAACGATACAAAACGCGCACATATTATCGCAGCCTCTTTGTATGGTTACGAACGCGGACGTGCTCATATCTTCCACTCGACCTCTTCGCATGGGGAAAATCTCCGAATACGTTTCCGTCGTCGATAACTCGACGTTCATCGTCTCCGTAATCTTCGGCTCGAATCTTTTTCGCGACGATTCGTTTCCATCGTCATTCTTCTCCTCGTTGTCATCATCCTCTTTCTTCTTCTTCTTCTCTTTCTTACCAATACTATTATTACTATTATTATTCGATATCGCGTTTTCAATCAATCTCGGCAAGTCTCGATAGCTGTCCGGTCCCGCCACGATATCCGCCAACCGAACACCCTTCGAGTCTTTCTTCAACAAGTCACCTTTGATGCGCTCGCCCATGCATCCCAACACCCCGATGACTGCCTTCTTCTTCTTCTTTTGCTGAGTACTAAAACTACTCTTCTTCGTAGTATCAGAGCGAAACTGTCTCAGTCTCGTTTTCACTCGTTCCTCCGCTTTGTCTCGTATCGCGCACGTGTTCACCAAAATCACTTCCGGAGGAGATGTCATCGAAATCATTTTCTCTTTGCTCTCTATGATCTCGTACCCGTGCGAGGTTAACACGGCGGCGATGACTTCGCTGTCCGCGGCGTTCATTTGACACCCGTACGTTTCTATGTACGCCGTTCTTCTCTCGTTCTTCTCCGGAAAGAATGTGTCATCATCGTGTTGTTGTTCCGGTTTTTGCTCTTCCTTGAAAAGTTGTCGTCGCTCTCTTCTCGTTAAAGACGACGCGAACGAAAAAGAAGAAGACAAATAAGCGTTTCGCAACAAACAACACGACAGTCCCAAAGCTCTTCTTTGTCCTCGTCTGATACACGAGGACGACAACATCAATCTTTTCTTTCTCTCTTTCTTTGAGGAAATTGATTCTTTTTTTCTCTCCTCTTGCTTCTTCACTTTTTTCTCAGAAACGAACGACGAACTACTATCTATTATGGCGGATGATAGTAACTCCTTTTTGCAACCGAGGATGAAGACAGAGTGAGAGTGAGAGAGACGATGATGAAGACGTTGATGATGATGAGGAAGCAGCGACAGAAATTTCTCCCTTCTTCGTTATCTTCTTTGAAAAGAAGAAGAGGAAACGAAAGCAAGAGTTTGAGTTCCACTTCCTCTCCCCAGAACTTTAGCATGTTCGATACCGTCAAAGGGTTCTTCGGAGTAAAAAGTAATAATAAAATGGAGCTCCCACCGGAAACGTTCACTCTGCGAGAACTCGTTCAGATGTTCTCGAAAGCGGAAGAGGAAGGCACGAACGTCGCTTCTGATGTGAGTTCCGGGTTTAATAAAATCGGTCTGAGTTCGAAACAGTTGGAAAAAATTTGCACAAAACTCACGGAAAAAGAGTTGACGGATCCAACGTCCATCGGGAAGAGGCAAACGAGACTGAACGAGGTCGCGAGATTATGCGAGGACGATGAAATTACCGCGGATAAGGTGAAACGAGTGATATTAGCGCACGCGACGACGAAGTTGATGTTTGGGAAGATTCGGAAAGCAGTTCTAGAGAAAGGCGCGAGCTTACCCAAATCCGTCGCGGACTTTGAGAACATCGTGCGAGATTTACAAAAAAGCGGAGACATGAAACTAGAGGCTAGGAATTTGAAAGGCGCGTATTCGAATAACGCGCCGTGTCCGTGTAACAGTGGGAAACGGTTTAAAAGATGTTGCGGATCTTAGATTTTGTTTTGCGTTCGAACGACGACGACGAACAATGTAAATTTTCTAATACTAAGTAATACTAAATACTAATACTATGTACCTGTACCGTGGTACCTAGGAGGAACTAGGAAACAAACACCGACGATGCAATTAATACGTCCACTGTCCATCCAAAAACCTCTTCTCGAACGCGCTGCCTTTAACCACGCAAAACAAAGTTGGGTGACCGCTGACGACGTAATCTTTCTCTTTCAAGACGTCCGCGAGCGTCCAGTTTTCGCTTTTCAACTGGACGAATTTTCTATCTCTCGGATCCGTTCTGTGCGCTTCCAAGTTCAGCTCTAATTCGCTTTGCATCATCGTTTCTTTCACGTCGCCACCGGCGTATTCGGCAATTTTCATCGCCAGCGCTTCCTCTTCGTATGGTTTCACCGCGTTCGTTTCGTAATATAACCCGACTGAATTTCTGTCGTATTCATTCTTTTCGTCCCACGGTAACGGAGGCCCGTTCGGATCGAACAGGACGTCCAAGTGCGCTTTAAAGCTATCGTTCTCTCTGAACTGCTGAATGACGTCGGTTTGATCGAATTCTGGGTACACGATTAACGTGAAAAACGCAAACACGTTCGCCTGTTCGTCGTACTCTGGTAACCTTTGCCCGGTGTGTAATCTCGGCGGCCCCCACTTGATTTTCTTCGTCCGCGTCAACGTTTTCGCCAAAACCTCCGAGCCTCGATTAATCTCTAACCTCTTCTCTTTTTCCTCCTTTTCCATCTCGTATCGTTTTTTAGCTACTTTCTTCAACGATTTCAATTCCGGAGCGTCTTTTTCCACCTCTAAGCCTCTCTTGCAAAACTTCAAACATTGCTCGTAATCGAACAAATTTTTACACGCCGTCGCCGCTCGAAAATACGCCTTGATGTTCCTCTCGTCGAGCTCTAAACATTTCTCCGCGTCTTCGATGCACCGTTTGTTGTTTCCTAAATTCAACGCCGCGAATGCTCTGTTGTTATATAATTGCGAGAGAATCGTTTGAATCTCTTTCCTCTCTCGTTCTTTCTCTTCTTCTTTGTCTTCTTCTTTGTCTTCTTTCAATTCTTCTTTGTCTTCTTCAATTTTGTTTTCCACCAAAAGCCGCCCTCCTTGTTTTAAAGCGTCCTCGCACAAGGCAATCCCGAGCGTGTATTCCTCCACCGCTTTCCTCGCGTACATCTTCTGCATCTTATATTTCAACCGCGCGTTTCCTTTCTGCTTTTGCATCTCCGCTTTTTCTTTCATTGTCAAATCATCATCGTCGTGTAACAACGCTTTCAACGCTTGAAACTCGTCCGAGTTTTCGTCGAACCAATCTTCGCAGTTCCCGTTTTCGCCTTTTTCCCAAAACATCGGGTGGTTTTGCCAGTCGTCGTCGTTTTCCTTTTTTGTCTCCTTATCCGTCTTCATCTCTTCTCGCTTTTGGGAGGAGAGGGCTTCCGCCAACTCGTCGAAGTTAAATGTAGACGATGCCATTTTTTTTCTGATGATGCATTTTTTTTTTGCTTCTTCTTCTTGTCTTCTTCTTCTTGTCTTCTTCTTCTTCTTCTTCAAACGAGAAGAGTTTTTTGTTGTTCTTGTGTGGCAAAAAAATCTCTCGAAAAAAAGTCTTCAAAAAAAAAACATCTTCTTCTGTCGTCAAAGGAAGAAGAAGTTTTTGTGCTTCACTCTTTTTTGTTGTTGCACGACGAAAGCTTTTATAAGCTTTATTATTATAAAAACATATTCTCTCTCTCTCTCTCTCTTCTTTGACAACAACAGAGCGTAACAACGACAACAACAACTCTCTTTCTTCTTTCGATAAAAGTGCTTTATTTTATCATCTACCAACAACACAACAAGAATTCTAAAGAACTTTCACATCATCGAGAAAAACGAGAGAAGAGGAGTACAAAGAGAAGGAGAGGTCTTGGTGTGATTCCAACAACAACATTAACGACGACGACGCGAGAGAAAAAGAGGGGCAGAGAGGAGAACGTTTAAAAGTTGTGAATGCAGACGACGAGAAGCGCGAGCAATAACCGTGTCGGACTGTTCGCGCGCTCGTCTGCAGTTTTATCATCATCTTCGAGAAGAAGACAACCGAGGAGAAGACATTTTACTACTACCAGTAAGAACAACGACGCGAAAACTCGAGGGGGAAAAGTATTCAGAGCGTACGACAAAAGAAGAGAAGAAGATAACTTAGAAGAAGAAGAAGACAAAGAAGAAGATCGAAACGTTCCTTTTTTATACGACGAAATCTTGTATCAATTTGGAGAGGATCAAGAAGAAGACAGTTTCGACGAGACCTCGCGAGAAGACGAAGAAGAAGAGGAAGAACAACGACGCCCGGCGGGACTCCTATCGAAGACGACGACGACGACGACGACGACAAAGAGAGTGACCAAGGTTGAAATCATGGGCGCTGGAGATTCAAAACCGACTTCTGCGAGTTCTTCTGAACAACAACAACAACAAATACTTCTTCAACAACAGAAACAGAAACAAAACAGACCGATTGATGTCGCGGAAGCGATGCGCGTTGGCGATAAATCGAAAGACGCGGGAGGTTTGCATCCCAGAGGACACGGCGCGATGGGCAAACAACCTCTGAATAGTAGTAACGCTCTAAACAGCGGCAACGAGACGGCGCTTTCCTCGACGAGAGATCCAAAAAGCCCGAAGATGATGGGATCTGGACAGAAGTCCCCGAGACCAATCGCCGGGACGTCGTCGCTCGTCGTCCAGAACGGCAGAAAAGAAAAAGAAATAGACTTTCCAGCGTTGACGTTGAGACAAGTCGTGAAGTTTGCCGTTCCCGCACTCGGGGCCGTTTTGTGCGATCCAGTCATGACTTTAGTGGATACTGCGTGCGTCGGCCGCATATCGGCGACGTATCTAGCGGCTTTGGGACCGAACACGTCCATTTTCGGTTTCGTCGCGATGATATTTCAGTTTCTGACGATTGCCACGACTGGCATGGTGAGCAGAAATATGGACGCGAAGGACGCGAAAGGATTAGCGATGGTCATCTCCGACGCACTCACTATTGCGATTGTTATGGGCGTGTTAGCGGCTTTTGGTATGATTGTCTTCGCGGTGCCGCTTTTAGATCTCATGCAAACGCAACCTCACGTCATGCAACCGGCGGTGACGTATTTAAGAACGAGAGCTTTCACGATGCCGTGTTTTTTAATAACGCTCGTTGGTACGGCGACGTGTCTCGGACAAAGAGATTCACAATCGCCGATGAAAATTTTCGCTTTCGCCGGAGGATTGAATTTAGTTTTGGATTTGTATTTAGTCATTGGTCCACCTAAAATGGGCATCGCGGGCGCCGCCATTGCTACCGCGATTTCGCAAACGTTCGGAGCTTTGATCTTTCTGCGAAAGCTTTCGAGAAATCACAATTTGATGTTTCGAATGCCTACGAGAGCGCGTTCGAAACCATTTATCACCGCTGGTGGCGTCTTATCCGTTCGATCGGTGTGTATTATGTTGTTTTATAGTTACGCAGCGGCTTTGGCGTCGACAATCAACGTCGTTACAATCGCCGCGCACCAAGTCGTGGCGGGTATCGTTTCCGTGGCGCAGTTTTGTCCGGAACCTTTATCGGCGTGCGCGCAGTCCGTGCTCGCCACGGCTGGACCGAGGAATGCGAACGGTTTCGCGACGAGTAAAGAATCGCTTTATGTGAGGAAAGCTGGGAGATTACTTTTATTAGCTGGGTTGGGATTAGGAGCGGGAGTTGGCGCAATCTGCGCCTCTATTTTAGCGTATCAACCGGAGATGTTTACGAAGAACGCGACCGTAATGACAGAGGTAGGATCCGTGGCGCCGATTGTATTTTTCTCCATCTTAACGTATTGTTGCGTTTGCGTCACGGACGGGTTAGTTTTTGCCACTGGGAGAATAGAATTTGCCGCTCTCACGCAGGTTATCAACTTGCCTCTCTCGGCGTACGCGTTGTGGTTTTGCGTGTCAAAGCAAGAGCTCGGGTTATTCGGTATTTGGTTCGTCGTCCTCGGACTCTTCATTTTGCGAGTCTCGGAGAACATTTTCATTTTAGCCCGAGACTTGGGACCGCAAGCGTGGAGAAAGATTGTCAGTCCAGCCGAGCGCATGTCCATGGAGGAGGAAGACTTCAACGACGTAGAGAGCCAAAAACAAAACTAGAACACGACGCGAAAGCAGAAAAAAAGAACGACGATGCGCAATCTCACGCGACAAAACAAAAGTACACGTAGTGTTGTTGTTGTTGTTATTGTTCTCGTTATTATCATATATTTAAATTAAACCGTAGTCAACTCTTTCTCCTTCGCTTTCACCGCGTCTTCGGTCTTTTTTACGTACGAAGTCGTCAAATCTTCAATCTTCTTTTCGAACGAGGCGAATTCGTCCTCGCCCAAAGTCTTGTCCGTCTTCATTTTTTTAATCTTCGTCATCGCGTCTCTTCTCACGTTTCTTAAAGCCACCTTACCTTCTTCGCCCAACTTGCTGACTTGTTTGGTCAACTCTTTTCTTCTCTCTGCCGTCAACGGCGGCACGACTAAGCGAATCACGGACCCGTCGTTCGACGGCGTGATCCCCAAATCCGATCTCACGATCGCTTTCTCGATTTCCTTCAAGGCGCCTTTATCGAACGGCTGAATAACGAGCGTTTGCGCGTCCAAGTTATTCGTGTTCGATAACGATTTCAACGGCGTCATCGCTCCGTAGTAATCAACTTCTATTCTGTCCAACATGTTCGGGTTCGCTCGTCCAGTTCTCACCGTGGAAAAGTTATCCGTCATCACTTCCATCGCTTTCTCCATTCGGTCCATGCAGTCCAGCTCCACCTCCTCGGCTTCTTCCACGGAAGCTCTCGTCGTCGTGATTCGCGATTTTAATCCTCCTAGTCGTCGTCTGGTGTTCCCATTCCCAAGTTTGCTCTTAAAGTTACTGCTGTTTTTGCTGCCGCTCGAACGAGATGCTAAAGCTGTGCCGTTATAGCCTCCTCGTTTGCTCGACAATATCTGTTGTGTTTATACATTTAAGAATACTTAAGAGGAAAAGAAGAGAATAGAAGACGTACCGTGTGTGCGTTTGCGAATACTGCGACGACGTGTCCTCCCATGATGTTTATTATTACGAGTAAAACGTTCAATTTTTAGATGATTATGATGTGTGCGCGCGCAAAAGTGTGTGTGCGTGCGCTTCTTCTGAAGAGCGATGATCCACTTTGGTGTGTGTAGGTTTTTGCCTTCTCTTTCGACGGCAAAGAAATGAACCAATTTTTTCTCTCATCTCTGCTCTTTTCTGCAAAATGCTCTTTTTTTTCTTTTTGGCGAAAAAAAACACAGACAGAAAACAAAAAACAACTTTATTCTTACTATATAAAAACACCACCATATTAAATCGACTTTTATTCAAAGACAACAACACAAAGAAGAAGAAGAGAATAACAACAACACGGGATGATGATGCGTGCTACTACTACTACTTCTGTTGCGATGATGAACGGACCGATGATGATGATTAGGACGACGACGACGTCTTTTTCCGCGAATCATCATCATCGTAATGCATTTTCGAGGACGATGATGCACAAAAAACAACGACGAAAGATGAATAAAACGAAAAGGATGAAGAAGAATATCATCGTCACGAAAAGCGGAATGGAAGAAGACGCGATCGATGCGTACAACAACGCCTCCCCGATGCCACCAAACGTCGCTCCGGAAGAGTTTGAACGGTTTTACCAGCTGATTTCGTGCGAAACCACGGAGGAAGTTATCGCCAAAGCCGAAGAGTTTGGAGAACAAGGTGTACTCACCGAAGGCGTGGTCGCGGCGGCGCACGCGATGTTGGAAGAATCGAAGAAAAGGAACGACGACGAACGAGTCATCGCGAGTTTACAAGGCGTTCTGAGTTTTCTCGTGCAGTTGTATCAAAAGTATAACGCGCCGCCGACGTTAGGGGTGATTGATAACATCATAAGAGAGTGGCAAATCATGGCGGAAAAAGGCGAAACGACGGACGAAAAGATGAAGGAAATAGTTCAAACAGTCGCGAAGGAAGGAAACGTGGAGTTAGCGGAATTAGCCGGCGCCGTGGATGGGTTTAAAGCGAGCATGGACGAACAAGACGTGCAATTTGAGCAACAAGAGGAGGAATTGAGAAGTCGACCGGAAGGGGTCACTCCGGAAGTGGACGAAGAGTTGACGCAGATGCGAACGATGCGATTGGCCGCGAAGGAGCAGATGGTTTTAGTTGGGAAGATGGTCAAAGAGATTATGTAAAAAGAATAATAATGATTTTGATACGATGACGATGACGCGATATTCGAGTCATCACAGGAGAGGGAGACGAAGAAGAGAATAGTTTTTAGAATCCATTATTATATTTACTAGCGAAAGTCTCTTGTTTGTTTTTTCCAATAAAAAATACTCACGACGAAAGAAACAAAAAAAGCGATACAAAAAACGCGCGAGTTAAACTTCTTGGAGGATGATGACGACGACGAAACAGAAGAAAACGAGACTGAATAAAAATCCTCAGCTCACCGAGGATGTCGTATTCAACACGCGCATTCAGTTCCAACACGACGACGAGTTGTTACACACGGTACCTCCTTTTTTTCTTTTCTTTTATGAAACGCTTGGATGAGACTAACGAGGTTTTCTGTATCTCTTTTTGTTCTCTTTGACGACGGATGACGCAAACAGGTGTACGCGGTTGAAATCCTTCGCGACGTGGCGCACACGTTGAAAAGAAACGGGGAGAGTTTCATACGCCATCAACGCTTGGCGTCTTTGAAGTCGGAGAAGTTCGCGTCCGAGCTGCAAGCGATATCGAACCGAGCGAATAGTTCCGGTATCGATATCGGAAACATCGAAAAGAACAAGAAAAATTACGATTTGTTGAACGATGTTTTACACATCAACGGTTTCTTGAACGCGGTGTCGTACTCTTTGAACGAAACGAGCAAAGAGTACGGAAACTTTCTCGATAAGTTCGAACACCAACTTTCAGACGTCGTGGCTAAGATGGAATTGAGTTTCGCGAGAAAATTAAAAGGCGCGTTTGACGAACACGAGAAGGTGTTCAATCAGCTCGCGCCGTGTCGAGAAAAGCTGGCGAAACTCCATCAACTTCCCGAAGAGAAGCAAGAGTCGCCCGGTAAAGCTAAAGAAATCGATCGATACGAGATTTTGGAAAATAAAAGAGAGTCGCAATTAAAAGGAACGACTTCGATGTTGTTGGATCGATGTAAGTGTTTTCTGCGAGAAAATGAGCCGAGAGTACGCATGGCGATCTTTGCGTACAAAGTCGCCGAGTACGACACGTACGTAAAAATGGCCGATTCGATCAAGCAAATCGCGAGCGAACGAGAAGATGGCATCGAGGAGTTGAAGAAGATGGTCGAAGAGTACGAAGATACCTCGAAACACGCGGTTCCGAGACTTTTGCCGCCGAAAGAAGAACGACAAGACGAGCAGCCGCCTCCGTCGATCGAAGAGCCGAAGACGCCCGAACCGAAAACGCCGGGTATCGAGGACAGGAAAGGCGGCGTCCACATTCAAGAGGAAGACGAGGACGAAGAAGATAAGGAAGAAACAGTTTCGAGCTCTACACCATCTTCGTGATACTCCTAAATATTTGTGTCGTGTCGTCGTCGCTGCTATTACAACAAACACAACCGCCGTGTGCTATATTTTCTAAAACAATTTTCTAAATTTTATATCATCCATCATCTTCCGCCCATAAAGGTGGAAATACCATCCGCGCCTCCTCCGGTAACTTTTGCGGCGATCCAGCTCAATCCTTCGTTCAATCCCATCCCACTCAACGCGCAGCACGCTTGGACGTGCCAATCTCTATTCGCAATCGTATCTAAACCGAGCGTCTCGGTTAACTCAACCACCGTCATGGCGTCCGGTAAGTCTTGCTTATTCGCAAACACTAACACGCAACACTTTGGATTATTCTTCACCTCCTCCGCGTCGAGCATTTTAAACAACTCCTGCTTCGATAAATTCATTCTCCCTCGATCGGTGCTGTCCACCATCAACACCATCGCGTCCGAACTCTTATAATAACTCTGCCAAGCGTTTCGTAAACTCGATTGGCCGCCTAAATCCCAAACTTCAAACGAGACGTTCTCGTGCACCACCGCCTCGACGTTCGATCCAATCGTCGGTTGCGTTTGCACGACTTCCCCCAGGTGTAGTTTATATAAAGTCGTCGTCTTTCCCGCGTTGTCTAAACCGACGATGACTATTTTGTACTCTTTTTCTTGATTCGCGGAGAAGTACGACATCAACGCGCTGAAAATTTGACCCATGCTTTATATCTTTCTCTCTCTCTCTCTCTCTCTCTCTCTCTCTCTCTCTCTCTTTCTAAACGAATACTGGTGGGGTGGTGGACGATGTGATGAGATGATGACGACGAGATGGTCTCTGTTCTCGTTGTTGTTGAGAGAGTCGTCGTATTGATTTTTGTGGAAGAGGAAAGGAAAGAGGAGGGGACACGTTACGAAGGGACGAAAGACTTTTCAAGTAAACTACTCCTATTTATTCCTTCTTACAAACTACTAATATAATATAAAACTAAAACTATCTCATCACAGTTGCGTGTACCCGCCTCCGGGGTTTTCCAACAGCGGCACCGCGCGATACCCGCTCGATTTTAACGCATAATCTTGCGACGTATCTCTCCTCCCCGGGAAGAAATCTCTCGGATCGATGCGCTTGATGTCGTTTCCCAAACGCTCGTCCCATTCTTTCGCTCCCAAGACGTTCTCGGTCGGTGATAATGTATACGTTGTCTTCACCTTCTCGCGACCGTGTAAAACCGGTTCAAACGCTCTCCTCGCATCCCTCGGGTAATATCGAACGTTAAACACGCGGTCGGGTTCCGAGTTTGGTATCTTGACCTTCTCGTGCGGGAACGACGCCGGCGCTCTCGCGCGATAATCCTCCGCAGAAACCGGGACGTTTTGCCACTCCGGGTCCGACGCTGGGCCGGTAATTTTCCACGGGGCTACTTTTTTCAAAGTTTGTGAGATGACGTTCTTCGTTGTCGTCGTCGTCGTCCCTTCTTTCGACGAGTGCGCGATCGTTTGCGCCAGCTTCTTCGACGCCATGGTAGTGTATTGATTTGTTGTTGTTCTTATTTTATTGCGTGGTATGTGTGTTGTATGCAATAATAAAAAACCTGATGATGATGATTGAAGAAGAGGTGGAGGAAAATGTCTCGATTTTGAACTGTTCTTGTGTGCTTTTTTTTATGAAAGAGAAAATCGATTTTTCGCAGCCGATTTTGATGAGAAACGAGAAAGAGAAAGAGAAAAAAACAAAAACAATCTCGCGAAGCAAAAGAGAAAAAAAAACGTGTTCATTTTTTATCACACACATCTCAAAGAACCACAGCATAAAACGACAGAGAGAGAGGATGACTTTTACGACGATATCGACGACCAAAACGGCTTTAACACCACCACCAAAATCTTTGTCTTCTCGTTTTTATTCCTCCCAAAACTCTGATTCTTCTTGGTCTTCTTCTTCTTCTTTTGGCGGTGGCAGGAAGAACTTCTTCTCCCTCGCGATATCGCGAAGAATTGGACGACGAGAAAAGAAGAAGAGCGCATTAATCTCCCAGTCCTCTTCTTTCTTAAACGACGACGAGGAGGAGTTCCAAAGGAGAAGACAAAGACAAAGAGGAAGAAATAAGAACGCGAGGAGCAAAACGAACGCTTTATCGTCGTCGTCGAGTAGTAGTAGTAGCAACAACAGCAATAGTAATACCGATTTCGACGACCGCGTGGAAGAAGCGTCGATGGCGGTGGAACGCGCAGAGGAACTCGCGGCACAAGCGGAAGCCAAGTTGAAAGCTTTAGATGTGAAGATGTCCTCGTCGTCTTCTTCTTCTGACGACGACGACGACGATGAAAACGAGGAGAAATCGTCCTCGCGAGTGCAAGAGCTGAAGAAATCGTTGGAAGAGATGAAACAGGCGAACTTGGAGTTGAGGAAGAAGAAAGGGAAAGCGGCTTCTTCTTCCTCGTCGTCGTCGTCGTCAAAGTCGTCGTCGTCGACACCGGTATCGCGATTAGCCGCGATCGAACGAGAAGAAAAAGAAGAAGAGGAAAAGAAAAAAGGAGTAGCCAACAACGCAGACGTGGACAACACGAACAATTTCGGAGGCGGGTCGCAGCGACGCTTGTACGATCAAATGTTGACGCTGAGAACTCGATTGAACGAACGCGTCGCGTCTTCAAACGCGTTTGCAAAGTATCTCGAGAAAACGCTTTTAACTCGCGACGATGATTTGAAAAGAGCGAACGAGTTGTTATACGGCGCAGCGAAAGAGTCTGGCGAGCTGTTACGTCTCATTCGAGACGCGCAGAATGACATTGCTAAAAGCGGCGACGACCCGACGCAACGAGCGCGGGGCGAGCAAAAGCTCGAAAAATTTGTCAATCGTTTACAACTCGTAGAGTCGACGTTAACGAAGAATGCAAAAGAGATAGATTCAACTGTCGTTCGAACTGTACCAGTTGAATATCACGGCATCGCTTCGGATGTGATCATGATGGGTGATTTCGATGGGTGGACGAGAGGAATTCAATTATACCCGAGTTTCGTGGAAGGCGGGAGTAGCACGTTTACGGGCGAAGCGAGATTACCGCCGGGAACGTATCTCGTTAAATTCAAAGTCGACGGCGAATGGCGATTGGCTCGAGAGTGGCCCTCGAGTGGCGAAGGATTTGATGCGAACAACGTTTTGACGGTCATGTAGGGGAAAATTGTTTTCGTTTGTACCTATCCAAATATTAAATCTATGGCACGCCGCGCATTTTATTTAAACATTGCTATCGCTATCAGACGCGTGAAGAAACTCGTATTCTCTAATCCTTTTTTAATCGCTATTTCGTCTATTGCTTCGATGCTTTTTTCGTCGTTTTTGACGTCGTCTTCGCCGTCGTTTGTACTAATGCTGCTGCTGCTGCTGCTGTTTATACTTCTTTCATCTTTTCCGTACAAATCGTTGTCGCGCTCTTCGCGATGGAAATATCTCAGCGCTTGATGGTAAAACGTTCCGTTTCTTTCCGTCATATCCGGAGAATGATCCACGTCTTCGACAATCAACTCTCCAGAATCTACGTTGACGAAACAGCGCAACATGGCGACGCCAGAAATGCCAGTAAGATTTAAAACCCGTTCTATTCTAGGTTTCACGACGCTTTCAATTTTCTTCTCATCGAACAACAACTTTTTTGTTTTTCCATCCTTGACGCAATCTAAATACGCGTGCGTTTTTCCTTTTCTTCTTCCTTCGGGTACACCAACGGGACACGCGGGATCTAAAGCTTTCATTTTACCTTCGGGTCCGATACCGCCGACGTAAATTTTAAGCCAACGTGATTCGGACGAGGACTCTTCTCTCTGAACGAATTGAAAATCAACCACTTTCCCAGTCTCCACGAACGGCTCGAGAATGAAATTATTTTGGATGTTGTTATTCGACGAGAAACGACGGTTTCTCCTGCATTCGTACGCGAACGTTTCTAAATCCTTTGCGCTTCGAATCCGAGTTATTTTTGACGAGTTCTGTTCATAAAATTGACTCTTGATGCACAACTCTGCGCAATTCAACTCTTTTGAAGCCTCGGCGTAGGTTCGGACGGCGCGTTGAATGTTTGAGACTGAGGATAAAAACTCGTTTTTTTCGACGTATTCTTCAGCCATGACCGTGAGCGCGGATTGTAAGATGACTTTCTTCGGTATTCCCATGACGCCTGGAATTTTAACTTTCGAATTATTCAAGGCGCTCGAAAGAAACACTCTGTCGGCGGCTCTCGTGGCAAAAGCGGCAGACGTTCCGGTAAACGTAATTCCCGCGGATTGAAAGAGCTTTCGTAAAGTGCAATCGTTTTTGTGGTTGTTGTTTTTCTCCGACATGTTTGGAGCTATGAACACGATTGACGACTTTGCCACCCCTTGCGCAAACGCAGCGACGGTGATGACTGAAGGAGTTGTTCTTTCCAGGTCTTCTTTTTCTCTCCTTTTCGGGAACTCGAGCAGTAAATCTTTACGGAACCTCTCCGGCCACGTGTTTTTGTTGTTCTTTTTCGCAAATATAAGAGTTTCCGCTTCTCGCCATCCAGAGTCTGCGTACACGCACTGGTAAAAATCATGCATATGGTTTCTGTTGTTGAATATCCAGACAAAACTAGAACGGTCGATTGTTTCGTTCTCTTCATTGTTTTCACCGTACACTAAAGCCACGGGTATTACTTTGATATTATTATTGTTATTTTTCAATCTGAAAGACTCGTACGCTTGCAACGCGTTCCACTTGGACGTTTGCGACGACAGGTTGAAGAAAATATAATAGTTTATAGTATTTTCTTTTGAATCATTTTCGGCGTTTTGCGACAAACATAACCGCACGTATCCCTCTCTAATCTTTCGTCGCGCGTCTAAAGCGCCGCTCCTTTTCTTGAAAGCGCCCAAAGAAGACGCGAATAAATGATAGGCTAAAAAATCGTGCGGTCCCGTCTTGACTAAATTTCTGTTTTGCAAAACGTTGACCGTTATTAGTTTTAACAACTTTGTTATCGATGGATTTGTTTTTGATGGAGATGTAGTATCAGATGATGGTGGCAGAAGGGATACAAGTTTTCCTTTTTTACCGACCAATGTATTATCATCACCATCATCATCGTGAAATACTTTGACGTACTTCACATCATCGTCATCATCATCATCACTATCACCGAAACCGCCGCCGGTTCGTCGACGGCGACGGCGAAAGTCTAACACTACTGTCTTGAATTCTGATTTGATTCTTATTTTATCATCGATTGATTTCAAAACGTATACTTCGTTAATGAGTGTGCCGGTATATAAATTCTCTTCAGAAGCCATCCTATAAATAGAAGAGACGAGAAAGCGTTTTGCAACCTCATCGTCATCATCGTCGTCGAAAGCCAGCGCCAGGTTGAACTTTTTAACATTTGTTTCTTCTTCTGAATCAATTGAACCCCCCTTTTCTTCGTCATCATCGTAAGCATCGTAATCATCATCATCCTCGTAAGAATTATCAATATCCTCGTAATCGTTATCGTAACTACTACGTGTGCTCATACGACGACGACTTAAACTTCTTAAACTTCTTCTTTGTTCTTTTGCGAATGATGATGATGACGATGATGATGTTTTTTTTCTAACCGCTCCGCCGGCGAAAGAAGTTGACGGCTTCTGAATTGAATTCCAACAACAACAAGGCTTTGACATCATCATAGTTTCTTGTGTATATATTATTAACATGTAGCAGACGACGACGAAGACGACGACGAAGATGATGATGATACCATCGTCGTTTTTATTCTTCTTCTTTTATTCGCGTTGTTTGTTTGCTATTGTTGTTGTTGTTTTATTATAACGATACGATTTTCACCCAATTTGGTATTTGGTTAAGTACAAAACCAAAACACAAAGACCGCGTGTGAATGTTCGGAAAGAGGAAAGTGGGTTCGCGGCGTGCCGCAGAACCCCTTGAAAAAATTATCGAATCTTGCGCATTGCGCAAGAACCGCTTCGCCGAGTCGAAATGCAAGGACTCGGCATCGGCGGTCCCTCACTGATTTCTTGTTATCAGTGGAGGATTCGCAGGTAAGTGAAGAAAAAAAAGCTTCCTTCGCAGACTAGTTTCTAGAAAGAGTTTCATTCGAAAACATATTGATACATCTCTATCTAATTTTATAACATTAATTTTTCACTTGTTGTTTTGCTTTTTCATTAGTCTAAAAAAGCGAATGTTCTTTCGGCAGGCCCGAGGCAGTGCTTGCAAAGCTGTAGTCGCCTTTTACTACTACAGCAGCGTCCGCTGTCTCATTTCAAAGGCTTCAATCAATTTCTTTCAAATTTCCAACCCGCCAAAAAACGCGCGGTTCTCTCTCTTCTCATTCTGTTTTACACAGACCGCGTGTTATTTTCAATCGGAGGAGGATAAAAGTGCTTTGTAGAAGCACTTACAAAAATTCTCGAACGTCTTGCGACGATCGAAGTTCGGATGATTTTGTTTTCAATCAGCAATTACTCAAGATCCCTAATGGTCATGTCTATGAGTAGTACCCCGAGCGCAAAGATGTTGAAAAAATTCTGCCCGGCGGAGGTATGTGTGTTTAAGTTTTTTCAAGTGTGTAGTTATGTTCGTATCCAAAAATACAACAGTTCTAATGTCTTTTTACATGCGACATTTGGAATGTTTATATACCGCACAGTAATGGAAAGAATTTTACTTTTCCAAGCAATTAAGCTTTGATCAAGTGTAGTATCTGTTCTATTAAAGTTAAACCTTTAATTACGATGTTTACCATCGTATTAGTTTAACCAAATTTTTCTGGAGGGCTGAGGAACCGGGCTTGCTCGGCCTCAGCGAGCGTGGCTTGTCGATTGCATTTACCCGCAAGACGCGCACCTCTTTTTTCTTCTTCTTTTTTTGTTTTACAGCGGCCGTGTTTGAATGTTGTTTTGCATAAATTTTTAGCAAAGAAAACGTACTGCCGTTTTCCAAACTCTTCTTTTTACAGAACATCAAATCAAGAACGTCACAAGTTCATCAAAACAAAGTTTGATGGTATCGTCTCTGATAAAGATGGATAACGAAATCACCGACCAAGACTTAATATTCGAAGAGAACGTGCTCCAAAACCCGTACGTTGAAGACGTTTGGGATAAGTACATTCAGTTCTTAGTATCAACAACAAATTCATCATCAACAAAGCTTCTGACAATTCACGAGCGAGCCGTCAAAGCGAATCCAAAATCGAGAAACTTGTGGTTGAGATATTTACGATGGAGAATGAACGCTTTGAAAACAGCTTCCACTTTAACCTCTCCTTTAGATGAAGAATTAGAACAGCAATACAATAAATTGAACTTGGTGTTTGAGAGATGCATAGCAAACATGGAAAGTCCCGGAGACTTTGAAATTTGGGAGCTGTACATAAAATCGCTGTGGCAAGATCAGTGTTCGGTGACGAAAACGAGACGCGCGTGCGATCGAGCGTTGCAATCGTTAGATATCACGGAACATTCAAAATTTTGGTCCTCTCTTTATTTACCGTTTATTAGAAGTTCAGACAAGATCCCAATCGAAACGGCGTGTAGAGTCTATCGGCGGTATGTACAGTTCGAACCTCAACACGTGGAGGAGTACATTTCGTTTCTCAAGAATCGGGGACGCGTCGCGGAAAGTAGTCAAAGACTGGTTGAAATCTTAAACGACGAGACCTTTGTCTCATTGTTGAATAAATCCAAACATCAAATGTGGCTCGAACTTTGCGATTTGATCACCAAGAATGTTAATAATACTTCTGTCAACAACACCGAAGATGGAAAAAAAATTAACGTCTCGGCCATTCTCAGAACGGCGATTAAAAAGTTTACGGACGAAGTCGGTAAGCTCTGGGCATCGTTAGCGGATTATTACATCAGGAGAGGTTTGTTCGAAAAGGCGAGAGACATTTACGAAGAAGGATTAGAGTCCGTAATGACGGTGAGAGATTTTTCGCTCATTTTCGACGCCTACGCCGCCTTTGAAGAAAACGTGTTGAGTTCAAAAATGATGCAAGAAGAAGAAGAAGAAGAAGAAGAAAACGATGAGATTGAGCTGCGATTAGCACGTTTAGAACACTTGATGGAACGTCGACCGATTCTTTTGTCGAGCGTGATGTTGCGACAAAACCCGCACAACGTGCACGAATGGTTAAAACGCATTTCGCTCTTGTCTTCTTCCTCGTCGAAAGAAATCGTGTCCACGTATTCTTTAGCCATTCAAACCGTTGACGCGAAAGCATCGATCGGATCGATTTCGCAAGTGTGGATAGACTTTGCAAAATTTTACGAAGTGCACGGCGACTTGGACAACGCGAGAGTTATTTTCGAAAAGGCGACGAAATCGCCAAACTTCAAGAGCGTAGACGAACTCGCGACGATTTGGTGCGAATACGCCGAGTTTGAATTACGCAATAAAAATTTCAAGCAAGCGTTGACGCTCATGAAAAGAGTGCTTTTCGTGAATCACAACAAAGAAAAAAGAATAAATAACGCGTCAAATACCACAAAAGGAGAGTACGACGCTCTTCTCGTGCAAGAAAAAGTGCACAAATCGATCAAGCTGTGGATGTTTTATTGCGACTTGGAAGAATCGATTTCGCCGGAAAACGCGAGAATTGTGTACGAAAGGATACTCGATCTTCGCATAGCTACTCCGCAAATCATTCTAAACTACGCGGCTATGCTTCAAGAATCGAAATTCTTTGAGGATTCGTTTCACGTGTATGAGCGCGGGGTGAACCTGTTCAAATTTCCGCATTCTATTGATATTTGGCGCGCGTATTTGACGCAGTTTGTTGATCGATTTCAAGATAAAAAAGTCGAGCGCGCGAGAGATTTATTCGAGCAGTGCTGCGAGCAAGCGCCGCCAAAGGATTGCAAAGAGTTCTTTTTAGAATACGCAAAGTTGGAGGAGCAGTTCGGTCTCTCCAAACGCGCGATGGACATTTATGACCAAGCTTTGACAAAGATGAAATCTGCGAGTGATAAGATTGAGGTGTTGGATATTTACGTCAAGCGCGCGATGGACTTCTTCGGCGTCGGTAAAGTTCGATCAATCTACGAGAAAATCATCGAAGACGACGATGACGACGACGACGACAACGGTACGACAAAGAAAAAGAAGAAGAAGAATCGTTTGGATGATAACTCGACCAAAATCATCTGCGTTAAGTACGCTGAACTGGAGGTTTCTCTCGGTGAAATCGACCGAGCGAGAGCTTTATACACTCACGCGAGTCAGTTCTCAAATCCTGCGCAAGATGGTACCTTTTGGGGTCAATGGAACGACTTCGAAGTCAAGAATGGCAACGAAGATACGTTTCGCGATATGTTGCGTGTGAAGAGATCCGTCGCGGCTTCGTTTTCGCAAATGCACTTCAACATGTCTGTCGTGGAAGTACCAGCCGATGCTTTGGAACCACAAGCCGGAGGAGGAGGAGGAAAAGAAGGCGAAGAAGAAGAAGACTTGATGAAACTGCTCGAGAGAGAAGAGTTGGAGAATAGAAACGCGGCTCCGATTGCTGGATTCGTGAAATCGCATGTGGTTGGCGGTGATCGGGACGACGTTCCAAAGAATCCAGAAGAGATTGATTTAGGTTTTGATGATGAAGAAGAGGAAGGTGATGATGATGAACCAAAAACGTCCGTTCCGTCTGGAGTGTACGGCAGTCTTCTTTCTTCTGGTGGAAAGAAGAGAGAGCGAGAGGACGACGAAGAAGAAGAATAACTTAGCGAGCGTGGCTTGTCGATTGCGTTACGCGCAAGTATCGAGTTTTAGCTTTTAACATGTGTAATACTAGTAGCACGTAAATGTCGTACAGGTACACTCGCATTAACCAAAAAACGGTTTCCCAGAGATTAATTCAATCAAGCAAAGTAACGTAAACGCAGTCATCGCGATTCTACCGTGCGCCATTTCAACCTTGGGCGTAAAATTGCACTTTTCGACGACGAGCATCCCGGGCGTATCTCTAATCCCTTCTAAGCTTTGCGGGTTTGCGTTGTATCCGTTTTGAGGATTAAACTCGAACGGTTTTGTAGACGCATATATGATAGAACCCCCGAGTAGAGCCAATTGAACTAAACTATGCGGGACTTGTTCGAGCAACGACACGTGCTCGGTGACTTCCACCGTGGCGCCAACGCTGAGTCCAACCATACAGACTCGTCCGTTGACAACTTCCGGCAACCAAACCGGGAACCCTCCTTCTTGAGCGAATTTAGAGAAGGCCTCTTTCGCATCGTTACCAGCATCTAATCCTTGCGCTTTCAAAAACTCGTTGTTGTTTTTCGAAGAAGAAGAAGATGAAGATGATGATGACGACGACGACGACGATTCGGCTCTCGTCGTAGTACTAATCTTACTCAAAACGCTCCCTCTCTTCTTCGGTACGGAGGAGATTTTTTGTAGACTTTTCGACGACGACGACGACGACGACGACGCGAAAGAGGAGGAAGTCGAACAGAACGACGATGCGGTCGCTGTTGTTGTTGTTGTTGACATCGCGTTACAGGTTTTACAGGTATGAAGAAGAGTTTTGTTGTGTGTGTGAAGACTAGAATTTATCAGCTCTCCTCTTTTTTTTTGGTGAGTGAAATCACACACTCAGCGGAGCAAAAAATACGCGAAAACAAGCAGACTGGCAAAAAACAAGAAAGACAAAAAAAATTCCTTCATTTTTCAAACAAAAATAATATCACTCACATGTGGGGACGACCACCGTCTTCGTCTTCCTCTTCTTCTCCTTCCTCTTCTTCGACCAACACGAACGCGCGAAAAGAACGAGGAGGAGGAAAAGGAGGAGAACATCGAATACCACCACCACCGTATCATCGGCGTCCGACATCGCGCGCGACGACGATAAAGCCAAAGACTTTTGAGAAAAGAAAAAGTCAGCTGAATACTCTTCCTCCTAAAACGCCTCCGGGTCGGTCAAAAACGAGTCTTTCCTTGCACGAAAACCAAACGCGCGGGTCGAGAGAACGCGCGATGCGCGCGCTCATGTCGACGAACAACAACAACAATACTACGAGTAATAATAAAACGACGACGACGACGAAGACACGACATCAGCTTCAACCTCCGCAACGCGCGCAATCGACGATAGGAGTGCCTCCTCGACAGAAAAAAAACGACAGTCTCGGCCCACCAAAACAACACCTTGTGTCCCGTTTCTGCGGCGGAGCGAGACTACCACCACCACCACCGTCTCAAACCAAGCGAGAAGTAACAACAACGAAGCAAAGGAGTACAAACGGCAGAGAAACGGCACCACCGATAGCCCCTAGGCTCAAGCCGAGAGAACCGCCGGTGTTGGCGAAGTATCCGCCAACCGCGACGGCGGCGCAAGGACGAAAACGCGGCGACCAAAGCGTACTCGTTCGAGGAGGACCGGCGAGGACGAAGACACCTTCTTCTTCTCTTCTGGTGACTTCAACTTCAACCGCCGCCGGCGGGAGAAAGATGACGAGGACGACAACAATGACAACGTCGACTGTTTTTGGGCGTCAAAATGGTACAGAAAAACAACGACAGGAAACGATAGGGACGAGCGAGCTCGAGTTGGAAAAACAGTTGAAGAAAAAAATCGAAGAAACGAACGCGTCGCCGGGACGGAAACGAACGCTGTGCAAAGAGGCATTCGACGACGTCGTTCAAAAATCTAACCTCTTTCGAGGGCGTCTGGAACTCATACGCGACGTTATATTTAACGATAATACTAATGCCGAGGATGAAAAGGATGTAAAGTGCCTGGTATGCGCGGAGAATACCCCGACGAAAATACGAACGCTCGAAGACTCTCTACGAATAGAAAAGTTAGAGAGATCAAACGCAAAAAGAGAGAACGCGAACGCGATGAAAACAATCGCAGAGCTACGAGCTGACGTTACGCAGCTCGGTAAGATAATTTCTCGTGTGTTTCGAAATGAAATCAAACCGAACGAGTTGAAAGAAATAGCGGCGAGGTTTCGCGAAGCCGCTGCTTCGTCTGCTTCCTCGGCGTCCGAAGATAAAAACGAAAGCGAAGAAGAAGATGATGATGAAGAAGACAATCAATGGACACCATTACCAAAAACCTCCCAATTTTACGGTCTCCCGGTCGAAGAAATCAGTTGGGGACGAACGTTAACGCCCAGAGTCATGTCGCCGGGATATCCAGTCCCGAAGCTCGATTTCTCGTTCGTCACGAATAGCGTCGACGCCGAAGACGAGGATAGCTTTTGCCGAGAGAGCGCGAGCAGTAGCGTGGTAAGCGACGATAGTTTTTACGACGATCAAGAAGAAGAAGATGATGATGATGATGATACTGTTGTTAACAATAATAATAACGCTGAAAAAGGAAAAGAGGATGGTGATGATGATGATGATGATGATGATGAAGACGCCGAAGTCGATCGATGGTTGAACAGTTGACAGACCAAGAAGTTGTCCGTGAGTTAAAAATTTGTCTCGTCGTCTTCTGTGTTAAATAAAACCAAATCTGATATCTCCTGTTCTCCTCCTCCTCAAGATATCTTTATTTCTCGTGTATAAATATTCTTCTTCAAATCGAAAACGCATTTTCCAAAGTAAACTCTCTCTCTCTCTCTCTCTCCACTCGACGACGACGATTACGGCGCGCGTTGAAAACAGAAGGAAACTTGGGTGTTTTATTATTAGTGCTTTTAAAATAGTATAATTATAATTGGTAAAGAATGGCTGCAATGATGACATCGTCCTCTTCGTCATCCGTGATGACGATGGGAGGAAGTATCTCGTCCCGACGAGGATTTACCTCCTCCTCTTCCTCCTCTTCCTCCTCGAGAACAACAACAACAACAACATTACAAAGACGACGACGACACCAACAACAAATTATTCACGCCGCTGCGTCCAGCGAATCCATAGAGAAAGCCAAAGAATCTGGGTTAGTTTTAGCCGAATTCGAGAAAGAAGAAGTGATTAAAGTGAGAGAACAGTTGAGAGCGAATCACTCGGAGGAAATCTCTGGCGTCGAGAACGATATCGTGGACTGGTTCGTTCGAGACCGAAAGTTGGACGGCGAAGCGGCGCTGAAAAAAATAGTGAAATACCAAACCTGGAGAGAGGAGAACTTCTCCAAGGAAAGTTTAAACGCACCGTCGGTGATTGAGGAAGGGAAAACGGGGAAAGCGGTGTTGATGAAAGAGAGAGACGTGTTGGGGAGACCGGTAGTGTTGGTGACGTTGATAAAGCACGAAGTCGCGACGAGAGTGTTGGAAGATACGCAGAAATTGTGCGTAAAACTGTTGGACGAAGGGTTGGAGGAGCTGAAAAACGAAGGTTTCGAGCAAGAAACGGTGATGTGCGTGTACGATTTGAGAGGATTTTCCATGAAGAACGCCGACATCGACTTTACAAAGTTTTTCATCTCGTGCATATTCGATTACTATCCGAAACGTATTTCGCAAGTGTTGTTGGTGGAAGCGCCGTTCGTGTTTAAACCGGTTTGGGGGATCATTAAGCCTTTGATGGGTAAATATTCCTCTCTCGTGAAGTTCGTGAAAGCGAAGGAGGCGAACGAGTTCTTCGAATCCGAACCGTTTTAACGACGCGCGATGATAAATATACGATTTTTATACGACGTGATTACAACTGAGCACTTAATTTATATTTTTTTATTCCTCTTCTCTCTTATTAAAGTTTCTTTAACTGGGCCGCGACTCCTGCTGCGTTTGCAGCTTCCTTCAAAGCGCTCGCGGTAGAGACGTACGCTTTCTTCGCCCCGTTCGCATCGCCCGATGCGCACGCTTTCTTCAACGCTCCCCCCGTTCGCGTTTGAAATCGGTTCTCGAAAGACTTTCATGGAGTCCCACGCTTTACACCCGGGGCACTGGCCGTACCACTGCGAGTAATCTTCGCCGCAATCTTGGCACAAATATCGTTGTTTCGTCTTCCCCGCGGACGAGGAGGATCCCCCTCCTAACGCGGCTGTTGTCGATGTCGAGACGTGATTTTTGTTTCCCAAACGAATGTGTTTTGTGTGTTGCGGCATTCGAATCATTCTGTTGCAGAACAAACTTCCGCTCGTCCGCCCTTTGAGGAGGAACGACGACGATAAAAAAGAAGAAGAAGACAAAGAAGAAGAAGTGGATATCATCATCGCTTTTCTGTTGTTATAATTATTAGTAGTGTTTCTACTGCTTCTGCCGATGATACATCTGCGCAACAGGAAGGTGCTTTGATGCGCGACTGCTCTAAACGCCATTTTTGTGAACAAACTTTTGGCGGGAAGTGTTTTAATACTTATTTCAAAACATACAAAATTTCGATACTCGTTCTCATCTAACCACCACCACCACTACTACTACCTTCGTCCAACTCTTTCTTCTTCTTTGTCTTCTTCTTTTTCTGTGATTACCATCCGTACGAGTGCGGCCATCTGTTCGAGGGTCTTTTCTTTGTCTTTTGATCGGACATTAAAACCTTCGGGAACTTGAACATAGTTCTCGCGCGTTCCTTCTCTTCCTTGGCGTATTTACTTTTGAACGCGTCAATCATCCACTCGACTTCCTCGATTTCCTCGTGGTTCGGATCGATCGATTTTGCGGTTTGTAAATCTTTCTTTGCCTCGGTAAAATTCGCTCTGTACACGTGCGCTCGAGCTCTTCTCGTGTACAGCTTGAAATTTCCCGGCGGTTCCGGCCAAACCTCTTCGGCTTTATTTAAACGCTCGATCGCTTCTCCGTAATCCTTCATCCCGATGCACGCCGACGCGATGTTCATTAAACAAAGCGACTTGTTTTGCTCGATTTCAAATTGGCCCATTTGCCTGTCCGCGGCTTTGATGAGATTCATAATCGACAAAGCTTGTTCGTACTTCTCCTTCGCCTCTTCAAAATTTTTCTTCGCGTACTGCAAGTTACCTTCGTGTCGTAACGTGCACTGTTCGTTCAAAGCGCCGACTAAATCTTTCGATTCAACGTTGACTTTCCGATTGACTTTCTTATCGAACTGCGCGTGCCCTTCCGCGTTTGGGTTTTTCAAGTACTCGATCATGCGATATTGCAACTCCTCTTCGTCGACGTAGCCGTTATCGACGAGATCTTTCGCATGTTGAAGCATT
>JACLAA010004734.1_pt1 | contig 43304 bp, 24 predicted proteins | sample 8027891 | NCBI WGS metagenome assembly JACLAA01 (sample SAMN15724900, study PRJNA655200) | protist metagenome | isolation source: fluorescence activated cell sorting (FACS) single amplified genomes of... | place: Spain: Blaines Bay Microbial Observatory, Mediterranean Sea | collected 2016-01-19 | reverse complement strand
ACTGCGAAACGTAGCAACTTGTTGCTGATACATTTTAAGCTCCACCATCATTGCCTTCATTTGATCTCTTTTCTCCCTGAGGTTATTTTTGTAGGCAATTAGTCGGTCCATGGCTTGGTGACCATGCTGCCGGCTAAGGAGCTTTTTAAGCTTGATATACGCGCGTTCCTTATTTTGAATCAATGAATCTTTCTCCAATATCTCCGCTGTTTTCAGAACAATTTGTTTCTGAAGATTGTGAATTGCTTTTAACATCTCAAACCGTTGAGGATCTGAAGACTCCAGGATTCTCCAGCGATGCACATTGATTGGGCGCTCCAGTTTGTCTCGAAGAGCCTTATTCTTATGGCGCTCGTGTAGTAACTTGCGTTCGAGATTGAGGTGTGTCTGTTGAAGATCTTTAATTGAGATCATTTGAACTGCAGAATCCTGGCGCTTGCGTTGTCTGTCCTGGACATGCTTAGTTAAAAGTCGAAGCTCGGTTGCCTTTTCAGCATAGTAGGACTCGCCGCGCTGCAGAATGGACCAGTGCGCCTTTATTTTTGCATAGACCAAGCCAAGTTCGTGGTTGCGCTGAGTTAGTTGAGAACTGAGTATCTTATGTTCGCCAACAAGAGCATCATATTCTTTGCGCTGGCGCTGGCGCTCCTCGTCAGCCTCCTGTGTAATTTGGGTAAGTTTTTGTATTTCAGTGTGTTGGTTTAATAATATCTGTTCGCTTGACACAATTTGTTTCTTTATTTTCGTGAGCTCATTCCCCAAGAACTCGCACTCCTTCACAACATTGTGGTGATTGAAATGTTCCTTCACAAGATTGCGGTCCTTTGTAGTGATTTCCTGTTTTAATTGCTCAATTTGGTGGCTCATGATTTTAAATTGACGTTGCAGGTCTGCTATCAATTCTTGCGATTTGACAAGGCTTTTGGAATTCAGGTTTTTATCACACTGTGCTGTATCATATAAATTTTTTTGCTGCTTCAGACGAGATCCATCATCGATTATCTTGTGGTGTGTTTCGGAGATTTGCACCTCTTGCAGTTTGAGCTGTTCAAGTGCAACATAGTACTTGCGAGAAGCTCCCTTTGTCTCTTGTTCATGACGCTCATTTTCTTGCACGAGGTCCTCTATCTGTGCCCGCTGTAACTTTATGTTTCTAGTGTAACTTTGTATCTCATTCTGAAGATTCTTTTTTGCATTCTGGTTGACTTTGATCAGGTCAAATATGAGTTCTGATGTTGTCTCTGATGTACCAAAATTTCGGCTAAGTATCTCATGTTCTCGACCAAGATCTTCGAGCTGCTTTTTGTAGGTTTCTCCTTCACGCCGGGCCAGTCGAATTTCACAGGTTTCTAGTCGTGTGATACTTGCACGTAGTCCTTCGCGCTCTGTTGCTCCACGCTCATGCAATTGTTCTACCGCAGAGAGCTTCTTAAGCATTGACTCCTTGGCTTTCGTTGTCTGCTTCACTTTGGCAGCTAGAGAAGTTACACGTTGTTCCATTTCAGTAACATGGTGGCGCAGCAAGTCATTATCATTCTCTGTTGTCTCATTTGCGTACATCAAGGACTCCAGTTGTTCTGTCAGTTGCTGTGTTAGTTTAAACAGCTTCTCATATTCCTTAAGATTCAGCTCCATCTCTTGCTTGGACTTGAACAAATGAGCCTCTGTGTCTGCAATCTCCGTTTCTTCCACATTTTCACCGTTTGCTAGCTCTCTCGACACTGCTGAGTGATGTCCTACTTCTACTTGGACCTGCTGAAGCCGTTCATCAAGCGCCAATTTTTTACGCTGTTCTTGCCTAGCTTCTCCACGTCTGACCTCGACCTGCGCATAGATTTCATTCATGTGAGCGCGCTCTTGTTCTAGAGCTAGCTCTTCCTGATCAACAACTTGATGCAATCTCTTGGTGTCTGATTGCAAGGCCAACGACAATACTTTTTTGGACTCGATACTAACTGTTAAAGTCTCTATCTGCTCCATGATACGCTGTCTGTGAGCCTCTTGCTCGTCTGACCAGCCGGGGCCTTGTTCAACCTTCAATTTTAGATTTTCTGTTGTTGCGAGGAGCTCATTTATTCGAGATCGATTGTGCTTCTCCCTTGCCTGAAGAACACCTATTTTTTGCACTCCTGATTCAACTGCTGTTGTCATGCTTTCTTTATGGTTTTTCGTGTCTATTCGGGATCGCGTGATGGTTCCTGCTCTATCTCGTAATGCAGCCAATTCCACTGTCTGTGCCTCGATTTTAGCCTGTACAGCCATAATGTTTTGGTTGTAGGTTTCCAGTAATAGCTTCATCTCGCTGCATTCCTTTTTATAAGCGGCGAACTGCAGTTCAGTATTAATGCGCGCACGCAATACCTCATTCTCCATAGTCCCATACCGTAGTAGTGAGTATCCCGCTGAAGAAAGTATCTAAAGATTATAGCGTGCGGGCTTAGACTTGGACAGCAGGTGGTGCATCAGATATGCCTGGCCGGAGTACCTCGAACGCAGCCGGTGGACAGCATGGGAAGGCCGCCGCCCCAAGACCGCGCCGGCGTATAGTACTCCCTCAGCCCGAGGCTGGCTGAAGTAGCCGGGAAGGACTCGGAGTCGGACCCCGGGTTTCGACCACAATCTCAGGCCATCCGGAGCTCTTGTAGTCAGCAGAGGGGTGCATAGTGTAGTAGTCGGTTCAAGTTGGGTTCACGGTCGATTGGAGGTGGTCTCGGACGAGCACCGTAACTGGCACTTCCGAGTCTGGACTCGGACTAAACCTGAGTGCCCATAAGCCCTATCACATGTCATTTGGGGCTTCGCAGTTTTGACTTGGAGTGGATGTGTGTAGGGCAGAATAGTCCTGGTGGACGTTCCGTCCGACTCGGACTCCAAAGCCGGGGTTGCAGAGACTCGGAGAGGAAAACTTGATCCCTCTAGCCTGCCCTACCCTAGCCTATGGTGTTTCTTCCCTGGGCCAGCGTGAGGGTCATAGTAACTACTAGTGCACTCGGCTGTTCTTCTATTGCGGCCGGCCGCCAGTGAAGTCCGCCGGCGAGTCACTGTCACGGTTGAATCGGTGACGGCGCGGCCGGCTTGCTTTCAAAGCTGCCTCTAGCCTGAGACCACTGGGCAACTTTACCTTAACACTCGCGTCGGGTACGGGGGGCCGTCTTTCTCGAGGTGGCCGAGGACTCTTTTTACATTATTCAACACGGCGACATTCGCTTGCTACATAATACCGTAAGAAATCTACGTAAGAAATCTACTAGTACGAGCTTGTATGCCACGGTACCGTACGTACCGTGGTATTGACGTATGGTTGTTTCAGCCTCTTCGATTCGGAATATGGGCGACGATGGGAGGCTTAATCGTGTGGATTCGGACGGTTCCCTCGCATCTACGGATACTGGGGATCATGCTGAATATACTGTGCAACGATCGCGCTTAATTGGGATGGTCAATTGGTGGCATGTAGCCATGACTTTCTACCCGTAGTACAGAGTTATTCAATAATATTCTTCCGAGCACAAGGTACTTGTAGGCATGTGTTGGTTACTATGCTTTGCTACCTAACAGCACAGATTACATTTGACGTCATAACCATTGGTCCAAGCATACCCATTGAGATCACTTTGAAGGTTCTGCAGGGTCTTCCTCCAGCGTTGTTGGATATGTCTTGGCGTTCGACGCTCTTGGGGTTATGCCTTGTGTGGTATCTTGCCAGACACCACCATCCTGTGTACCTGGTAGATTTTGTGACATTTGAGCCCCCCGAGAGCTGGCAATTGACTCATGACCAACTGATGACTTGTATGCAGCGTCAGAGGTGCTTCACTGAGGAGAGCATCATGTTTCTGAAGAGAATTCTTGATAAGTCTGGGACCGGACAGCGGACTGCTTGGCCCCCAGGCATAACACAATGCCTCAGAGACGAATCCAAAATCGCAGACCAGTCCGTTGAGGCAGCACGTAAGGAATCAGAGACAGTAATCTGCAACGTAGTCCATAACTGCCTCAAGCGTACCGGCATACTAGCGCCAGAGGTAGATATTCTGATTATCAACTGTAGTCTCTTCTCGCCCACTCCTTCTCTTTGCGCCATGGTCATGAATCGTTTCAACATGCGTGGAAATGTCATGGCTTATAACATAAGTGGTATGGGTTGCTCTGCGAGTCTTGTTGGAATCGAACTTGCGCAAAACATCCTGCGCTCTCATCCGAGTAAGGTTGCGCTTGTTGTTTCGACGGAGAACTTGACGCAGAATCTTTATCATGGAAATGACAGAAGCATGTTGCTCCAGAATACTCTTTTTCGCTGTGGTGGTGCTGCCATTATGCTGTCCAACAAATGGCGTGATGGCCAGAGAGCCAAATTCAAGCTGCTTCGTGTTGTCCGCACCCAGGGTACCGGGGACGAGGCGTATGCTGCCGTCTACGAATGCCAAGATGCCAATGGTGAACATGGTGTCAGGCTGGATCGAAATATTGTAAATATAGCAGGCCATACAATGGAAAAAAATTTCACTGTCCTCGGCCCCTACGTCCTCCCGCTCTCAGAGCAGATACGAGTCGCTTACAGCCTTGCCAAAAAGAAAATCTGCAAGTATCTTTGGAAGCTCTTGAATAATCGCAATCAAACAGCAACATCACGCTTGCAGAAGCTTCTGTCGAACTGGGTTCCTGTCAAAATTCCTACATATGTTCCAGACTTTAAACGCGGCATTGATTACTGGTGTATTCACGCAGGTGGTCGTGCTGTGGTTGATGGCGTTGCTAAAAACCTTAAATTGCTGCCAGAACACGCAGAGCCAAGCAAGTATGCACTTTTTAACTACGGGAATACTTCCTCTTCTTCCATTTGGTATGAGATGGAATATGTGCGCAAATTTCAAAAGCCGAAAAAGGGCCACCGTGTTCTTCAAGTTGCATTTGGAAGTGGTTTCAAATGCAATAGCGCGGTGTGGCTGTGCCTCCAGGAATGACTTAGTCACATTCAAGGCACCCAAGCTCCCTCAGTACACCCGCAGAGGTAAACGTGAAAATTGCTCCAGCTGTCACGGCCATTCAGTCGCTCAAGGCATCTCCCCTCGCTGGTGCTGAGAATCATGTCAATGTGCGCAATGCGAAGACCACCAATAACGCCGTCACAGACGAAACTCTGCTTCCGGCTGCTTACGATGTTGCCATCGAGGGCATATCCGACTCAGGCCGTGGACAACGTGAACTCTACTACCTGGGTATTATTGACATTTTACAGAAGTACAATGTTCGAAAGCACCTAGAGACTGACCTCAATATCCTCACGAGGGGACTTAGACACTACAAGGAGTGCTCCTGTCCTGTGTATCACCAAATGAGTACCGCGATTGGTTTCTTAAGTTCCTGCGTCGTATCTTTTGACGTCTCGCACAATCAGCGAGATAACAATCAGCGAGATACCCAATGGAGTCTGCGTTGGCACGATGTCAGCTGCATCGCACCCGCGCACATATCACAGGGGAGTAAATAAACTTGAATAAATAGATAAATTAAGGAAGACCTAAAAAGTTCGCTAGAATTTAGCCGCGGTCTCGAATCCGCTCCTTATACTTAGTACAAGAATACCTCTGAGCCAAAATAAGACATTTTTTGGTTTACTTGTAGCCTGAGTAACTAGTCGCTACCCGGCGGCGGCCCCCGATGCGCCACCGTCGCGGCCTTGGGATTCCGGCGTCCGGATTGCTCTCCCCGAAGTCGCCGACGGCGTACGAGGGCCGGAACGGGGCGGGCTAGCTTTCAAGTTAAGCAAACCAACCGGCGTGACTAGGCCTGGTATCATCAGATACCAACCTCAACCTACTAGGAGGATATAAATTATTCGAGAAGAGCCATCGGATGGGTAGATTGAGCTCGATCTACAGCGATTGTGCTATGATCCTGTAGTTACCTTTATCTAGAGCTCCTCTCAGGTTCTAGTAGATATCAGAAGCTAGTGGCCTGTATCTAGGATACTTCCTTCTCCCTCTTAATCTCCTTTATTCCAACTCTGTCTTCTCAGGGTTGAGGGGGTTCCCACACTCTCACGTTTCAGTGAGAGTTCTTCCTGTTGGCATCTCCGTGTCACATTGACACCCGAGAGACCTACTAGCTATAACAGCTGCATTGTGCACTCAGGCTTGCTGCACCCAGCTCATTAGACACAAGCACATACCGAAGCTAATATCGCTGAAGGTTACGGGCCCACAAGGTCTACCAATAGGAAGCGATGGAAAAGGATCCTTTCATGTCCCTGCGGGAAATAGAAGCTGCGGAAGCTGAAACGGCGCGGAAACTGGCCGCGGCCCAACGAGCAGCGGACTCGGATCGAGCAGCGGAACTGGAAAGCCTCTCGCCTGCGGCCCTACATTGAGTGTCTATTGACGCTACGGTGTAACAACAATTTGCTATAAAACACTCTCGTAGTTAGGTTGGCCCAGCCCTCGGCTGGTGAGCTAGGACCCTGCTACTTTACATAACGCTGCGACATACTCTTGCTAGTACCAGCAACTACCGTACCTACGGTACCTACGGTACTGCGGTAGGTACCGTGGTACCACGGTACCTACGGTACCAGTACCTCGGTACTGCGGTACGTACCGTAGGTACCTACGGTACTTGCTGGTACCGTGGTAATTGGTACTGGTACTTGATGGTACCTACGGTACCGTGGTACCGTAGGTACCGTAGGTACCGTAGGTACCGTAGGTACGTACCTACGGTACGGTATGCAGGCCTTATAATTACAAGCTGGCATGGCTTGTGGTTATGCCTGCTGGTCCTGGTTGTGATATTGTAATTTAATCGTGTCCAGCGTGTGGATTGTCCGCGATGGAGCTACGGCGAAACGCTGCTGCCCTAAGACTGCAACACATGCTGCGTGCCGCGATAATACGGCCACCTACGACGAACCGCCACTGCCCGGCAGAGGATGTGGATGATGAGGGATCAACGTCAACCGGACAGCTCGTTCAACCACATATTAGTGGCAGACGACCAAAACGCATAGTGCGATTGCACTATGAAAGTCAAAGTGCGGTAGCTATACAAAGAATTCAGCGCGGGGTATTTGCTCGTCAAATGATCTCCTCCAAACGCGAATTCGTAAATTTTCAGCGGGCCGCGGGACGAATACAACGATTGGTTGTGACTTGGCAAGCATCGTGCCATGGTGCAGCCATCGATGCACTGAAAACAGTCAGGGATACTTGTGCACGATGTGCCACATGCCGGGCATCGGTGTTTGTTTTTGATCTCCAGCAGTTGCTCTGCACAAACTGCGTGACAGCCATGACTAAGGCAATGTCACACCAACGAGAGTCTTTACGGACGTGCGGGCGATTCCTAGGTACAATGATTCCATTAGACCTTAAGCGCAGATTAGACCCCCGAGTGGCGTCTGTTCAAAGATGGTGGCGACTTCGAGCATTCAAAACTGTAGTCAGCACGTGTTGTTGCACGTGTCACCGGACTGCTACACATATTGACCATCGTTCGCAAAAACGCCTGTGTGGGCTTTGCGCGTTACACGTGCGCTGCCTCAACAATCTACACCGAGATGGTCGCAGAATTCAAACTCTCGCACAGTTTGAGGCTGATGTAGCAGCTGCGACAGTCATTCAAGCTTTCTGGCTCTCGTGGCGAGCTACAAAGCGGTGGCAAGCCGTTAGGGACGTGACCTTCACACGTGCGACTTTATTTGCCACAAGAGCTCAAAGTGTCTTCCGTGGCAACGCGTCGCGTCTTTCGATACGCGCATGCATGGATACGCTTGTCTGGCTCTGTAGAGCAGCGAGCAGATTGTTACAAACAAAGCCAGGATCATGGTTTGTGTGTCTTTGTGATGATCTTTTATCTCGTGTACCGGTCTTCCTCGTTGGTCGAGAATGCTGGAGGCTTGCTGGGGAGCCGCATGCCTTGGGCAATGAAGTAGCATTTCGCTTACTACATGACGCCGTCGCCGGACAGATTACACGTCTGGGCCGGGGGTGGGTTTCGAGGTGCAAAGCTAGAAGGGGAAGGTCAGAAAGACGAAGGCATCTGCAAGCTGCACGATATCATCAATCTTCAATTATCAACTCTTGTAGGACGATCCAACGCTTGGTGCTGTGCGGAAGTCAAATCTGAGTTCGACTAGGCCCGCGCAAAGGCAGCAGACGCGTGGACAATTGACACGTCAGTCCTCACGTCATTGACGCGACTTGTCTGTAAGTGCGTCTGCTCGATGGCCTGGAGGATGACGAGTACGATTCTCCCGTCCTCGGCGTCGGTGGGCCACTGATTGATTTCAACACAGGTTTTGTAGGACGACGAGCAGCCGCGAAGAAAATCCAGGCGGAAGTGCGTTGTTATTTGGTCCGTTTGCGGATCAAAGGCACGAGAGCACAGCATGCCGCGGCTGAAAGAATCCAGCGGTGGTTCCGCCGCTTTCTGGAGGAGTGCCACGCGTGGCGCGCAATGAATAGGCAGCTCTTGACGTTGTTGCTGAATCGTGTGAGAATACTTCTTCCGTTTACGAGTGTCAATCGGAATATGGAAGTCCTGCGGACGGCCACTCATCTGGGACGACGGGCTAAGCCCTCCACCGAGACATTGTCGAGGGTCGCAGCCTCCGATTTGGTGGTCTTGAGCACGCCTGCCATACTGCGAGGCACGCTCCCTCATAATCGTTTTCTACAGCGTGCGGGCCTCAGTTCAGCTCAGCTACTGGCGACACAGATGGTAACCAACACGGCCTTAATTCAACCACGATGGTCAGCATCAGCTTCGGCAAGCGGGAAGTTTCTTTCGGCTGGTTGCGAGGTTCAGTATCCAGGTCAATTTTTGCTTCAGCTTGTGACTGTATCTTCAGCTTCTAGTCCCATGCCTGTGGATTCTTGCTCTTCTGTGACTGTGCATTGGTGCGGAAAAACCCGACAGCCATCCGGATCGCCCCATCTGATGCGCGTGGGTTTGGACTCACCTGAGTGGCATCGTTTCGTCATCTTGACTTGTGATACCTCTCGTAAACCCAAATACTTTGGTCCCCGTGCAAAGAAATCGCTTCTCCGATTCATTCTTCATAAAAGAACGTTGTGCAAGCGTCGTTGGCTGAGCCACGCAACAACAATCTCACCTGATGCGTTCCTTAGCTCCCTTGGCGCACGTGCAACTTTCACTGTGACGGCAGGACACCAAGGTGGGTACCGTCACGCAAGCATCACCGTGCTTCTGTCAATCCAAACGCTGAGGAGGGCAGAAGCTCAAAATATCGCATCAAATATACTTCTTGATCTCCTGGAGGATTTGATTCACATCACTCCTAGGGCTTCTGTTCACATTGGATGTAGCGTTTCTCGGTACCAGGCCCAAAGCAAAGGCCTTGGAGCGTGGACAACTTCTTGCCGACAAAGAGGAGCATGGACTCGCCTCACGTGGAACGGCTGTGTCGCCGGGTACTTGCAGGTCCCCATGCGTGACCGTCATTCTCATTCTGTCATGATGCGAAACAGAGGTCTCCCCTGTGCCGTCGGACACTTCATCCTAACCGGCGATAGTGCTTCCTCCATTAGCGGTGGTGGTGGCGATTGCTACGACCAGAACAAGTTTCTTTTGCAAATCGAACTTTCCCGCAGCGTGGGGGGGCGGCCCTGTGGCGTTGCTATTCTAAATGAACGCTTCCTGGATTGTATCCAAGCTAGGAGGAATGTATCGGTCTTTGTGAAGTCCAGTGTGTGCACCGAAAATTCGCGAACTTCCGCTTCCTCGCTGGGCTACCTTCGCATGCAATTGACTGCACGCCGCCTTGAGACGCCACACTGGCGACAAAGGCTGCAGGTAGTCAAGTCGTATGTGGGTACCATGATTACAGCTGCCCTTTGTAGTGTACCACAACCACGAATTGAAATATCCCTGGAACGGCTTACAGGCTTACTCCCAGAAGTAGACGTCGCTTCACTCGAGTGTCGGGTCACATGGGGGGAGAGGGTAGCCACCACTTGGTTCGCCGCGTCCGAACCTGCTTGTGAAGCATGTATTTGTGCTTCAAGTCCCAGTGTGCGATTGAACTTGCCTGCCCACGGGCTCGTCGCTCCAGTCCTCAAGCTCGAAATTTTGGGTACGTCTTTCTCGAGCTCGAGCATAGATACCGCTAGAAAGACTTGTTTTGGCGTCTGCTCTGTAAATAGCCATGAGCTCACTAATAATACCGGTCGCGTCGAGCTGAACTTTGTTGAGCCCCCCAAACCACTTTCGGCGAGTTCCAGGTTAGACCGGGTGGCCCGCCTCGTTCCAGGTCGTGTCGTTATGTTTGTTGAAGTGTTTGATGTTCATTACAGCGCGCGGCGGCCTGAGTGCACAGACGTTACGAGACTGCAACTTTCCATATTGGACTTGGACATGACTGGCTGCAAAAGTGGCTTGGTGGGTTCACAACATACCGTCTTCTCGACCTATGGACTTGTTTTTCGTAGGTGAAGTCCCGTCCATTCAAAAGTCTAATTCGGCCATACGCCGTTGTGCGATGGCACGGCCGCAAAGTTGGCCAGGAGGAAATAGTGCGGCCTTCCCTAAATCCACTATTCTGCAGCTCGCTACAAAATGCCCACCTAATCAATCGATGCGGGCTACCTCCACAGGGGGGCCAACTCTGCTTCGGTGGGCAGCCGTACATTTTTCGCCTTACCCCAGCCAACGGGCGGGCTCTCGATCGCCATGTGCCCACTAAACACAAAATTGGTGTTACTCTTGATATCTACTCTGCCAACGGTGACATGCATGAGTCTCAGGCGCACCTCGACTTATTTCTTGGACAAGCAATCCTGGAGAGCCCGATGGCAAACTCTTCACTTGCATCCTACTGTACGCTCCCCCTGCGCCGGCGACGCGAAGACACTTTAAACAATGCCTTCGTAAAGTTTCGCTTGAGCAGAGTGGCAGAGGAGACTATTGAGTTGAATGTTTCCTCACTAAAATTAAGTGGAATTGCGGCGGCCGAGCGGCGCTCAGCCGAGAAGCACGAGGCCGAGACGGTGCCATCCGCGTCAGAAAGCTTCAACAGTCCCCGCGCCATCAACTCGATGCTGCACACCGTGTGTCGGCTCAGTGGCGTGGTGGCTGTAAGATCTCTTGGGTTCGACCCAAGTTCACTCGTCGATGTCCGCACAGGCGGCCGCAGGGTCACACCAGAATCGACCGCACAGATCACATCGCACTTTAAATGTGTGCTTGGAGGCTATGCAGGCTGAGACTCTCTTGAGGCAAACACGTTTTCAATCTCTGACATATGGCGATATGGAGGGAACCGTGAACTGGCCGCATCACAAACCTCTCACCCTATCCATTCCTTCGACTTTATCTGGCATCCTTGAGGATGCTGTTCTTCGAATTTCCGTGTCACATGGAATTCGAGTTCCCAAGAAAGTTGGCTCTGCAGACTATTCACTGCGGGGTCTTCTGATGGAACGGCGAAAACACCCGAGGGGGCGTCCTCTCTCAGAATGTGACGTGACCCTTTCTCTTGAGAAAGACGGTCGTCCCACCCGGGCATTTGTTAGCTTTGCAGTTGGTCTAGGACATCGTGTCACGTGCGCCTCTGGACGTTCCTTCCCTGTAAACAGCTACAGTAAGTCTCCGGGTGATACTTCAATACTGACCCCAAGAAATATTGGTGTCGTCGACGATGTGCACAGCAGTCATGAAGCTCAACATGCTCGTCGTGTAGCACACGCCTGGCCTTCCCATGTCCTTGATTCAAACGGCACGAATAATTTTGCCGATACTGCCTTAGCTCTTGACGCAGAATGGCAGAACGCAGGTGAGAGCAGTGCACCGCGGAAAGCCGCGGTAACAGTAAATATCTCTGATGTGGAGTTACTGGACACATCTCTCCAAATAGAAGTCTGTAACAAAAATATGCAGCGACCAGATACTACAGTCGGCAAGGCTTCATGTATACTTGATAAAGTTGTCAACGCCATGCACGCCGGCAGACCAGAATGTAGATTTCCTTCTGTTGGGATCGAACAAAATAAAAATAATGTGGTAAAGAAAATTAGCTTCACAGCTTGGCTGGAGAGAAATCGGTATTTCTCAGTAGGTGTGCACAATGTGCAGATTGCATGGTGGCCAGGCAAACAGCTCAACAAAAGAAATCATGGCGCCGCGGTTTCGTATCTCTGCTTTAAGCTGGGGGGATCCACTCTTCGCAAGACTCGAACGACGGACACGCACTTATCTGCAGATGCTTACTTACCCGCAACTGCGGGTGTCCTCGAACATTGCCTCCTCTACGTTGAGCTGTGGCACTCCGACGCAGTTTCCGAGGTGCTTGTTGCTGTTGCTAGTACTGCGGTTAAGTGCTTAACTTCTCTGGAGGCGCCAATTTGCTTCACCTTACCGCTTCTGCGTCGCGGGTTGCAGGAGAGTGATGGTGAAGGTCTCATCTCGCTCACGCTCACGTGCACTGAATTGACCCACGAGGTGACAAAGGCGGGTATTTCAGTAGCACGGGATTCCTCGGGTCCCTCAAATCTTTTCAAAGTACCACAAATTCAATTGCAGGGAGCTGAATTGTGCTTGCGGGCCCTTCGCTTCCGCAGAGCATCGAGTCCGCCAACCAGGCTCTACTGTACGACGCAAGTGGGTCGCATTTTTCGTCGAACTTCCATCAAGTCAGTTTCTTGTGCTACCTGTGACTGGCCAAACGAGGCGCTGGTCTTTCACACAAGCTTTAACGTGCTCATGGGGAAGTTTCTTCAAATGCAGATCTGGAGTCGCGCCAATGGATCACCGGACAGCCTGGTGGGGCATGCCAAGCTTCACCTTACGCCAGCACGCTGCATGCTACATTGCAGCCATCGAGCTATTGTGAGGACGTCGCCTTCTGAACCAGTATGCGTGCAGCTTCGACAAGCTCTAGGTGCACCATGTGGAGTTATTTCTTTCGAGCTTGAAATTATTGCAGAGGATGACTCTGCAATCACAGAGATTAGATGTTTCCAAAATAGTAGCGTGTCGTCGTCGGCGTTCCGTATCGGGCACATTACATTTGCTTCGATGAATCACCTAAATGACGACGAGCTATGTTCTTCACCCCTCGAACACATTGCAACGGACAGCATTACGCCGAGTACCATGGATGGTGCTCAATTTTTAGTTGGCGCTTTTGACGACAACCGCTGCGATAGAAAAGACCCTCGCGATCGAAACGAGCTTCGCCTCATCTTGCTCAGGACTCGAGGCCTTCGCGTCCTGGGGCGATCGCATCCTCACGGTGACAAAGTATCCGGTCTGCAAATTCGATCGCTCTTGGGGGCGGCACCACTGTCGAGGTCCATGGCACGCCCGGGCATTGTGTCTGCGCATATGGTCGCAAAAAATGCAAAGGTGGGCATTCGTTCAATGAATGGAGTAGGTGAGCAAGAATATAGCTACAAGTCTATTGATGTTGCGGAATTGGAGCAGGAGCTGGGTGAGCAATTTATTCTCCCCGCATCGGACGTTGATTTCAAGCCACTTGGCTTGGAACTAATTGTTCAGGGCAGCCACAAAATCTCAAGCGAGCGAGTGATGGGGCGCAGTTTTATCGAGCTAAGTGAGAATGCACTTCCGGGTTTTGGTGTGGGGCTGGCCTATAGATTTTGGCTGCAGCTTGCGGGGAACCTTGGCTCCGGGTCTCGTGCATGCAAGGTGCGAATGTGTGCGCAATGACTCCCACTGACTCCTGCGCGCGTAGGTCTTGACAGCGGAACCAGCGAATCCCGGACCGTATGGTACCCTGCAAGTGGCGGCGAGGTGGACTCACAACCCCACGCTTGCATTCTTTGATTTACCGTGCAGGACGGTGTCTAATGCCATTACTTGTTTGTTCTGAGCTAGATCTGAAAGCAGGTGCGCGCACGACGACGCTGCACCTAATGAGCTACATGTTGCGCTGCTTCGAGCTCGAGGACTGCCAGCCGCGGATCGGGGCGTGCTAGAGGCTTCAACAAGCGACCCAGTAGCGAGGGTCACGATTATTTCTGCTGGTGGAGGCGTTATGGATGTTACAGAGACCACTGTGGTGAGAAGGTGCTTGAACCCCATTTGGAACGCAACTTTCTCTTTTGAAATTCAGCACGGCGAAGTATACCAAAATGGGCAAAGTGCAATGCTACATATCACCATAGAGGATTGGGATGCTTTGTCAAATAATGATGTCTTGGGCCACATAGTTGTCCCGGTGTCGTCACTTCAAAGCAAGTCGAGACTACACAGCTGGTTTCCCTTGTCGAGCACAACAGGGCCAAGCAACGCGTGCAGCTACGGGAGAACTAGCTTGTGCGGCGAGGTCGAGCTAACGGCGCGGTGGATACACAATCCCATTCTTTCACGATTATCTCTTTCAGAGTCAGGCTCCGATGCCACACCAAACGAGCTTCGAATCACGCTAGTAAGAGCTCGCGGGTTAGACCAACCTGGACATCTACCTGATACCACGATAATACCAGACGATCCGTTCGTTAGACTGCGCTTTGGTACCAAAGTTTGGTTCACCGAGCGGTTTAGAACCTTGTGCCCTGTTTGGAACGAAGCCTGCGCAGTTCCTTTTCATGCATGCGACATCTCCTCGGGGGTTTTAGAGGTTGCAGTGGCGCCAAAGCTCGACTATGGCGCCGAACTCAAACTTCAATCTCTGGCTGCCAGACGATCATCCAGAAATGTCCAGCCACTGCAGCAATGGCTGAGCCTTACCCGGCGACCAGACCGTGCGCGTCTCGGGCGCGGGGTGGATGCCTGTGTGGAAATCAAACTTCAGGCACCCCACGCGGCGTTGTCCCCAGAACTGCATCTGCTCGGTAACCCAATCACTGACTGATTTCCACACAGGCGGATGGAGGCCGTGTTCCTGTCAATGCTACTGATATTTCCGGGGAAGTAGAGGTGGTGTTGGAGTGGGGTTGCAACCCGGTGCATGGATTCTTCGATCTAGAGGACGGCGAGAGCGCGGGTGCCCCAAACATGCTTTACATTGCTATTGCCCAAGCCCGTGCGTTAAGACCTCGGAACTCGTTGCCAAAAGGATCTAGGGATCAGCGCGCCTGCAACCCCTACGTCCTAATCAAATGGCGTGGTCGGCGAATGGCATCGACCGTCCTACCCCGAGCGCAGTTGCCGTCTGTGTAGAAATCAAATTTCGCGGGTTTCTCGCAAAAGGCTGAATCATAACCTTGACGCCATCGACGCGACGCCTGCTCGATGGCGTGGCGGTGTGGGTTACACCCGACGCACTGCTTGATTCCCACACAGGTCGCCGTCTTGGCACGAGACCTTTGTGCTGCCTGTGAGCATAGGAAACATAAGCGAAGCGAGTACAAACGCACACGACAGGCAACTGACTCTAGATGTCATCCACTGTCCCAGATGCAGCGCTGACTCGGCGTCCTGTCGAACTTTAACTTGGACTGGCGGGCCACGGGGTGGCGTGGGGGGGCGGCAGAGGTGATCTTGGCGGCGGCGCGCCGTCGTCGTCAACGATACGCGACGACGACGTCGTGACTACTGCTGTGCTACCCAGCCCCTCGGCCGGGGACGCGCGGCGCGAGAGCCCGTCAAGCCTGTTGAGCCCACCGGCGTGGGCGGATGTGCGACGCGAGGACGGTGCCTAGGCGACACCCCTGGCGGAGGTCGCGAGCCCGTTCGAGTCCCCCGGCCTGGGCTGAGCCCCTGCTCACCCGGACGATCCGGCGGACGCCGTCGCGCCGCCGCGCCGCAGCAGCGACGGGAGCTGGAGAAGAGCGATACGGCGACGGTGGACGATGCGAACGGGGGTTTCGCGCGCAGGCACAAGCTCACGACCTACAGGAGGAGGAGATAAGGCAAACTGTCAGTTAATTGGCTCTTCTAGAGTTGACATATGTGTGGAAATCAACCAGTGAGTTGGGTTACACCCAGGCTCTTTGGTTGGAGGCCTCCGGTCTGGAGACGCAGTTACAGAGACATGTCGCGTGATGGCAAATGGGGCGCCTGAAATTCGATTTGAACGCAGGTAGACCTCTTGACTGAACTGGGTCATCGACGGCCTTTTCGATCCTGGCGAAAGTTATATCAGGCCTCCGAATCATATCCAGTGGTAAGCGGAGAGTTGGAAGTTGAGTTGAGATGGGTCAGGTCTCAACTCACCGTCATTCCTGAGCCCCTGTATAAGCTACACATTGGCGACATGAGTGCCGCTATACTCAGCTCAGAATCCATACTGTTGGACGGTTCTGCACGCCTCGGGGTACACACAGCAATCATAAAGCGTGCACCACTCGCTGACAAGACCCTTGTTTGCTCAAATCTATGCATTCTACGTGCCACCAGTCTCGATCCAAATAGCGTCGGGATTGGCCATCCTTTCGTTGTCGTGCGTTGCAATGATAGTGAAGTCCATCGAACTCCTGCACAATGGTCTACTCTCAGCCCAACGTGGAGTCGTGGTGGATCTGCTGCGTGCGTCCAGATACCCTCTGTTGCGTCAGGGCCACCCTACGGGCTGTCCGTCGAGGTGTGGTGTGCTACTACATCGGCTGCAAGAGCATGCTGCCTAGGACGTATTGCATTGATGCCGACCGAGCTGCTAGATCACGGCGGGGAGTATGAGCACCAGTTGCTCTCTGGGACCCTCATTCTGACTTGGAGGCAACTCGGGCCAAAGAGCCCTGAGTTCCCTGCTGAGCTGGAGTTCACACGTGATGGGTCCGCGAGTAGTGCAGCCAAAGAACTGTCATACACAGTTCAAATTAGTAACTGGACGGTATATCCGCGAATCGAGGGGGTTTATATCGTTGCGTCCTGTGTGAAAACCAAATTTAAGCACCCCGCGCGATGATATCCCGCCACTGTGTCTGCTCGATGGCGTGGAGGTTCACGGAGGTCCCTCGCAATAATTCTCAGGATAGCCTGACTCACTGGTTGATTTCCCACAGGAGGCCTCTCTAGGGAGGGAAGTTGCCCGAGGGGAGGCTTTCCTGGAACTCATGGCAGAACCTAGTTGTTTCACATCAGTCGAGGAGCTACAGATCGAAGTGAAATCCAAGGGAGAAGCGGGGGACGATTCAAAGTACGGTGAATGTTTCATCCCGCTGCAAACACATTGGGTTGGTGACAAAGAACCGCACCAACTTGTGCAGATGCTCACACACCCGACTGGTGGCCTTCGTGGGCACTTGACATTCAGCATACAGGTCCGCCGTTGCCTAAACAAAGCTAAATATGATGATGAGATCAGAACTACTCGTGAACTTAAGCACCTTAGCGCCTTGCACGCCTTGCGTCAATCTGCGGAATATGCAAAACGTGCGAGTCAAGATGCCACAAGTGCATTTGAAAGAGCAGCCGATTCTATAGAGCGGAGGGCGCTCTCTGCCACGCAGGCTGTCTGTCGTCGTGAAGCGATGCGCGCGATGAGTCGCCTGCAACATTCCATTGAACTTGGCATGTTTTACGACGGAGTCAGATCGGAAATTACGACGGAAACAGTTGAACAGCGTGCTGGCCACGAAACCAAATGCGCGGCACCCAGATCAGAAATTACCGCAGGAAGTGCAGTTGCACAACAGCACGCTGGTCGCGAAACGAGCCGTCGAGCGCTGCCTTCTTCATCCCTGGCAATCAAGCACAGGGAACTAGCTCACGTCAGGATGGACATTCGCATCGACCCAACAGAAAACCTTGGCATAATCTGGGGCGACGTTGAGAGGGATGAGCTGGCCGCACTTGTGGCCAGCCGTAGTGGTTTCTCAGCCAGGGTGACGTCCACACCTCACGCCCGGGTCAGTCGTGAAATGTCACTTCGATTCGCGAATGCTAGTGATCAGCGATGCAGCAGCAGAAGGGATGCCGGGGGACAATATGGCGAGATTGACGACGTGAGTGAGGCCATGAATCACTATCGCAGCACATTCAGCTCATTAGAACCACTATTAGCTCGAATCGGTGTGGTCGATGAGGAGCTCACAAAACTTTCGGCCAGCTGTAAAACAAACGCTCGGACACTTGCCTTAAGAGCTGGACACAACTTGACAGTCTTGGGCTTACGTAAGGGCATGCAAGCTGCGCGCCTTGGTGTGTGTCTCGGATGGCGCGCTGTTTCTCTGAATGGCCGGGAGTTGGGCTGCCGGGCGCAGCTTTCGACGGCGCTGAATGCTCCCATGGAAGAAATGATCCTGACCTTTACGGCAAGGATAGAATGGAGGCACCATTTTCACGCACTGCGTAACCTGAAACGTTATCTGGTAGCCACCAAGCGTTGCGAAGAAGTCTCACAGGTCACAGCTGCGGCCCGGGAGAAAACAATAAGCCTTGATCTTCGGAAGCCGCTGGGGATAAGTTGGACAGCTGCAACAGGGGGTGGGCACTCGAAAGGTGGCCTTGAGGTGAAGGTGGTAATGCCAAATTCGGCTCGTATCAAGTGTATCAGAGGGGGTATGATCCTCACCCGAGTTGCCTCAAGGCCCGTTCACGACGAGGAAGATTTCTCCGATATTTTAGATAGTCTTCGCTCAACTTCTACCTACGTTGTAAATTTTGATTTTATGTTACCACGTCACGTTCACAAACGGGTAATTTTCTTTGATGCTCGTTGTCCCCTTGGGGCAATATTTAAAGATTATTCGATTTTGCGTCTCGACCCAAACTCACCAGCGACCAAAGCTCGAGTTAGACCAGGTTGGATTTTGTTGAGTGTGAACGGGCTTACTGTGACCGGGGGCGCCTCGCCGGTAGCACTACTTGCCGACTTAAGGCGACGGGCCCGAGATCCTCACGACCCGTTTAATCAAGCCGCAGCTGCACGTCACACAGAACTAGTATTCAACGTCGCGGTAGACGATCTTATATCGCTTTTCATCGATCCGAGGAATCCGGGAATCGATTGGACTTTCCTGCCACGACCCACAAAGGAAGGTTCGAGTTGTAAGGCCTGTGCGTAAAAATCAACCAGTGCGTCGGGTGCACTACTCTTCACAAAGTCATTTTTCCCGGCGACAACGCGGCCCCGCTGACTGAATCGAGTGGCGTAATACCCACACCGCCACGCTATGGAGCAGGCGTCGCGTCGATGGCGTGGAGATTACACGCGACAGCAAGGCGCCATAAAATTTTAATTTCTACACAGGCAATGACATCGGTGGTGATATATTTGTCAAGGAAGTGGTCAACAGCACAGGGCGTCCAAGGAGAGGCTGGCGGCTAGTAAAAATAGAATACAATAATGCCCAGCATTTTCCAGCATCACCTGGCGCCATGTTGGCCGCATTCGAGAACGCGACAAACCTGCGACAAGAAGAGGTAAAGGTGACTTTTGACTGTGCTGAAGAAGAAGATTTCCACGCAGATTTCCACGCAGATGGGCATGATGTGCATGATGGGCATGATGACACCCCCGAAGGAGACCCTTTGTCAGAGGCATTTGGAACGCCAAATCTTCCAGTCGTGGAGCCTTCAATTTACTTGACTATTATTGACGGAGCTGAGTTTCAACTTGGCGGGGTTGCCCCCCACGTGCGTTTGTTTTGGTGCGAGAAGGAAGTGAGTCGCACCGCTCCGGGGCGACTAGACAAGCATAATCAACCGCATTGGAATGCTGAAAGTTTTCTCTTGCCTCTTCCAGAAAATACCGACGATGTTGGCCTTCGACTGGAAGTTTGGACGACAACATGCCACGGCCAGGCCCTCCTCGAAGGCCAGGATCTTTTGCGCCAGTGCTTCACCGATACTGATAAGCGAGCTAAGCGAGCTACAAGATATCAACTCACCCCACACAGGCCAGTCAGACCTGCTTCAGAGAGATTCAATCGACGCAGAGAAGTGACCTCTTCTCTTGCACTCATGATGTATCTTATATCTCCAGCCCCCAAAAAAAGAAAGTGACGGCATCGGACCTTAGTGTCCACCTAAGTTAAATCGTGACATTCACAAGTGCGCGTCGGGGGCACAGCAACCCGCATCTCGCCAACATTGGCAACAAGGTATTCCTGCGCCAGTGGGGCCCGTCAGGGGGAAGAGCTCCCCGAGTCTTCGGAAGGCCGGGCTCGCCGGTTCGTCACATGTGTCTCTCCCGTCGGAATTCCCGTCCGAGTCGGGGGGTCTGGCGGATGCACTGGCAACGCTCGTCGCTCGGCGGGGCTACTTGCGTGGCTCATAAAAAAGGACAATACTTAGGTCTGGCACAAGAGGGCTACGCTAGGATGCGGCCCCGTTGGCCCTTATTATAACATTTGGGGGATCGCTGTCAAGAGAAACAGGTCCCACGGAGTGTTAAATTAATTCTCAAGCAGGAAACCCTAGAAAGAAACAACGAAATCCCGAGTTGTTCGCTCTCCAAGGCATTCCTGTCACTGAATCAACACCACTATGAACGCCAGCATCGCTGGAGGAGAGCGTTATGTGAGCCTCAATTTCTGATGCTGCCTTGCCACCATGTGGGGCGTGATAGGTTTCATCAGCAAGTTTTTCGCCGAAGCTCTTGACTGTACTAGGGTCCCCTTTCCCCTCAACGATTGCCTGCCTTTGGTTGGCGAGGGCGAGAAAAGCTGCCTGTGCGGAAACAAAAATTTTACTTCTCCGTCCTTCGTTGCATATCTCCTCGTCCAACGCAAAGCGAGCCAAGTCTCCTATATGGCCAGCACAGCCGTCCGGTTTTCGCCGAGAAATGCGTTTTATCACACGGGAAGTAGCTTCTGAAGCCGCCTCAGCATGATGGTTTATAGTTGCTGCAAGGCCAATGACAACTGCCAGGTTCCTCGACGCATTAGATCCGTGTTGTTCAACTGACTTTTGTTGTCGTTCGAAGCTGAGTGAGCATGATAGTATCCCCTGGTGACGATGACCGGGTCGCCCCATCTCGAATGTGGTTGGGGTTGGTTTGCCTTTGGCACTGATGACAGCATCGAGCCGGGCACGCGATTCACCTGTGTGCAAATCAACCAGCGAGTCGGGTGTCCCCCACGTGGTGAAAATTGATTTATGCACTGCGACTCGCCCAGTAGGTTATCTGGAAGTGCGGTTCTTTCGCTCCAGATCTGCACATGTAGTGGTTCCTCGCTCAACATTGACTCATCTACAACGATCGATGCGCGGTCGTTCTTCCACAGAGCGCGCTTCCCCGCGACTCTTGTCGTTGAGGACCGAGCCTTTCTGTCTAGTAGTCGGAGTACGACGTATGACAGTTGCGTTGTGCGCAACGCACGGCCAAGCAAACTCGACGAGGTTGTCAAAGCTGGGAGTTCAGCGGCTGCCATGTCTGTCATCGACAACAGGACTCTTGGGATTATTTGGCCGGCAATTTTGTTGTCTTCCTTGTCCTCGCGATCTGCTTTGTGATGTGACATGCTATAATCAACTTTCACATCAGTATAAATTTGTTGGTGCAAATAAGCACGTCGCTGTTGTCCAGACTGGCGTCGCGTGATCTGGCGAAGCTCTAGGAGCTGTGCCGGCGACAGCGTTACTTTCCCACGAAGCGAAGTGCCTTCTTCGGATAGGCGAGCTGGAAAGCAATCGTAAACCTCCACTACAATGAGACGGGCAGGAGGTACTGGGATCAGTGCATTCCAACAAGTATCGGTTTCAAGCGCACAAACACTGGTGCATCCAAGTTCAACGCTGTCGTAGCGTACCATGCAGTAGGCGGCTGAAGAAGTGGGGCAGCTTTCAGGACCATGCGCGGTATTGGGAGAATCAGGAGATGCACGAAGGCCGACTCCGTCTATCACGTGCAGAATAGTATGTCTACCAGCTAGTATGAACCTCCAAGCTGCATGTAGCACAGCACTGATGGTATCTTTTGCAATTTGAATACTCGGTTGCATGATACTCAACTTGCCGCTGGTCACAGTTGGATTTTGGCTTATCCGCCCTGACCGAGAGACGCTGAAGTAGTTCAGACGAGTGCTGAGGGCAAGAACAATTTGGCTACTAGCTTTGGATGCCGCCACCGCAGCATGCCGAGTGGACCATGGGGCCAATGTGAAACTACTGGGCTGTCCATTAACAGAACACAATGGACCATTATCTAACCAGGATCTGGCTTTTATTTCCTTCAACATTGTGCTACACAAAGCGCATCTTCCAAGGTGTTCTCCCGCATTGTCATCAAAAATGTCAAAACACAATTCGTCATTTCGGGAGACAGAGTTTTTGAGGTCCGGCGACCAGTTACTCACTGTCAGTAGGAGTGCAAGCCTCGATGCCACACAATTTGTGCTTCCACTCCGCATGTTCGTTTGAACGAAAAATTCCCGAGGGAAGCAAGGTCGTCGCTGTCTTGTTACTGTATCATATAAATAGCTGTGGGGCCACCATAACTCCACGCGGCCAATCAACGTGTCGTTGACACCGCCTGGGTGTGCGACCCGCAAGAAGCAACACACTTCTATGCGCTTCTCAATCAGCGAGCGCATTGTAGAGGTCAGTACGAGGTCGTCAGTCCACACTACGTCCGCACTCTTGCCAGAAAATCTAGTCGCAAATGTCCGTGCGACACATCCGCCAACATCCAGTCGTAAATACACAGTATAGTCATTTTTGCACAACGACAAGGCGAATTGAGAAAGGCTTAGCCACGGCACGCGCAAGACGACCTCGGGCTCCAGGAGGGGATCATAAGTCCACAGCAAATCGAGCTCCAGCTTGTGGTCAGACCCGGCGTGTACCCAGGAGCGACGAGGGCGACAACTTATGTCTATTGCAGCTACACCCAACGAGCCCAAGGTACCAATATGCGCATGGTCAAGAAGCTCGATAGCAAGTACGGAACCACAGCCGGCGCTTCTGTGCTCTGGCCCTTCTGGTGTGTAGTACGGAAATTGAAAGTGTTCGTTCCAAATAGGGTTTCGGGTATTTTCGATACGTGTGGTCGAATGGGCTGTCCTATGAGTTGCACTCAAATTAGACGCTGGAGCGCCAAATTCATGCGAAGCATGAAGCGATGCTGTTGTAAGTGAGTTGCACTCCCCGCAGAACCCTTGCGCCCGAACTATTGCGAATTTGAGGCAATTGGGCACCAAATCGAAATAATCGTCGTCGTCGTCGTGGGGAGGAAACTCAGGATTATGTATCCAACGCAAGGCAAGCTCAACTTCCCCGCAGTGACCCGCGAAGCACTTATCGCCGCCAACATTGAGTGGAAACCATCGCCGAAGGGTCCTGCGATTCATTAGTAAGCTCAAAGCTATGTCCGTCATGCCTAGTACATTCGGAAGACTTCCAAGATTCCAGTCGAAAACTATGACTTTCAGTGAAGATTCTACAGAGTCAGGGGTGCGCATCCTGTACCGTTCATTCCATATCGGACATGACGTTCGGTGGGAAACTCTCGACTCGTGTATGTCACCGCTTAAATGCATTCTGACAAATGGATCCGCAGTTACTTGACCAAAGAGTCCGTGTTCGAGCGCCCGCAGGCCCCTTGCTCTAATTAGTTTGATGAGTAGTTCGTTTGGGGGCCGTGCGCAGTGGATGAGGGGCTCTTGAAATGTCTCAAAGTAATCATTATTTATGTTATACCTAAGTGGCGCAAAGATACTAAAATTTCGTGGGCAGAGCTTGAAGTGGAGGGGAGGATGTCTAAAAAATCTATGACTCAGTGTAGTGCCGCCATTGAAGAGCAAGTTCCAGCTCCCCACGAGTGGATGAAAGTGTAGGGCCTTCGGGATGGTTGGCTCTAGGGAGGAGCTCAGATCGACCTTTTCTTAAGTCAGAACAAGGAGGCATACCATTTTGACTGGGCTTTACAACCAAATCATGCCACGTGCGTTTCGTCACACCGTCGGCTAACATTGAAATTGACATCTTACCGCTTCCCAAAAGTACATCGTCAGAGGAGACATCTCCGTCGAATATGTCTGCCATCAACTCAAGCGCCTTAGCACCATCGAAATCTGCGAATGCACGCATTGTTAGGACCTCATTCCAAACTGGGAAGGGTGAAATAGGCCTCAATGACGAAGACATGTACTCCCCGTTGCAACTTAAAGTCACTAGGGGGTCAGATTTGCGTTCTGTAACAGGAAGTTTACGTGCCTGGATTATAGCCACTAACAACTCGTTCCCGGGGGCGAGCCCGGCAATCTCGTCCGTGAAATAATCGTATGCGGGGTTTGCTACCACACAGAGATGCAAACTTCCCCTTGTCTTGATCGAATGCGGACGCGATAGACGGAGCTCAAACGCGCACTGAGTTCCAACCTGCGTCAGACATTTGCCAATGTGTTTACGAGCTTCACCAACGAGGAAGTTATTATTCCACAGCTGAAATGTCACCTCGTGGCTTGAGGACCTATGAATAACATCAGGAATAGATTCAGCTGGTAGCGAGAGAACCTCCTCTCGCCAATCACAGCCATGTTTAGTGGTCGTCTTCGCACATCGTCCACACATGCGTGCAAGAACAAAGAATTCCCGTGCGTCCTTGCACTTTGCTCCCCAGTACTCTGTTCCCGGCGAGAGTGTGGCGGTCAATTTGTAAAATTTAAGGTCATGCCCTCTGTAAGTGCTACAAATCTCAGGGACTAATGTAAGGCGACCTTGACTGCTGGAACTGCAAGACTGCTGTGGTACTGCCTGGCACTTTTGTGGTACCGGAGCACCGTTTTCCATTCGCGTCAGTGAAAAAGAGAGTGTGGCATTTGCAGAAATCGCCACTTTCTGAGGGTGCCATTGATTTGTGCAGCAAGAAAGGTCTATCGACTTTGAACCGAAAGTATCATCTGAACAAGGACTGCGGTCGTGAAATAGTTCAATTTTGAAGGTAAAGTATGGGGCAGTATGCCAACCAGCTAGTGTTACAACTTCTCCTGGCGGCCAGGTCATCAAGGGGCCAACGGGGCCAACAGCGCTCAGAACTGACGAGCGTTGAGTGTAAAAACCCAGTGTGAATTTTATATACGGGTCTAGGGTGCGCAGCGACCTCAGATGGCACGGTGACCCGTGGGCAATTTCTAATGTAAATTCGGATGCTTGAAGATAGAAAGAAGGTCGAGGCCGCGGAAATTGAGATCTAGGCCGCAATGTGGACCTCATACTGGTCGTGTGCTGGGCCGGGGAATGTGTTGTACTACAAGAAAACGTAACCTGAAGACGCACAAAACCGAAAGAATAATGCATGTCTGCCAGCGTCTCCTCACCCGAGTAGTCCATGAGACGGATGCAGGGTTGCATGGAAGTTCTTGTTAAATTGGCAACTGTCCCGCGGCCGATGCAAAGCGCATTAGACTCGATTGTTCTGGCCCAAATTTCCAATTCTAGCACTCGACCTACGAGTGCTTCGATTCTGGTCTTCTCGTCCCCGCCAATAATCCCTGTTGCAGGAAATCCGATTCGATCAGCCAGCAAACCTGCGTACGTGCATCGCCGTCGATCACACTGCGTGAAATCTACATTTTCCGTGCATATTAGTCGATCACCGTGGCGCGCGACGAGAAACACTTCCCTCGCGGCGTGGGCCCGAGTTTTGACCCTCTGGAAGTCGCAGGTCGTGGCGAGTGCCGCGTAGAGCACTCGTACTCGATCTTCCGGTTGCAGCACCATGACGACAAAAACCGGGAGCTTCTCTGCGAGGGTATCAATTGTCCGCTGGTCTTGGCCTCTCTCAGGGAAAATGGTACTTTTTAAGTGCAAAAAGCACTTTTCGTGCCAGAGTGGTCGCGTACTCCTATACTTGGTGGATGTCCGGCCAATTTTGACTCCATTGAACGTTATCAACACAAACGGATCATATTTAGTCGTCGTCGAATGTGAATAAACAAGATCATCGCTACCAAGAACGCAGATCACCGCGTCGCATTCGTCGCGATCACAGTGAGTTGATGAGCTCACGTCTGGTGATCGCTTATTGGGCCCTAGCTTCAAAAGCATTAGACTGGTCACTGCAGATGCGCCTTTCCTTAACTGCGGCCGACCGTTTGATTTCCATGTTTTTTGGATCAATGTAACAGCAGCCAGAGCCGAACCATCTGGTTGACATGCCACTATTCTCGCGCGCTCACGCGCAATGCGCCTGCACGCAAGAACCTGTCGTGCCTGGGCTTGGATGCGCCTGGCCTCTGTCCATTCATTATCTGAGTACTTTCCAAAATGAACAAGAAGGAGATCGATAGAACAGGGGGGGTGCGTGGAACAACTAGGCCATACGACTCTCGGTGTTGGGAGATGAAAGGCACACTTCAAGTCAACACCGATATCATTCCACGGACTAGAACCATGCCATTGCGGACTGTTGCACTCTGCTTGATTGCGCACGGAGCCCCCCCGAGGTCCTGGACCAAACACAGAGGCAACGGGCCAGCGTTGAATCGACCCAGGCCACCGTGTGTCACCGACTAAACTGCCTTCGGTAGTTGCGAATGAAGCTGGTTCGCGCATATTATTCCCTTGAAATCGAGGGTCTTGCAGAGATGCTAGACCCCCCAGCTGGATCGAAACTGCATGGGGTGCTGAAGCACGGGACTCCTCCACCACAAGATGAAGAGTGACCGAGCCGGTCCCCGCACGCAAGAAGACAGTTCCATGCCCATCTGATATGGCAGCCATTACTTTACCAGCTTTACCGGCCCGAGAAAGCTCGAATTCAATTGGTGGCGTTGCGACGAGTCTGCTCATGTTGTATGGAGACCGTATGTGGGAGGGGTCTATGTAATAGTCCGTCTGCGCCGAAGGCAGTCGTTGAAATTCATCCCAAGAGAGTAATATTGAGTCCACGTGCGTGACGCGTGCCGCTCTTAGGGAAGTCTTGGTAGAGGGCTTGCTCCTTACTCTCAGCTCTAGGAAGTCTTTGTTTCTCTGAGCACTGACGACACCGCGGCCGAATGGGAGCAAGAAAACAGTTCGGTCAGGCTTCCCTGGATGGTACTGGCAGAAGCCAACCCGCTCGCCACACCAATAGACGCCTATCTCTGGAAGTCTCTCGGGGATATTGCTACCAAAAAAGATTGGACATATCATAACAAGCCTAAGTCTGGAGATAATGTCATCACCGGCAAGTGCTGAGAGCAATGGAAGCAGCGGACCTGACTTTGCACGCCGGCCAGTCATTTGCTTCCCACGCCGCTTAGTGAGCTGCACCTCCTCTAGCAGTATCCGATGGTGGATCCGAGCGCGCATCACCGCAAATGCGGGAAAGCTCACCAAGAAATCGCACTTGTGCTTTGCATTGCTGGGTCGCAAAAGCCGCTGAGAGAATGTCGAGTTGGCTACCGAATCACAACGCACATTGAACCTATTTCGCAACTCGAGATAGGAGACATCGGTTTCGCTGACACGCCTTGGGATCTTCGCCAGGGCGCTCACTCCCGTAAATGCAATCCCGAGCAATTGTTTCGCAGACCGAAGCTCAATCCAGAATGCTGCGCTGCAACCGCGTGCCAGGTCGGCGTCCCAGTTCAGTGGCAGCCATACTAAAACTTCCTCCGCGCTAGCAAAAAAGTCCCTCCTACACTTACTCGGCACAGGAGCCAAAATGGACATTTTAGTCGGTTTTGCGTCTCCCTGCTGTTTGTAGCACACGACAAGCAGCACGTCCTCTATTGACAAGTCCTCGCATGGAGCTACAGGACATGGTTGGGAGACTGAGTGTGACGTCGCCGTAGGTCGTCTAGTTATGGCACCGGAGATTCCAAGGAGAGTTAATCTGAGTCGTATGCGCGAATTTCTCCCTCTCGCGGGGAGCGATGCTGTATTTATTGGACACCCTGGCCTTTGCTGATGCAATCGGACGATGACTTCACCCAGAACATCTGCATTTTCCGAGTGGTGATACGTTTTGGCAGACAGTGCGCCGTGAACATCAGTGAAGCCGACGACTACCTTTGTCGGCGCGACCGCTATGACTCCAGGCCCACGAACTCTTACATCTTCAGACAATGGCGAGGGAGTGGGGCGGATGCGAGAAGTTGAATCACTTTCCTTTGGCTGGAGTATTAACGTCCGGCGGAACGGAAACATCTGATTCGTGGCCGACACAAGAATGCAAGCGTGCCCCAAATATAGGTGCTCGAAGCGCCGCATATGATTCATTCCCCGGACCGTGATGCGAAGCATGCCGGAGCCGGGAATAAGATGTACTGGAATCAAGAAGTCTGAGTTAGACCAGTAACGGCAGCGATTCCGATCTGCCGGATTTGATTCTGTGGTTCCGACGTAGCCTCCGTTCCAGCTTATCACGGCACGCGCATCGCATGTATCTTTTCCACCGCGCGAACCAGAAACCTGGATCAACAGCATCTTGCAGGGGAATGAATTCGCGCCCCACCACGCGGCGGCGTGAGAAAAGTCTGGCTCTGCGGCGGTACAAATGCCAAGCATCAGAGTTCCTGAGATGCGAGAGTCGACATCCTCAGGAACATCACGTCTTGCGATTAAGGGCAGCACTAGTTTGAGTCCCACGCGGCGGGTATACCTAGGCGGACGCTTGATTGCAGATGTTGTTCCAGCTACCAGGCTTTCTCCCAAAAACCCATATCGAGTCCCGTTTTTCTTTGTTACTTTCCACAGCATCAAACGCAGTTCAGGCCAGACTGACTGGTGTCCTGCAGCAGATATGTCGTATGCTGAGAACTCAATAATCGAGTTGAAGACCGCGGAGTTGTAGTTGTGGTCCTTACTGCCCGGCGTGGTACTTACACACTTCGCTTCGGCAAAACATACATGGCGCCGATTGTAAAGGACCTCAATTGTAGCGCCATAAATCGCTTCCGAAATGCCGCGAGCTGAGATCAGCTGCAAGGACATCCTTTTATGCGGAGTAGTCCCGTCTTCTGGGTGCAGGGTGTACCACGGCCAGTTTGAGGAGTTGATCTGGCGCCGTGCGAGGCTTTTAATCCACAGTCGTGCTTCGTCAGTTGCTAAGTCAAACGTCCGCGACTCGCAGACACGAGGTGAAAGGTAAAGACACAAGCTTCCCTGAATTCGTGATGAAACCTCCTCAGATTGTGTCGCACTTGCTCTGAGTGGCATGTCGATTCGGTGAGGGGGCGGGCTGCGGAGCATGCCGTCCTTGATTCGACATTGGCCTAGGAGCACGTACTGACTCTCCCTCTCGCTTCGTGTCTGCCACAACTCGATTAGCACATGATCTTTGATTTTGTACATTGTTCCGACATTCAATATAAACCGCCCCTTGATGGTTCTAGAACCATCTTTGTCCCTCCACTTCGTGTGGTTGTCAGGCGCATTGATTGTAGTTGGAGCCTCCGGAACGAGCTTGCCATTAAGCCACACCCTCAGAAAGCCAACACGGCGCGCAAGATTCGATGCACCGAGAACATACAAGTCCAGGGTGTTTGGCGGTGTACGTTTTGGCTGATTGCCAATGCGGATCCAGTCCCGCATAGAAGGAACGACGTCATTGAGCACCAAACGGACTTTGAGCACGCCTTCACTTGATTCTGATGCCACTTCTCTACCGTTGACACCCTGAGTGCGAAGCTTTAAGGAGAGGCAATCTGGATCGACTTGTGATGAAACGGGTGGCAATTCCCCCCAGCCACTTAACGCCGCTGTTCCAAGGAGAGACCCTCTCCGAGCAAAAGCACTAGAGCTGACCGTATCGTATACCTCAAAGCAGAGCTCAGGGTGCGAGCTATCACTGCAGCTTATGGGCAACTTGCCGGGGTTCACAAATATTTGAAAAGTATTTCCGAGCGGGTTCCACCTTGGATGTCGAGTCTTGTGCTTGATGTCAGTGCGACCCACCTCTGTTCCCTCCCAATAGCAAATGACGAACGGACTAACCTCACCAGAGCCTGGAATCAGTCTTGTAAACGATGCGGGATTTGTGGGTCGATGAAAAGCGGAGAGTCCCTGTGCTTCAAGTACCTGCACGACGAAGTGCGGCTCTCCAGGGACTAGGTGACCGGCCACGTGCACCTCACCACCGACCAGGCTACTTCTGTTGTTGTTCCTCGATTCTTTGCTTTGAAGTGCTTTGACGATCCGACGACCAACCGCAATGCGAAGGTCGGCTGGACTGAGTGATGCAACGCCGAGAATAATGTCCTTCCCCCTTGGCACGCGATCATGCAGCTCAATAATTATCTCAGGGTTTTGGGAGTCACTGGCAAATACGATAGCGTGCGGGATGTCAACACTAAACAATGGACTGGTTGGAGATGCCATTTGAGCTCGGAATAGCGGCGCGGTCGATTTCAGAGTCACAGCAGAGCGGGCAAGTTCTTCCCCGAGGTAGCTGACAACCACATAGGCGTCAGAGGTGCGAGGAGATGCCGAGAACATGTTAGCATCGGCTCCCTGGATATTTGTGGCGTACAGTATTTGGAGTTTATATACCACTGCCTCCATCACGCCCTGCTCTCCGTTGCGTAACTACCCGACTTGTACACCACGTCTTAGGGAATTTTCAGCCTGTGTGGATCTCGTCGCGCTCGTCTGCGCATTAACTCAATAATTTTAAAAAATCGAGTAATACGGGACCGCTAAATTACGACGCTTCGTTTTCGGTAAACGTAGCTCGGGATCCCGCGGTCGATTGCGATGATAGTAAATTAGGCATCCCCCATAATCAAAAGTGATCGCTCTGGTGTCAGAGGCGCAGCATACGATAAGAGATTGTGGCAACGCGATATAGCTCGGGCTGCCGCAGTCGTGATGATACTTACGGTAACTGCGGTATCGTAGGTACCTACGGTACCGTAGGTACCAGCTTGTACCATGGTACCGTAGGTACCTACGGTAGGTACCGTACTGGTAGGTACATGGAGGAGAGAAAATTTGAACCAATTTTGAACCGTGACTCTAGCCTATCCGGGCCTAGGTGTCGTCGAGGTAGACTCAGGCTCGGAGAGAGAACCGTGACCGTGACCTTCCGAGTCAGGCGGCTGTCACGGTGGCCTATCCTATCCCTGCGTTGCATCGCCCACTCGCTAATATTTGAGTTTTGGACTGTTGTTGCGGTTCCGAGTCTATTCGAGTCACGGTTGACGCCTGTCCGGGTACCAATAGCGTGACCAGTCACTGGGACCATGACGGTAACTCCCCGTCACGATAGTCGAATACTGGGGCAGTCTTTTTAGAGGCTGATCAGGACCCCAACGACGCTAGGGCATAGTTTTTCTAGGTGGGGACTGGGGACTGGGCCTCTTGGAAACTCCGCATCAGGCTCGACTTTACTACTAGTATTGCCCACTGTGCTCATCAAATAGTGAGCCTGAGTTTGAAGTGTAGCCAGCTGCCGCGTGTTTCGCCTCTTCAAGTTGATTATGACACGCGACCGCATTCTGACAGGGGCCAAGGACCGGGTGCGGATGCCGCGGAGGCTGCTGCGAGTTGTTACTATGACTTGAAGCGTGGACAACGAAGAGGAAGATGTGAAAGATGAGGACGTGGGCAGCTCCTTCACAACCAGCCGCCCAACAAATTGAACTTGACCGTTCACGCCGCAGCTTAGCATGAGCGAACGGACGTCACGGTCACGGTGCTGCCGCGGTGGGTTTAAAAAAAATCGACGCCATGTGTCTCGTGCATAGTTATGTCCGCTTGTAGCCTGAAGCCACGGTCTAGTTACTGTACGGATCGTAGCTACGCGCCGGCGTTTGTACCTACAGTACATCCATCTACTAGTAGTATATTTCTCATGAGATAGCCTTATGTGCGAGCGCTCATTCTCAGATGGGTCTCGAGGCGTGGGTTTGGGCGTGCCCCCGCATATCCGAGACGCCCTTGAGCAGGCGCGGCTGGCCGCGCGGGAAGCGGAGACACCGACACGCCAATCAGAGTTTAGCCGCGAAAATACCGGCGAAGGAATTCACTCTCTTGCGCGTACAGCAATCAGACGCGAATCATCGTTTGTACAGCGTCTTTTGAATAAAGAGAAGCAATTGATGAATATACGAACGTACGTCAATGATTCCTTGCGCTCACATAAAATGCATCATGCTTATCTGCGTAATTCGTTCTTGGATCCTGCCATTGGTCTTGAATTTAAACTCTTAGAGCACGGTGCACAACAGGGAGTATTGATGTTGCCAAACCCTGACGTCGAAGCCCTCGAGAAAGCCCTCGCTGCATGCGAGGTGGCACAGAACGAACTCAAAATCGAGAATTGTCGCCTTCATCTGAGGCTTAGAGAGGCCATGGAGCGGAATAATCAGCTTGAGCGAGAATGCGAAAATTTGTACCTCCAGCAAAGACAGGAAATGTAACATAAGAATTGAGAGCCAAAAAAGAACATGCCAGCGGGGAAGTTTGCTTTTTTCCCCGTTACTCTGCTAGTCGGACTTGGGATTCTGAGCCGCGGTGTGAAGGTAAGGACCCTCGCATGTAACCAGCTTGTGATGTGGAACTACATGTAAGGGGGTCTGGCTCGCCAGGCTCAGGTCCTTGGGACAGTACTACTAGTATGCCCGGGGGATTTATTTTGCATGCTTTATATCCCATCCTAACATATACCGTCGACGGGATATGTTAATCCTGATGGATGAACCTAGAGATGAACCATGATTAATTATTTACGGTATAGTACAAACTTGAATCTGAATTTTGAAATCCGATCACTGGCAATTATCCCCCCTTTAATACCAACCATTAGAAGATGCCAGTAGTACTAGTCAGGGTCCGGCTCGCTGGCCTTCTTGGCGTCTAAGTCTCGGGGGCTGCTTACGGCCCGGGCCTGCTGGGGGGCGTATTTGTGCCGCTGGCGCGTGTGGAGGCCCTAGGAACTCATTCGCGCCAGGCGCAAGGAGTTTGCGTCGAAAGCTAGCCGCCTTTACCAGTGGCGGTCTGCGAGTAACGAAAATTTGACGTCATTAATCGTCTAAGGCGAAAGGCTAATCTACCGTTAGTGTGGCATATCAGATAGAGAAAACACCCAATGCTCAACCTGAGAAAGCACACATAAACTACAACGACGAGGCAGTTGACCCATGGGGAAAGTGCAAAAATTGTGGATTACGAATTGGTGCGCACACCGTGACTATCTACGCCGACCGAATGGCGGCAAACTTTTGCTGAGGCATGCGGGCAGCTTCCGTATGCTAAAATAATGGGCTGCGTGCAAAGTTTTGTGCATGCGGGCAGCCTCGCGCTGAGAAAGCAGCTGCGACGCGGTGCGACGCGACGGTCCGAGATAAAACCCGCCCCAAACCAAAAATCGCCCCTGAGACGTATAAATTGAACCATAATTACGCGAAAAATATTTCCTAACATCCCATATCTATATAGGGCTCAAAGGGAATTTCCGGTGTGTGGCTAAGCCGAGTGGACCCCACTTCCGTGGGACGTGAATAGGACGTGGATCGGTAAAGGGCGGAGTAGCTTTGGCACAGCCTCACAGGGCGGAGCGGAGCGAGGGGAGGCTGTATGTTGCTAATCTACTAGGATTGCCATACGGACCGCGGCGTCGAAGCCAACGCCGCGCCTGGACTTGTCGTGTGATCCGAGCTCGACGAACACGGCTGGCCTCGTCTGGGAATTTACGGCCGCCGCAGCGCTGCGCGTACGGTCCGAACCGTCGGCACACGACCACTCCACGACTCAAGGCTGGGTTTAGTCTGCCGCAGTGCTCCCCGGGGACGCGTTGCTGTGCCGCTACGTGCCGCAGCCGGCGACTTTACGCCATCGACGCCATTGATGCCTTTGTTTCAGCTGCTAAGTTGAATGACGTACTAGTAGCCTTCTAAGTCACGGTGGTCTGAGGAATTATAATTTGGTTGTAAAGTGACCCCTAATTCGCCACATGGCTGTGCTCTGCGCGCCGCGTACGCTTTACAGCGCGTCAATTCGATTCCTCAAAGGCCAGGGTAATCTTGCAGCCACGCGCCTAATCTACTTAACCAAGGGGTACTAAGTATTATCTAAAGTAGTACTGGTACCCCTTGACTTAAACTAGGTCCTTGCATAGGGCCGAGCTGAGCCGCAACAAACGATGCCTCTGCGGTACGTGTAATCAGTTGCGCCGTATTAGTATCTACAACAGGCTGGAGATCAAAAAGAAACTTTCGGCTCGGCAAGTTGGTGTACTCAGGGACTTCGTTATGCTAATGACATAGGTCTGACCGCGTCAAGTGCGTGGACTTGCACCCAACCGAACCTTGGGTCCTGTCTGCGCTGCACCTCTCTGTGTTTGAGACTGCCTGCAGAGAAAAATGATTAACGATATTTAGGTACTCCGGCAACATTTTCCTGTGGGATACAGAGACAAGTTCGCTCCTCAAATCATGGGAGGTATGCGAACTGCCCGTACGCTCCTGCAAATTCATTGCGCGTCGCTCCCAATTTATTTGCGCATCCGGTAAGTGTCCTTTAAATGTCAGCTCTAATCCTGATAGCAGATGACATGCGACTACGGCTCTATAACTACAACACAATGGAAAAAGTCAAGGATATGGAGGCTCACGCCGATTATATCCGCTTCGTCGAGATTCATCCAACCCTGCCCTACATTCTATCTTCATCAGATGACATGTCCATCAAGTTGTGGAACTGGGAACAGAATTGGGACTGCACATCATCTTTCGAAGGTCACGCACATTATGTTATGATGTGCAAGTTCAATCCTAAGGACACAAATACTTTTGCTTCTGCTTCATTGGATAGGACCATAAAGGTGCCGCATAGGATAGAGACATATACTAATGGACCACTTATCAGGTTTGGGGCCTTGGCGCTCAACAGCCCCATTTCTCGCTCGAAGGCCATGACCGGGGTGTCAACTGCCTGGACTACTACCCGGGTGGTGAGGTCCTCTGTTTTTCACTTCAATTGACTCGCGCTTTCACAGGGGATAAGCCATATTTGATCTCTGGGGCAGACGACAAAACTGTTAAAATCTGGGACTATCAGACTAAGGCTTGTGGCAACCCGTGTGATTTATATTGCGTTTCATTGGCGCCCCTTTTGACCTCCCTGCAGGTATCCAAACCCTAGACGGGCACTCAAACAATGTGTGCTCGGTTCTTTTCCACCCACAGTTGCCTGTTCTTGTCTCTGCATCTGAAGACGGGACTGTCCGAATATGGCATGCAATGACATACCGAGCAGAGACAACGCTGAATTACGGATTGGAACGTGCGTGGTCAATATCTGCAGCCAAAGAGTCAAACGGATTAGCAATCGGCTATGATGAGGGTACCATCCTCATCAAGCTCGGGCACGATGCTCCTGTTGCATCTCTGGACACGCACATCTCGTGTCATCTGCAAGCAGGTAGTCAGATAAGAGTTACCGATTTAGGCATACCGGAAAAGTGGTGTGGGCACATAACAATGATATTCAATCTGCATCATTGAAAGGAGTTACCAGCGACTTGGCCGACGGTATGTATTTGCTCCCAGAGGTGAAATTCACTATCACCGCTTGCTTAGGCGAAAAGCTAGACCTACTTATCAAGGATATGGGTTCGTGCGAAATTTTCCCGCAGACTGTGCAGCACAACTGCAATGGTCGCTTTTTGGTCGTATGTGGGGATGGTGAATACATTATATACACTTCCCAGGCTCTTCGCAATAAGGCATTTGGTCAAGCACTCGACTTTGCATGGTCTGTGGTTTCTAAGATCTGAGTCTACCTGATCTTGTACAAATTCAACTTCCAGTCCCACAGGTAGGAACTGGCGACTTTGCTATTCGCGAATCATTGGCACGAATTAAGATTTTCAAGAACTTCAAAGAGCACCGCACAATAAAAGCGCCCATTTCTACATCTGAGGGTCTCTTCGGTGGCGCTTGTGTGGCGCTGAAGGGCCCAGACTGTGTAGTATTTTTTGATTGGAACGAAGGTGCATTCTTGTGTAAAATCGATGTCGCCCCTAAAGCACCTCTCAGTGTCCGCATACTAAGTTTCTACTTAAAGTATTATACTTCACTCACAGGTAGTGTACTGGAATGAGACTCAGGAGCTTCTGCTCCTTGTTTGCGATGAACAGGCATTCATTTTGAAATATGACAAAGACAAAGTTGATGCTGCTATAGCTGAAGATTCTGTGTCACCTGAACTGGGAGTACCTGGGGCGTGATCGATCAGAGTAACTGTGGTGCATTTTGCAAATGCTTGTATGACTTGCGCGCGCAGTATGTCTATGTAGGTTTGAACCAGAACATGAGATCACTGATTGTGTAACTAAGGGTCAGTGGATAGGAGACTGCTTTATTTTCTCCAATATAGCGGGGCGGCTGAATTATTTTGTCGGTGGCAACACCATGACACTGTGCCATCTTGACCAGCAGAGTACAGGGCCGCTCTTCATGCTTGGCTTTCTACCGAAAGAGGACAGAGTCTATCTCATGGATAGATCCAGGAACGTCTTCTCGTACCGAGCACTTTTAGCTGTACTTCAGTATCAAACTGCTGTTGTTCGGCATGACTTTGAAGCTGCAAATACAATCCTTCCTGCAATTCCAGAATCTGAGCACTCCTCTGTTGCACGGTTTCTCGAGGCCCAGGGATACAAAGATGTAGCTCTTCAAGTATCCAAAGATCCAGATCACAAATTTGACCTTGCTCTTGATCTTGGCAAGCTCGACGAGGCAACCAAGTTGCTTGATGCCGCGCCTGAACAGGATAGAGACACGACTGAATCAACCACGAAGTGGAAACGCCTTGGTGATCTTGCACTTGCAAATTGTGACTTGGATCTTGCTGAGCGCTGTGCCAGCAATGCCAAAGACCTCGCAGGGTTGCTTTTGCTCCATACCGCAGCCGGAAATCGTGCTGGTATATCTGCTCTAGCTGCGAACGCAGTCTTGCAAGGAAAGTTTAATGTTGCATTTATTTCATTCTTTATCTTAGGAGACGTTGAAAAATGCTTCGAACTACTGCTTGATACAAATAGAATCCCAGAAGCTGCGTTACTGTCGCGAACATACCTGCCGTCTCAGATTTCACGGGCGGTGAGGTTGTGGCGTGAAGATCTCCGGCAAGTTTCGGACAGAGCTGCAGCTGCTCTTGCCGATCCCGTGGAATACCCTAATTTGTTTCCTGATCTTGATTGGGCATTAAAGGTCGAGGAAGTTTTCAAATGCAACCGAAACAAAGTCGTTCCTGCCACAGAATATCTAACGGCGAAGGATGACCTTGACCTCGACCTAGTTAGCCTCATGAAACAAACGCACACCGACAATTCACTTGGAGAAAAGTCTCCCATTCGAGCTAAGTTTGGCTCTACCCAGAAACACGATACAGATTCCAGTGTAAATCAAGTCTTATCTTGTGAAGCTACGGATACTAAAACCATCGACCATGACGTTCATGCTACGCCCCCCTTAAAATGCAGCGTTGATGATGAAGCGAATGCTATTCTGCAAAATGATTTTGGCAATGATGATGATGACGATGACTGGTGATCATTAGCATTCGAGCGGTAGTATACTCTTGGAACTTATGGCATGCGCAATTCTCAGCTCCGAATTCAGAATTTTTTGGTGTCCTGCGCGGCACATTAGTTGCCTATCAAGTTCGAAGCCTAGGAATTCATTGAATACGCCCCATAGTTTCCATTGCTGAATCTTGCGCCCAAGCACACAGTCGCGTGTTGCATCCTGGAGACTTGCAGACAGGGTGGGTGGTCACATGGACTTCAACTAGTATTCGCACAGCCTGCCGGTGAGGGTGGGAGTAACTAGTATATAGAACTATAGTAGTCTTCAATTAGGTCATGATAGCCACAGACCAGGGGGGGTTCAATATAAACTTCGAAATTCCGGGCCACCGGCGTGCGTACCGTGGCCGTGACTAGTCACGGTATCTGACTCGGAGTCATCTCAGGCTTCAATAAGGTTCGCCGCAGGGTACTAATTCATCTTGATCATGATAGTAGTCACGGTAATTAGGATTCATCATGATGCCAGCGGAGGATGCGTCCTAATCTTATTCGAAAGAATTACCCGGGATTACCGAGCCCTAGGGTGACTATTCTCTCGGAGGCCCTAAAAAAATCGGCATGATAACTTCAAGTTGGTAAATTTACCGTAGCTTTTTCCAGCTTACCACATCTATCACGGGGCGGGACTAGGTATGGGGTGGGGGCATATTCCTCGATCGACCGAACTTGGTGAATGATGACAAAAGAGAAGAAAAAAGAGGCGCGACCAATAATAAGAAGCAGCGAAAGCGGAACTGTTCGCCGAATTAAACAGTACACACTGCTGACGAGACTTGGGCAGGGTTCCTTCGCCGAGGTATTTTTAGCAAAGTCAGACGTTGACGAAACCTACTGCGCCGCGAAAGTATTTGACAAATCATTATTAAGACGAAAAAGAACAATTTCGCGCACAGTAGAAGGTTTTAAGATCCATAGCGAGCTGGATAAGGCGCGTCCTCACCTAAGGCTCGATGATAGCCAACATTGCCCGGGAAATTCAGGTTGATAAGGAAATTGGGATCATGAAGAAATTGGTTCACCCAAACCTCGTCCGTCTCCTCGAGGTGAGCTCCCTAGTGTTCGCCATGAGTAGTTCTCCAAATTGTAGGTAATTGATGACAAGAAAGACAACCAGCTATTCCTCTTAATGGAGTTTGTGGAGCTCGGGCCAGTCATGAAATACGATCGTGAAACGAACAAGTTCACATCTACAGTGACGGGCGGTCTCTGTGAAGAAAGACTTGCGGGCCAGTATTTGCTGGATATTGCTTCTGGGCTTGGATATCTTCACCTTCACCATATTGCCCACCGCGACCTTAAGCCGGACAACGTCCTTCTCGGTAAACTTGGTCGCTGTAAAATTGCAGATTTTGGTGTGGCTCATTACTTTGAGGAGGACCACGCAAATGACAAGTAGACTGTCGGCTGTGTCCTTTTTTCTTTCTCAATCCTTGATAATTTTATTTGGAATAGAACCCTATCTGTACGATCCCTCGAGAGGTCTCACAGCCGGGCGCAGATTCGAGATACTCAGGGCACTTACTGCTTCTGGGCCCCGGAGATGATCCAGGCCAGTCAACTGCGTCTCTGAGTATTAAAAGCAACACTCAATTTTTTAAAATTTAGGGTGACAAAAAGTTCAATGCATATTCCTGTGACATGTGGGCAGCAGGCGTGTGCTATTTTATATTCGTGACTGGGAAGTTGCCCTTTTATGCCGAATCACCTGTCGAAATGTTTGATTTCATTGCCCAAGCGTCTCCTGTAATTCCGAACACCCTAAGTAATCACAGCAGGCGGGTCATCTTTGGCCTTTTGGCAACTAATATTGACACGCGACTCACTGTCCAAGACTTGCAGTCTGATCCCTGGCTAAAAAGCACTGAACTACATTCAACAGCCAATGGCCCTGATAATCTCCACCTCTCGGCTGGTGACATTCATCACGCATTCCCAACAATGACTGTAAAGCAAAGAATGTCAGTTTGTCTAAGTGGTGCTAGGAATTCCATTGCAAGTACACTTAGTCAAGCCAGCGAGGCTTTCCACCAGATACGCCGCCGCAGCTATACCTTTCAGGGCAGCCAGACTGGTCTGAATGAGTAGATTTAGACCCAGGTGCTACTTAGGCTATCCTGAGCAAGTATCAGGCCTTAGTATATCAGAAGAGTTACGTTAAAGCAACATCCATGTAATGCCCTTCGTCAGTCTCCTGGTAACAGGACGGGTGAGTGACCGATCGGCTACGCTGGACCAACCACACCCGAGGACCACACCGAGATTCCCCGAGACCAAAAAGGCAAAATGACCTTTTGGTAAGAAAGGGACGTCGGACGAAATCCCGTAATAAATGATTTACTACGCATTTTGGTAATTTCGGGGGAGTATAAAAAGGGGAAACGCGATGGATTTTTAGTCTGCTAGGTCAGGGGATAGCCTCTTTTGTTGCGAGGCAGGTCGGATGACCTGCTGAGCTACAAAAGCGCGACCCCCTACTCTCTCTGGAGCTGCCGTGGGTCGCGAGATTCAATCGGAGATTTGGCAGGGACCTTCCCAGCCATCGCGGCGTGCATGTGGTCGGCGGTTCGGGGGCTGTTGAGGACCGAGGGGGTAGCCCAGAGACGCTAGAATCGAGCCTGAGTCACCCAATAAGTGCTCAAATCGGCCTTATTCCGATGCAGCAAGCGCTTAAGCGACTTAGACTCGAGCTCGTCGCCCCCCGCGGTGCAGAAACTCGCTAAAGGAGTGCCGGCGCCGGGCTTGTACCGGTGCTGGACTCGAGGAGTACCCGCCCCGGGCTCGGTTCCGAGTCCTGCGGTTGCCGCGGCCAGTGCGCCGTAGGTCAGTAGGTAGGTAGACTCGGACAAGGCAGCCACAACACTTTGCCACTGTCGATTCCACTCTCGATTCCGCTGCAACACTAGTTGGCGTCCTCCTGAGGCCGTGAGGGGCGCCAAGTCTCTTCGTATGCATAGATACAAAAAAAAACGTACTAGCTTTACATCAGCTTTACATCGAAACACGGCGCACTAACGGCCTTGCTCGAAATGCGTCATCGAAGAAGGCGCCGACGTGGAAGGCGTGATGAAATCCTGTTCTGTGCAACTGATTGCAAGCGCTGGCACAGTGTCATGTCATGTCATGTCATCATCATGGTATTTCTAATATCTTTTCAGGTATGAGTGTATAATTGAAACCGCGCAACATCTTGGATGGCGCATTGTAAGTGGGCGTGAGAAAGACCAGAAGAAAAGCGTGACACCTGAAAATTCGGAAACTGAGATTTGTAACGTGTACTGGATTGACATATCAAATATCGCCGAGAGAATGAGCAAACTGCGACCATGGCAGCGAATAAACCACTTCCCGGGGATGAGCAATATTGCACGCAAAAACAGACTGGCTCAAAATCTCGAAAAAATGCGGCGTGGATTTCAAAAGGAGTACAATTTCTACCCTCGAACTTGGGTTCTTCCTCTCGAACTGGCCGATTTCCGAGCACAATTTGATTCGAATGGACGATCATCGCAATTTTATATTATCAAGCCAGACTCTGGATGCCAGGGTCGTGGTATATTCCTAACACAGAACTTTGACAGTATATCGCCATTAGAGCAGGTTGTGGCTCAACACTACATACGAAAGCCATTCTTAATTGACGGATTTAAATTTGACTTGCGTTTATACGTGCTTGTAACTAGCTGCAAACCGCTTCGCGTCTATCTTTTCAGGGATGGACTCGTCAGGCTATGCACACAGAAATATTTAAAACCAAATCCTGGTAATGTTGCTATGCGCTGCATGCACCTTACTAATTATGCAATCAATAGACATAGCGAGAACTTCCAAGGTAACGAAACCTTAGGGGCTTGTGATATTGGATCAAAGCGTTCATTGCGATGGTTTATGGATTTCCTTGCCAATGAGAAGGGGCAGAGAAGATCGGATGCCCTGTGGAGTCGCATGGGGGCAATGGTCGTCAAAGTGATTTTATCAATCTTACCGACCCTGGTACGAGAATATGAATCAACTTTTAATAAAGGTATCAGAAGTGAGCCAAAGCAAACTTACAATTCAACTAGCTGTGAGAACCAGCTAGATCACCATCCACAAACTATTGAAGGATCACAGTGTTTTGAGGTTTTGGGTGTTGATGTTATCATTGATCAAGCCCTTAAACCATGGCTCGTTGAAGTTAATCACCTTCCATCGTTTGCTACTGACTCACCGCTTGATTCAGACATCAAAGCACGAGTCATTGAGCAAACCATGTCGATTGTCCGAGCAAAAGCCAGTGACCGCTATACTTATGAGAGAGAAGAGCGCTCCAAAGCTGAGGCACGGTTGTACAGCAACCAGTTCGCTACAAACAATTTGATCTTGGCACAAGAAACCCAAGCATCTAAAGTTGCGTGTCGTATAGAGGTTATACTAGAACGCCACGCCCCAGAGAAACTGGGCAAAATAAATGCCCTCCTTCGCAAATATACAGGAAGGGAGGTCAAGCTACTTCATCTCATCGAACAAAAATATCTAGAGAAAAAAACGAGACAACTGCCAACCAATCTCCAGGAGTTTCAGCAGCATTATGTAGGAAGCGAGGAGCACACTAGCCCGAATCTCACGGGGACTAATAAACAGCCGTTTGAGCTATCAAACGAAGATAAATTACCTGTTGCCAGTTGCTCCGAGACCGATAGTGGTGTCGAACTCGAAGACAGACTGCTTGTTGACTTTGAACGAATTTATCCTGTGCCGCTGGCAGCAAGGATGCACAGCGATCACACCCCCAACTACCGAGCTTTGAAGAAATTCGTTTTCGAGCAGGATGAAAAGAGGATGAGGCGCATGTCGTGCCCACTTCGCCAGACTCGTAGATCAACACTGGATTCCCCAGCGGCCCTACCTCCATTGCATCGAGATTTGAAAGACGTAATAGAGCAGAAAGTCCCATGGGGAGAACCTCGTTGCAATGGCGTAGAGAAATCCCCTATTCCACGAAAGCCACTCCCAATGCCAGGAGAGAAGCAACTTCTTGCTGCTGATAGACTGACAAGGGGATTTTCTTCCCGGCAGCAAGTCTCTGCGCCGTGCTCATTGGTGACAGGTGATCATACGGATCTGAAAGCCACTCAGGACTATGCTCAAAGAGTTGCAAGCACAGTAGCACATGCCAAAAAATGGCGCCGCAGGATGGACGACTCGCGAAAGCGGCAAAATTCCCAGCAGGTTGCTCTACAGCCACGAACTTTTGTGTTTGCACACACTTCAGACACTCTGCGTGATCCTCACCTTCATATTACCAATTCAGGCACTGGGCTTAAAGACACAGCCACACACAAGTGAAGCCGACATGGTGACGCAACACACTCGTAGAGTACGTTAAATCTGATTGATTGAACTAGCTGCCCGATGTAGAAAGACCTGTACACGATTGCCTACGAGTAATTGATTTGGACATGATAGTATTAGAATGATGGTCCAACTGGCATGCCACAGATAAGTTTGCATCATTATACCCCCAAAAGACTTAACCAGGAGCTGATCGCATACTCCGCTAGAAGGCCCAGATGATCACTAGGTGAATCAGCCTGGCAAAGTGAAGGATCTATAATCTTGCCCTTTTTGCAGGAACTCTCAATCCTGCCCCTTTTCAGTCGCAGCCGCAACCGTCCTAGTTGCTACAAGAACATTGGCATAATCCTGCGGCACCCGTGGTGACGGGCGCGGACATCCACCCAAAATTTGCCGTATCTATAACTAGACGTCTTGGCCGCGGGTAATTCGAGCCTAAGGGGCCCGCTTATCTCTGCAGGAACGATTTGGTCTCGAAATTTTGGTGGTTTACGAACGTCGCGCCAGCGCAGCGGCGTTTCGTGCCGCGCCAGGCTACCTATCTGGCAGCCTATCGGGTACCCGGCCGCGCTTGCGCATCCGCCCCACGCCATAGGTACCCGAGGGCCCCTGGGAGACCAAATTACCAGCATAGAAAAGGGGC